>ERZ507065.330-NODE-330-length-37068-cov-4.620052_pt1 | contig 37068 bp, 37 predicted proteins | sample MGYA00513785_ERZ507065 | MGnify/ENA metagenome assembly ERZ507065
GTCGATGTCGCGGCCGTTGATGGTGATAGCGCCGGTGCCGTTCTGGAAGAGACGAACGCGGGCGACGGAGGACTTTCTACGGCCGGTGCCGTACAGATAAGGCTTCTTGGACTGATACATTCTTCTCTTCCTCCTTAGACTTCGTAGGCTTCGGGCTTCTGAGCCTGCTGCTCGTGGGTGTCACCAGCGTAGATGTGCAGGCGCTTCAGGGAGTCCTTGGTCACGGTGTTGCGGGGCATCATGCCGCGCACAGCCACGCGCATCGCAAGCTCGGGCTTCTCCTGCATGAGGATGCGATACTTGGTCTCCTTCAGACCGCCGACCCAGCCGGAGTGCGTACGATAGTACTTCTGCTCCATCTTGTTGCCGGTGAGGATGGCCTTGGAAGCGTTGATGATGATGACGTTGTCGCCGCAGTCGGCGTGCGGGGTGTAGGTGACTTTGCGCTTGCCGCGGAGCAGATCAGCCGCAGCAACGGCGGTCTTGCCCATGGGCTTGCCGGCAGCATCGATGACGTACCACTTACGCTCGATGTTGCCCTTGTTCGCCATAAAAGTGGACATGGTGTGTTTCCTCCATATTGATCTATGAATGAAAGCTTGTGCTTTACATTTTTATTGTCCCTTGGTAAAATCGGAACGAGTTTATTTATAGCATTTGGGCGCGAGAATGTCAACACCATTTTAATTTAGCGCAAGCAATGCTCGTAAATTCTCTCGTTTTCTTTGATTATCTCTCAATTTCTCAAATCGCAAAATCGAAATTCTTTTATTTTTCGCAAGGAGCTGTACCTATGCAGGAAATCTTGGGCCTCGTGCGCCGCTGCGTTACGGACTACGACATGATCCAGGAGGGCGAGACGGTCGCCGTCGGTGTCTCCGGCGGCAAGGACTCGCTCGTCACGCTCACCGCGCTCGCGCGCCTTTCCAAATTCTACCAGAAGCCGTTCAAGGTCGCGGCCATCACGGTCGAAACGGGTGTACCGGGCATGAGCTTTGATGCCGTGGCCGACTATTGCGCGGCGCTCGGTGTCGAGTACATCCGCGTGGACGTGCCGATCTACGAGGTCGTCTTTTTGGAGCGCAAGGAAAAAAATCCCTGCTCGCTGTGCGCCAAGCTCCGCCGCGGCGCGCTCTCGACGGCGATGAACGAGCACGGCATCAAAACGATCGCGCTCGGCCACCACTACGACGACGCGGTCGAAACACTTTTGATGAATCTCCTTTTCGAAGGGCGCATCGGCTGCTTCCAGCCCGTGACATACCTGAGCCGCTCGGACGTGACGCAGATCCGCCCGCTGCTCTATGTGAAGGAGCAGCAGGTGCGCAATGTCGCGGCAAAGCTCGATCTTCCCATCGTGCACAATCCCTGCCCTGCCAACGGTGAAACGCGCCGTCAGGAGGTCAAAGAGCTCATCGAGTCGCTCTCCGAGCGCTACCCAGACCTCAAGCAGAAGCTCTTTGGCGCGATGCAGCGGTATCCGCTGTACGGCTGGGATGTAAAAAATTCGGAAAAGTGACGTTGTCACTTTTCCGAGAATATTTCACTGCGCTTTGTGCCTCGGTTGGCCGCTGAAAGTGGCCAATTCGACACACGCTTCGCGCAAAGTGTTTTCTGCCACGCACATGTCGCGGCAAAAAACGATTATAATTTTTTCGTGCCTGCAGGCACGAAACTCTGCGAGGCTTTTGTTCTATGTACATTAAATAAACACCAGCCTCAGCAAGATCAGCAGCGCGAGGCCCGGCACGCCGAGGACGGCGATGACGAGAGCGTTGAAAAGATTCAGCCCCAGCGAAAGCTTGGCGAGCACGCCGAGCGCGCTTAGAATGCCGAGCAGCGCAAAGCCGAGCAGCGTGTTGACGAGCAGCTTGCCCGCGAGCTTCAAGGGTGCCGCGAACAGCCTGAGCACCGCGAGCAGCGCAAACACGGCGAACAGGACGAGCAGTATTTTTTCCGTTATCCCCATTTTGTGACCCCCTCGCTGCACGTTTTGTACACGGCTTCGCCGCTGCGCTCCTTGATCTGGCGCAGCAGGTAGTCATAGCGTGAGAGCTCGGCGTTGATCTCATACACGCAGGCGTCGACGAGCTCCGGCGCGCAGACCGCGTTGAAGCGCGCGTACGCCTGCGACAGCGCGACACGCGTGTCGCGCAGCTCGCTGAACAAGTCCTGCATGGATGCATCGCGCGCGACGTCACAGCGCAGCAAATTGACCTTTCGCATGTTTTCGCCCTCCCATACCTCTGCAATGTCAGTGTATGGAAAGTGTGGACAAATATTCCTCTTTTCAAACAAGGAGCCAAGTATGGAGCATGAAGATTATATGCGCGAGGCGCTGTCTCTCGCGCGCGAGGCCGCACAGGAGGGCGAGGTGCCCGTCGGCTGTGTCATCGTCAAAGACGGCGAGATCATCGGCCGAGGCCGCAACCGGCGTGAGGAACTGCAGCGCACCTCCTCGCACGCAGAGATGGAAGCCATCGCACAGGCAAATGAACGTCTGCGCTCCTGGCGGCTCGACGGCTGCACGCTCTACGTGACGCTCGAGCCCTGCCCGATGTGCGCGGGCGCGATCGTCAACGCGCGCATCCCGCGCGTCTACTATGGCGCGCGCGACGAGGCGATGGGCGCCTGCGGCGGCGTGCTGAACCTCTTTATGGAGCGCTTTCCCTTCCGCCCCGCGCTCGTGGGCGGCATTCTGAAAGACGAATGCCGCGCCGTGCTGGCCGATTTTTTCCGCACGCTGCGTTCGTAAAGTGATTTCGCTTTCGTGCGTCATTTGACCGCCGGTCAGGAATTGCTACTGTGTCCTTACTGTGTCCGAAATATAGACAGTCTGGCACAGTCTCGCACAGTAACGCGCAGACCGCAAACGACTGCGGTGCAAGGATTTTCCTTGATTTGCAAGGGTTTCCGGATTTTCTTTCTATTTAACACTTTTGTAACACTTTCCCTCGAACTTTGTTAACATGCGTCCTTTATCTTAATCTATGCAAGAGACAATAGCTTCTTTTCATCCAATCTTCCATCTTATAAGAAAAGGGACGCCGTGAGGCGTCCTTTTTCGCTATATTCTGATGTAGGATGGCGTCACGGATCGAAGTCCGCCGCCGCGCCGATACTGAGCGCGATGCACGCGCCGCCGGCGTAGAAGAGAATCTCGGCAAGCGTCGGGCGCGCGGCCAAGGCCGCCGCGCAAAGGATGACGCTCATCGTGCTCGCGGGCATCAGCAGCCGCGGCGCGCCGCCGCGGAAAGCAAAGGCCGCAAATTCGAGCAGCAGCACCGTCAGCGCCGCGAGCGCCAGCGTTTCGACATAGTAATGACGCAGAATCGGGTCCGCCGCGTGCTCGCGGTAGAAGAGGATCAGCGCAAGCACCATCGCGCACACAGGCACGAGCAGCGCAACGCCTGGGAACTCCGCCTTGCGGCGCAGCGCGGTCGTAGCGTACAGCAGGCATGCCGCGCCGACTGCCAGAAAAACGGACAGGATCATCGTAAGCGTCGTGCGGAGCGAGAACACCAACGAGCACACCGCCGAGCCGATCAGGGCAAAGCTGCCGAGCACCATCAGCAAGACCGCAAGCGTCGAGCGGTCAAAGGCGAAGTAGAGGTCCATGCTGCCGCACAGCTCGCGCTGAGCGGGATAGCGCCGCGCCATAATGACCGCGATGACCGCTGCGACGACGAGCACCGCAGGCAGCACCATCGTGTTTAAGTCCATCGGGACGGGAAGTCCGTCCGCGTCAAAGCCGACTGCCAGCAGGCGGAGGCGTGCCAGCGCCGCTGCCGCAGAAAAAAGCACCAGCAAAAGCCAATGAAGAATTTTCACAAAACCGAACCCTTTCTTTTTCCGGAATACGGCGCGCACAGCGCCGGAAAACATCTATTTATTGATGATAGCACACTCATCCCCGTTTGTCCATGAATCATTTTGCGGACAAGTCGGTCATACACTGATAAAAACACTGTCACTTAAGCATCGCGGCCGTGGGACGCAGGGAGGAACACGCCTTGAAACAGCTTCTTCGCATCACGATATTATTGATTGGCCTCATCTGGATCCTCGCCTGGGCGGCGGCAGGCCGCTTTGACGACACGCCGAACACACAGGACGGCTCGGAATCTCCCCTGCCGAGCAGTGAGATCGCCGCCCCCGGCGAGCGCGACAGCGCAAAAACGCTGCGCGTCCAAATTCAGGGCGAGGTCCAGGAGATGGACATGGGCACATACCTTCTCGGCGTGCTGCGCGCGGAAATGCCCGCCTCGTTTGAGGAGGAGGCGCTCAAGGCACAGGCCATCGCCGCGCGCACCTACACGCTCTATCGCATCCGCGGCGGCGGCAGCGCGAACCACCCTGACGCCGACGCCTGCGACGATCACACCTGCTGCAAGGCGTACATAAATGCCGAACAGGCCGCGGCCAACTGGGGCAGCATGGCCGTCTACTACGAGGAAAAACTCGCACGCGCCGTGAGCGAAACGGACGGCGAGGTCATCTTGTATGACGGCGCGCCCATCCTCGCTGTGTTCTTCTCGTCCGCCGACGGCAGCACGCAGGGCGCAGGCGACGTGTGGATGAACGATCTGCCGTATCTCCAAAAGGTCGATAGCCCCGAGACGGAAGAGCTCGTACCGAACTACTACTCGGTCGCAACGTTCACGGCGGCGGAATTCAAATCCCTCGTCCTCGCCGCCAAGCCGGACGCCGACCTCTCCGGCAGCCCCGAGGGATGGATCCGCGATATCGTGCGAAACGACTCGGACTATGTCGCCTCCGTCACGGTCGGCGGCGTCAAACTGCGCGGCAATGACCTGCGCACGATTCTCTCGCTGCGCTCGCCGTCGTTCACCGTGGAATACAAGGACAATGCCTTTACCTTCCACGTCACAGGCTACGGCCACGGTGTCGGCATGAGCCAGTACGGCGCAAATATCCTCGCCAAGCAGGGCCTTTCCGCCGAGGAAATCGTGCAGCACTATTTTTCGAACACCACCGTCGGCTATTATGACGGCTGAGGCATCGCGGATATTGCAAAGCGGCGGAAAAATTGCTATAATATTAAGATAAAATACGCAAGGAGGCGGGAGAAATGAAGAGCAAGCGTTTTTTGTGTCTGCTGCTTGTATTGCTGATGGTCTTCTCCCTCACCCCCAGCGAAACGAGGGCCGAGACGACTGTCTATTTCACTGCCGTCAACGACCAGCTTTTGCCCGATCTGAGCGATGAGACGATGCCGTTCTGGTCGGGTGGGCGGCTGTATGTCCCCTCCACGGTCATCACCGGCACGGACTTGGGCCTTTTCTACTCCCGCAGCCGCGACAAGAGCACCGCCGTCGTCTACCGGCAGGGCAGCGCACTGACGTTCAACTTCGCCGCCGGCACCGTCGCTAACCAGAACGACCGCCAGTACAGCGGTCCGGCCATCGTGCGCAGCGACGTTGTGTTCCTGCCGCTCGACCTTTTGACGCAGTTTTTCTCGCTCGATTATAGCTACACGCGCGTGACCTACGGTTACCTGGTCCGCGTCAAAAGTGATACGGTCGTGCTTTCCGACGCGAAGTTCATCGACGCCGCGGCTATGTCCATGGAGCAGCGCTACAACGAATACATGAAGACGCACAGCGACTCGAACGATCCCGGCAACACACCGAATCAGAACACCGACGGCGACCGCGACCTTGTCTGTCTCGCGCTGCGTGTGACGGACGAAGAGAGCGCAAACGCCCTGCTCGACACGCTCGCAAGCAACAACGCGACGGCGACGTTTCTCTTCTCGGAAGAGCAGCTTTCCTCGCTCGGCGATCTGCTGCGCCGTGTCGTCATCAGCGGCAACGCCGCCGCGCTGCGCATCGACGCTTCCGGCGGCAGCTCACGCACGGTCAGCGCGATCGAGCGCGCAAACAACGCGCTATGGGCCGCGTGCAACGAAAAAGCGCGGCTCGTCGCGCTCTACGGCGCGTCGGACAAGACGCTGCGCGCCGTGCGCGCCGCGGGCTACTGCCCCATTGACTTTGACCTGGATTACAGCGGCGGTCTTCCCACCGCGGCGCAGGCCGCCAGCAGCATCGCGCGTCAGGCCCGCTCCGGCGGGTGCATCGCCTATCTCGGCGCTGACACCGCCGTGCAGGCAGATTGGAGCACGCTGCTCTCTCGCCTCCGCTCGTCCTCGCGTCTCATCACGGCGCTCAACGAGCTCGCGGTCACAAAGGGCGCGTGACGGTTTTACAAATTGTTCAGGAAACGCGCACAGTTTTGCGTATAATAAACAATAACACAGAAGAAAGACACACGCTTGTGTGAAGGAGGAAACCAGCATGGCACGCAATATTCTTGTCGTGGAGGACGACAATAATATTTCCAACCTCATTAAGATGTATCTCGACAAAGAGGGCTTTGACGTCCGCATCGCCGCCGACGGCGGCAAGGCCGTGGAGGAATTCAAGGAAAAAGAGCCCGACCTCGTGCTGCTCGACGTGATGCTCCCCGTGCTCGACGGCTGGGGCGTATGCGCCAAGATCCGCGAGACGTCCAAGTGCCCGATCATCATGCTCACCGCCAAGGGCGAGGTCAACGACCGCATCCACGGCCTTGAGATGGGCGCGGACGACTATGTTGTCAAGCCCTTTGAAATGAAGGAGCTGCTTGCGCGCATCAACGCCGTGCTGCGCCGCAGCGAGATCCCCGAGGACACGCACAAGCGCCTCACGTTCGACAAGCTCATCATCGACCTCGACTCCTACGAGCTCATCGTCGACGGCAAGAAGATCGACACGCCGCCCAAAGAGCTGGAGCTTCTCTACCACCTTGCCGCCACGCCGAACCGCGTTTACACGCGCAATCAGCTCCTTGATGAGGTGTGGGGCTTCGACTACTTCGGCGACTCACGCACGGTGGACGTGCATGTCAAGAGGCTTCGCGAAAAGGTCGAAAACGTCAGCGACCAGTGGGCGCTCAAGACCGTCTGGGGCGTCGGGTATAAATTCGAAGTGAAGTAATTCAGTATGCCGGAAGAAAACAAAGAGAAAACACAGAAAAAGCGCTGGACGCTCAAAAAGGTCAAGACCCGCTGCCGCACGATCTACTGGCAGAATTTTCTGCTTACGGCAAGCGTCGTCATGCTGACGCTGGCGCTGCTCGGCAGCGCGTTCTTCGCGCTGACGTATTCCTACGCCATCGACGAGCGCAGCGAGCAGATGCAGAGCAAGGCGACGGTCGTGTCGCACATGGTGTCGTCCTACATGGAAAATGGCTCGCTCACAGGGCTGCGTGAGCTGGCAGACTTCGCTTCGAACGTGACGGATGCAGAATTTCTCATCTGCAACTCGGACGGCAATCTGCTGCTGACGACCGATACAACTCTCGTCAACCGCGTGCTGACCGTGCCGCAGGACGTGGCCGAGGGCGCGATGAGCGATAACACCTACGCCGTGCGCACCACGCTCGGCGACATCTATGAGGACACGCACTTCGTCGTCGGCGTGCCGATCGTGAGCGAGGGCGCAACCGTCGGCTTTGTGCTGGCGGTGACTGGCGCGCGGGCGCTGACGACGATGTGGCGCACGTTCATCGGATTGTTTTTCATGACGGCGGTGACGGTGCTGCTGCTCTCGTTCGTCGTGAGCGCGTGGGTCAGCATGCGCCAGTCGCGCCCCATCCACGAGATGGCGGAGGCGACACGCCGCTTCGCCGAGGGCAATTTCGACGTGCGCATGCACAACTACGAGGGTGTGACGGAGATCTCCGAGCTCGCCGAGTCGTTCAACAACATGGCGGACTCCTTGCAGGAGACCGAGCGCCAGCGCCGCGAATTCATCGCAAACGTCTCCCACGAATTGAAAACCCCGATGACGACCATCGCGGGTTATACCGACGGCATTCTGGACGGCACGATCCCGCCCGAGCAGGAAAAGGAGTACCTGCGCATCATCTCGGATGAGGCGCGGCGCCTGTCCCGCCTCGTGCGCCGCATGCTCGAGGTCTCGCAGCTCCAGTCGCGCGACCTGACGCGCACGAAGGCGCCGTTCGACGTGTGCGAGAGCATGCGCCGCGTGCTCATTTCGATGGAGAAGAAGATCACCGACCGTGGGCTCGATGTCGACGCCGACATTCCCGACAGCGGCATCATGGTGCTCGGCGACAACGACCTCATCACGCAGGTCATCTACAACCTGCTCGAAAATGCGACAAAATTCGCCCGCAAGGGCTCTGCACTCTACCTCGGCGTGACGACGCTCAACGGCAAGGCGCTGATCTCGGTCCGCAACGAGGGCGACACCATCCCCGCCGAGGAGATCCCGCTGCTGTTCGAGCGCTTCCACAAGAGCGACAAATCCCGCTCCGAGGATAAGGACGGCGTGGGCCTCGGGCTCTACGTGGTCAAAACCATTCTGGACCAGCACAAGGAGCACATCGCCGTCACAAGCGAAAACGGCCTGACGACGTTCACCTTCAGCGTGACGCTCGCCGGCGGGCAGACCGCGCAGTAAGTCTCAACAGGAGAAACACGCTATGGATCACGAGAATCAGGAGTTATCCCCGACGGTCAGCCAGAGCGGCGAGCCGCAGGAGGTCGTGCTGCGCTATGAAGCGCCCGTCACGCCCATCGTGGAGCGCTACGTGCAGCCGACACCGCTGCCCGGACAGCCGAAGAAGCATACATCACCGCGCAAAAAGCGGAAAGGGCTTAAGATCTTCCTTTTCTGCATGCTCGGCCTTCTCCTCGTCAGCGGCGTCGTCATGGCGCTGTGGCTCGGCGGCGCGTTCGACGATCACCGTTCCTATCACGACGATGATTTTGAGCAGCGCCATGACGAGGATTATTACGACAACAGCGAGCATGGCGAAACGACCATCAAGCGCCTGCCCAACACCGATCAGGTCAAGCTCCGCTACAACGAGAGCCACGGCGAGGCGCTGACGATCCAGGAGATCTACCAGAAAGTCAATCCCTCCACCGTCACGGTGCTCACCGGCAACCGCGACGGCAGCGCCATGGTCGGCACCGGCGTCATCTTCACCGAGGATGGCTACATCCTCACGAACGCCCACGTCATCGCGGGCGGCTCGGAGTGCTACGTCGTGCTCGACACGGGTGAGGATTACCGTGCGTGCCTTTTGGGGCTTGATGAAGAAAAGGACCTCGCTGTCATCAAGATCGCGGCCAGCGGCCTTCCCGCCGCGGAATTCGGCGACTCTGACGCGCTGACGGTCGGCGATCCGGTGTTCGCCATCGGCAACCCGCTCGGCGTGGAGCTGCGCGGCACGCTGACCGACGGCATCGTCTCCGCCATCAACCGCGACGTGTACGTCGACGGCGTGACGATGACGCTCATCCAGACGAATGCCGCGCTCAACAACGGCAACTCCGGCGGCCCGCTCATCAACGTGTACGGACAGGTCGTCGGTATCAACACGATGAAGATGGGCTCGTCCTCCACCACGAGCGTGGAGGGCCTCGGCTTTGCCATTCCCATCGCCTCGACCGCCTATATGATCAATGACCTGATCGCCTACGGTGAGGTACACGGCGAGGTGATGATCGGCATTTCGGTGCAGACCATTCCCGTCACAGCAGAGAATGGCGAGAGCGCGCTTCTCGTCATGAAGGTCACGCCCGGCGGCCCCGGTGAGGAAGCCGGCATCCAGAAGGGTGACCTTATCGTAGCGGCCGACGGCGAAGCGTTGACAAAGTCCACCGACCTTCTGCGTGTCCGCCGCCGCCATGAAGCAGGCGAAACGCTCAAGCTCTTAGTCGAGCGCGACGGCAAGCGCTTCACCGCAGACGTTGTTTTACGCGAAAGCGACACATGAGGATATCGACATGAAGAAAAAGCAATTTGCGCTTGGCTCGCTGCTCCTCGGCGCCGCCTCCTGGCTGTGCCTGCGGGGATTGCAGCACATTGAGCGCCGCATGAAAAAGAAACAGAAAAAGTAAAAAAGCAACGATCCCCGTCCGGCGGAAGGTTCCGCCGGACGGGGATCGTTTTGTACTCTCCATCAGCGCTGCTTTTTCTGGTCGTCAAAATAGCGGATCAACTTGTAAAGCAGCTCAATTTCCTCCTGCGTGTATCCGTCCAGCACAATGCTCGATGAAGCCGTAAGCCCCAGCAGATAGTCCGCCGAAACATGAAAGAGCTTTGCCAGCTGCGCCTGCGAATAGCCCGCCTGCTCCCGTAATTGCTTTATTCTGTCACAAATCATAATGAACTCCCGCCTTTTTCGTTCATTAAAAGTTGCCTAAAATGATATTTAATTATCATTATATGTATAGTTTAATTGACAAGCGCTATACTCTTTCCAGAGGAAGGCTCCTGTGTCGAGTCTTCCACATATTTAGGAGAGAGAGGAATATCTTATGTTTTGTCCCAAATGCGGCAGCCCGATCCCGGAAGACGCTGTCTTCTGTAGGAACTGCGGCGAAAAAATTAAAACGGCCGCGCCTGAAGCAGATTCCGCACCTGCGGAGATCACCCCCGCAGAGGAAGCTCCCATCCCCGCCAGCGGCAAAAAGCCGAAGAAAAAGAAGGCCGTTCTCCTCGTTTCCGTGCTCGCACTTCTGCTTGTCGCCGTGGCTCCTGCCAACAGCAGCCTGTTCCAAAGCAACATTGCCGCAAAAGCGGAAAAGCGTATCGTCGGCAGCTGGAACGGAGTATTTCTGGAAAATGGAGACGATACCATCCGCGCAAAAAATCTCGGTGGCTCTACCCGCACCGTTGAAAAGGGTGGTGCGGCTACAATTTCATTCTCAGAACGCTCCATTTCTGATTTATCCTTCTACTTAACTTACAGTCCCGAGAAAACAAAAGCTGTGAATGATGGCGAAAAGCTTGCCGGCTATTGTTATGATGTAAAAGCTTCGGATGATCCTGACGCCTCGGCTTTTGGATATGCTTTTGTCAGTGACGATACTTTCTCTGTCGTCATTCTTTCCGACCCTGAGCTGTCATTTGCGTTCACTGCAAGTGATAAGTCATAAACCTCTTATTAAAAGAGCCACGGAGTATCTCCGTGGCTCTTTACGTCTTTCGCTTTTCACACCCTATAAATCTTCCGTTGTAAACGGATGCGGTCCGCGATCATGGCGATAAACTCGCTGTTGGTCGGCTTTCCTTTCGTGTTGGATACCGTGTAGCCAAAATAGCGCTGGAGCGTCTCAAGGTCACCGCGGTCCCACGCGACCTCGATCGCATGGCGCACCGCGCGCTCAACGCGCGAGGGCGTGGTGCTGTAGCGGCGCGCGACCTCGGGATAAAGCACCTTTGTCACGGCGTTGCTGACATCCATGTCCTGCACGGCGATGACGATGGCCTCGCGCACGTACTGATAGCCCTTGATATGCGCGGGCACGCCGACCTCGTGGATCACTGCCGTGACCTCGCGCTCAAGCGCCTGCGACTCGTCCTCGCTCTCCTCACCCTCGTTGACCGCGCGGCGCATCTGGTCTAAAAGCGAGGTCAGCTCGCAGGGCTTGGGCATGAAGAACGATACGCCGCGGTTCATCGCCTGCGACACGATCTGATCGCGATAAAGAGCCGAGACGACAACTGTCTTCATCTGCACCTTGTCCTTCGCCGCCTGCTCGAGCACGCCAAAGCCGTCAAGTCCCGGCAGCAAAAGATCCATCACAAGAAGCTGCGGCTTTCGCTCCGCTATATCCTGCGCCGCAGCCAGTCCGTCGGCTGCGCATCCCACTACGTCGAACTCACCCGTTGCTTCCAATGCCTGTTTCAGTGCTGTGCGGAACTCCTCGTTTGCGTCCGCTAATACGACCGTGATCCTCTTGTCCATGTCATCCCGTCCTTTTCACACAAGTTTTCGCCGACCCAGCCGGCCAGCTTCAGCAGCAAAATGTGACGTCTTCGTTCTGCCATGGCTTTAAGCTAACATATTTGGACAGCGTTTTCAAGCGAGTTATGTCGAATTTGACCATCTTTTTCTAACTTTTTGCATGAAGATTTAGTTGTTTTTACGCTATCTTAACACAATCTTTCTACTATATGGGTAGGTTATTCACTCGAAAGCCCCGCCGCAGAGAGCATATTTTCGATAAAAATACCATAACCTCTTGACGGATCATCCAGCAGGACGTGCGTGACCGCGCCAATGATCTTGCCATCCTGCAAAATCGCGCTGCCGCTCATTCCCTGCACCACGCCGCCGGTCTGCGCAAGAAGCTCCTCGTCCGTCACGCGCAGCAGCAGATTCCGCGTGCTGCCGGAAGGCGAATAGATTTTTTCGATCTCAATATCATACTCGCGTGTTTCATTGCCGGAAACGGTGGCCAGGATCGCCGCCTTGCCGGTCTTGACCTCGTCCTTTTTTGCGATCGGCAGCGCCGCGCCGGTGATCTTTGCCGCGTCCTCTGCCGAGAGCTTGCCGAAAATGCCGCATTCGGTGTTGGCGTAAAGCGTTCCGCTGTCGCGCGTCAGGTCAAAGTCGCCCTTGAGCTCGCCGGGCGAGGCGCGCTCGCCTTTTTTCACCGCCTTGACCGAGGCATCCATGATGCTGCCGTGGTCGAGCGGCAGGAGCTGCCCCGTGTCCACATCCGTGACCCCGTGGCCCAGCGCGCCGAACGTGCCGCTCTGCGGATCAAAGAAGGTCATCGTGCCGATACCCGCCATACTGTCGCGCACCCAGGCGCCGAGGCGGTACTCGCCGTCCTCATCCTTCTCCGGCTCTGCGCTCAGTTCGATCGTGCGGCTGCCGCGCTTGACGGTCAGCGCCGCGGCGTCCTCGCCGTTTTCTGCCAGAAGCTGACGGAATTCCTCAATGGTGTCCAGACTTTGCCCGCCGATGGCCGTGATGACGTCGCCCTCCTTGAGTCCGCAGTCCTTCGCCGGACTTTCCCCATCGGAAAAGCCGACGACGAGCACGCCATCGGAAAAGAGCTTGACGCCGACGGTCTGTCCGACGGGGATCAGTTCGCTGACCGTCCGGTCCGCCGCCTGCGCAGACGGCATTGCGATCGCGGCGGCGGCAAAAAATCCCAGCAGGATCGCCGCCGCTCGCTTTTTTGTGCGATGCGTTCCATCCATTCTCTCACCCCTTTAAAAAATGTGGGCGGGCGGCGCGCCTGTGCGCGCAGGACGCTGCCGTCCGCCCAATGCCGGAAATTTTTTCTTTCTCATTTCTTTTTCTCTGTCCGGCGCATTTACTTTCTGCGCTTCGGGCAAAATTAAAAGGTGCAAAAATTTGATGTGCTGGCATCGCTTTTTGAAATAACGCCGTAAATGCGGACAAAAAAATTCCGCAGACCAAAGTCTGCGGAATTTTGGGAATTGTTTCCATTTAACGCTCGCGGTTGAAAATTTTGAAGATGTCGTCGAACGGATCGGGCTCATCTTCGTGCTTAGCCTCTTCCTCGGCCTTTTCCTTGTCGAAGTCGAGCGGCGCAAGACCGGCAGCAGCGCTCTCGCCGCTCTGCTCGGCAGGCTTCTTATCCTTGTTGAAGTCCAGCGCGCCGGGCGCCTTGTCAAAGCCCGTGGCGATGACGGTGACGCGGATCTCGTCGTCGAGCGTCTCGTCGAACGTCGCGCCGAAGATCGTGAGCGCGTCGGGATGCACGGCCTCCTGCACGAGGGACGCTGCCTGCTCGACCTCGTCGAGGCCGATGTCCATCGAGCCCGTGACGTTGATGAGCACTCCGTGCGCACCGTTGATGGAGGTCTCCAGCAGCGGGGACGAAATGGCCATGCGCGCGGCCTCCTCGGCCTTGTTCTTGCCGGCGGCGCGACCGACGCCCATGTGGGCAAGGCCTGCATCCTTCATAATGGCGGTCACGTCGGCAAAATCGAGGTTGATGAAGCCCGTGTCGCGGATCAGGTCAGAGATGCTCTGCACCGCCTGACGCAGCACGTCGTCCGCGATCTCGAATGCGTTGGCAAAGGTGATCTTCTGGTCGGTCGCGTGCTTGAGGCGCTCGTTCGGGATGATGACGAGCGAGTCGACCTTGGTCTTGAGCTCTTCGATGCCCGCTTCCGCCTGCGTCATGCGGCGGCGGCCTTCAAAGCCGAAGGGCTTCGTCACGACGCCGACGGTCAGGATGCCCGCCTCGCGCGCGATCTCGGCAACAATGGGCGCGCCGCCCGTGCCGGTGCCGCCGCCCATGCCGGCGGTGATGAAGACCATATCGGTGTCCTCGAGCGCCTTGGCGATCTGGTTGCGGCTCTCCTCGGCGCTCTTGCGGCCGACCTCAGGGTCGGAGCCCGCGCCCTGACCATGCGTCAGCTTTTCGCCGATCTGGATTTTATAAGTGGCGGCAGACACGTTGAGCGCCTGCTTATCTGTATTCACTGCGACAAAGTCGACGCCGCGCGCACCGGTGCGCACCATGCGGTTGACCACGTTGTTGCCGCCGCCGCCAACGCCGATGACCTTGATCTTAACTACGTTTTCAGGACCGGTCTCCAATCCGAATGCCATGTCGGTTCCTCCTGCAATCTGTTGTATGGGCAAGGCACTTGCCGCTGCAAGCGCCACAATATCAGGTATTTGCTATCTTAATCATTGTATTACGGTTTTCCCGCGGGGTCAATAGCAATCGGCCATTTCGGGGAAACTTTTTTACGTCAACTTCCGCCTTTATTCCGGGATGAAGTCAGCCCTGCCGTCGTTCATCAGGTTGATCGTGCCGGTCTGATTGGCTTCAAGCTGCTCCACCACCGTGCGCACATTCCCGAGCTTGTAGGCAATGTCCGCATCCCAGGGCATCTTGACCGTAAAGCGGTCCAAATAGGTAAAGGTGATGGCCGTGCCGTCGCTCAGGTCGATCTCGCCGATCATGGAGAGAAGCTGCTTATCCTCCGCCGTGCGCAGCAGCGTGAGCAGGCGCTCGAATTTATAAGAATCCTCGTCCGCAAACGCCGCCATCGCGCCGACCGCGGGCTCGACGAGCGTGCAGCCGGTCACGCGCGCGCAGCCCTCGGGGATCTGCGCCGCGCGCTCCAGAATTTTGCCTTCGTCGCTCATGAGCCATGTGCCGTTTTCGCCCGTCAGCGCGGCGGAGGCCGTGCACTCCGTCACGGTCAGAATGAGCGCGTCGGGGTATTTGCGGTTGATGACAACGGTCTCCACATACGGAAGCGTGTCGAAAATGGATTGTTTGACCTTATATTTGTTCAGCAGCACAAGGTTCTGCTCCTTCTGCACGCCCGCAGCCTCGATGATCTGCTCCTCGGTATAGCGCTCGTTGCCCTCCACCACGATCATATCGATGCGGAAGAACATCGTCAGCGCGCCGAGAAACGCGGCGATCACGACCGCGAGGCACAAAAGTCTCAGCGGGAAAGAGGCTCTTCCTCGCCTGCGCCGTCTGTTTCTTCGCTTTGACGCCATAGTTTTCCTGCCTTTTTTCTTCGTTTGCTTATGTACCCGTCTCCCGCCGCACATGCGCGCCCAGCACGCCAAGGTCGCGCTCGATGCTCTCATAGCCGCGGTCGATGTGCTCGATGCGCGAAATACGCGTGAGTCCGTCGGCCTGCAGGCCCGCAATCACAAGCGCCGCGCCCGCGCGAAGGTCGGTGCACTTGACGCGCGCGCCGTGCAGGTGCTCGCGTCCCGTGACGACTGCCACGCGCCCCGCGACGCGCACCTCCGCGCCCATGCGCGCCAGCTCGTCGACATGGCGGTAACGGTTTTCAAAAATATTCTCTACAAAAACGGTGCTGCCCGCGCTTTTCAAAAGCGCCGCCATCAGCACTGGCTGCGCGTCCGTCGGAAAGCCCGGATAGGGCGCCGTGCGCACAGGGCGGATGGATCTGAGACTGCCATCACTTTGGAGGAAAACATCGTCCTCCCCGCTTTTGACCGTGCAGCCCGCCTCGCTCAGCGCGCCGGACACAGTCGAAAGCGGCCGCGGGTCGACGCCGCGAAGGCGCACCTCTCCCCCACAGCAGGCCGCGGCGCAGAGATACGTCGCGCCCACGATGCGGTCGGCGATGATGCGGTATTTCCCGCCGTGCAGCGCGCGCTTTCCCTCGACTGTGATGATCGAGCCGCCCGCGCCGCGGACGTTGCCGCCCATCGCGTTGATAAAGTTCTGTAAATCGACGATCTCCGGCTCGCGCGCGGCGTTGTAGATCGTCGTCACGCCGTCTGCGCCGCAGGCGCAGAGGAGCGCGTTTTCCGTCGCGCCCACGCTCGGCATGGGTAAGTACACATCGCTCCCGAGAAGCGTTCCGCCGCGGCACTTGAGCTCGCCGCCCGTCTCCCTGATCTCTGCCCCCAGGGCGCTCAGGGCGCTTAAGTGCAGGTCAATGGGACGCGGCCCCAGCTCGCAGCCGCCGGGATAACAGATCGTCGCTTCCTTGCAGCGCGCCAGGATCGCGCCGAGAAAGATGACCGACGAGCGCATCTCTCGCATCAGTGCGTCGGGCACGACCGCGCGGTCCATGCGCGCTGTGTCGACCACGAGCGCACTGTCCTCCCAGTGCGTGCAGCAGCCCAAGTGCCGCAAAATGGCAACAGACGCATCCACGTCCCGCAGCTTCGGACAATTTTCGATCACGCAGGTGTCCGCGCACAAAAGCGTCGCCGCCAAAATCGGCAGCACACTGTTTTTTGAGCCTTGTATCGTGAGTTCTCCGTACAGGCGCTCCCCGCCCTCTACCAACAGCTCACACATCATGTTCCCTCCCGCAAGCACATTACTTTTCCATCGTATGGCTTTTGCGGGAAATGGGTGACTGCCGGCTTTCGCAGGGCAATAGTTGTGCATTTTCAGTATAGCCATTTTGCCGCGGCGCGTCAACTTCTTTTTGCCTTGCTTTCCCGCCCGCTTTGTGGCAAAATGAGACTATTGTATTTCTCCCCGAAAGGAGTCTTTTTTCATGAAAAAAACGCTCAAAGTCGCGCTCTATATTCTGTTGGCGCTCGTTCTGATCGTGCTGGCTTACGTCATCTATGTCTTCGCCGCCTACTACCGTGTGGAGGATATGCAGAAGCTTGGCGTTGCGCACTGCGACGCCGCATCTGCCGCACCGATGGAGGGCGCGCCGCAGACCGGCGTCACCTATCGCGTTTCGTCGGCCAACGTGGGCTTCGGCGCGTACAGCGACGATTACAGCTTCTTCATGGACGGCGGCAAGGAGAGCCGCGCCCGCAGCAGGCAGGCCGTTGATGAGAATATGCGCGGCGAGGTCTCGCTCGTCAAGGACCTTTCGCCCGACTTTGCGCTCTTTCAGGAGGTCGATATCTACGGCACGCGCAGCTGGCACATCGCAGAGGACGCTTATCTCGACGATGTGATGGGGAACAGCGAATTTAACAAGGTATTCGCGCAGAATTACGACAGTCCCTACCTCTTCTATCCTCTTATTAACCCCCACGGCGCGAACCAGTCCGGTATCGTGACGCTCTCGCGCCATCCGATCTCGTCCGCCGTACGCCGCTCGCTGCCGATCGAGACGGGCATCATGAAGCTCGTCGACCTGGACCGCTGCTACTCCGTCAGCCGCGTCCCGATGGAAAACGGCAGGGAGCTGGTGCTCTATAACCTGCATCTTTCGGCCTACACGTCCGACGGCACCATCGCGACCGAGCAGCTGCAAATGCTCTGCGCCGACATGCTGGCGGAATATGAAAACGGCAACTACTGCGTCGCGGGCGGTGACTTCAATAAGGACCTGCTCGGCAATTCTGCCGAGATCTTCGGCGTTGCGGGCGGCGAGAACGACACCTGGGCGCAGCCCATCCCCGAGGGGACGATCCCCGACGGGCTCTCCCTCGTCGTGCCGTTTGACCCCGAACACCCCGTCGCCACCTGCCGCACGGCCAACGAACCCTACAACGAGGAGACGACCTTCCGCGTGACGGTCGACGGCTTCCTCGTCTCCGACAACGTCGAAGCCGTCTCCGCCGATGTCGTCGACGCGGAGTATCGCTACTCCGACCACAATCCCATCTATATGGACTTCATTTTGAAGGCGGAATAAATCGCAAAAACACGCAAAAAGGAAGCGAGCCTCACGGCTCGCTTCCTTTTTATTCTCTTTCACTTGAGCAGAGCCATCACCGTGTCGTAGATGCGCTTGGTCGCATCGGGGATGCCGAGCGCCGCCATGTTTTGAGACATCGTCTCCATCCGCTGCGGATCGTTCAGGATGCCCGCCGCGGCGGCGAAGAGCTTCTTGCCGTCAAGGCCCTCTTCCGGCAGCACGAGCGCCGCGCCGTGGTCGCCGAGCAGCGCCGCGTTCTTTTCCTGATGGTGATTCGTCACGTTGGGCGACGGCACAAGTATCGCCGGAACGCCGAGCGCCGTCAGCTCGCTGAGCGTGGACGCGCCCGCGCGGCAGATAACGAGGTCGGCGGCGCGCATGACAGTCGCCATGTCGTAGATGTACTCGCGCACGTCGAGCGCGGGATGCTCGGTGATCTCCAACCCGTCATCGTGCATCCACTGCTGCATCGGCTTCCAGCAGATCTCGCCGACGCCGTGGATATGGTAAAAGGGCTCCTTCGCGCTCTCAAGCGCCAGAAACTCCGCCATCGCGCGGTTCATCGCGTTCGACCCGAGGCTGCCCCAGAACGAGACGATGAGCTTGCGCCCGTCGTTCATGCCGAGCTTTTCCTTCGCCTGCTGCTTGCTGATCGTGAAGAAGTCGCCGCGCACGGGCGTACCGGTCACGACCACCTTTTCGGGGTGCTTGTAGTGCGCGCGGCAGTCCTCAAAGCCAACCATGATGCGGTCGCAGTGGGGCTCCAGCTGTCGCGTCGTCAGGCCCGGCACGATGTTTGACTCGTGCACCGCCGTCGGGATGCCCGCCTTTGCGCCGTAACGCACGAGCGGATAGCTCGCGTAGCCGCCGGTGCCGACGATCAGGTCGGGGTGAAAATCATTTAAGATTGCGTTCGCCTCACGCTCGGCGTGGGCGAGATTTTTGAGCGAGACAAGGTTGTGCTTGATCTCTGCGGGCCTGAACGAGCGGTGGAACGATGAAATGTTCACCGTACGGAACGGATAGTCCGTGTGCGCGATCAAATCGCGCTCCAGTCCGCGCTCCGCGCCGACGAATAAGATCTGCGTGCTTGCGTCCTTTTCCTGCATATAGCCCGCGAGCGCAAGCGCGGGGTTGACATGCCCCGCCGTGCCGCCGCAGGTAAAGATGACCTTCATAGCCGTTTTCTCCTTCCCGCGTCAGCGCATCTGACGCGAAACGCTCAGTACGATGCCGACCTCGGCCAGCTGCACGGCGAGCGCCGTGCCGCCGTAGCTGAAAAACGGCAGCGAAATACCCGTGTTTGGGATCAGATTCGTTACGACCGCGATGTTCAGGAATACCTGCAAGGCGATCTGCGTCGTCACGCCGACGGCAAGAAGGCTTCCGAAGCGGTCGCGCGCGTGCAGGGCGATCCAGTAGCCGCGGATGATGAGCAGCGCGAACATGACCATGATGATCGTCGCGCCGACAAGGCCGAGCTCCTCGCAGATGATGGCGAAAATAAAGTCGTTGTGCTCTTCGGGCAGGAACAGAAACTTCTGCCGGCTCTTGCCAAGGCCCAGTCCGAACAATCCGCCCGAACCGATGGAGAGCAAGCTCTGCCGGATCTGATAGCCCTTATCGCGCATCCACTCCTCGTTGAACGGGTCGAGCCAGATGTCGATTCGGCTCGAGTTGTAGGTGATGATGCCGGTCGCAAAGGCGTAGATCACCAGCAGCACCAGCGCAAAGCCGAGGCCGACCCAGTAGTTGCGGATACCACCGACGTACATCATCACCGCGCCGATGCCGAGCAGCAGCACCATACCGGAAAGATGCGGCTCCTTCGCCATCAGCGCCGCAATCACGCCGAGGATGGCAGCATAGGGCACGATGCCGTAGCGCAGCGTGGCCATTTTGTCTTTCTTCTTCGAAATGCTGTCGGCAAAATAGAGAATGATGCCGACCTTGGTGATCTCAGACGGCTGGAACTGGATGGGTCCGAGACGGATCCAGCGCTGCGCGCCGTGCGTCAGTCGGCCCGTGCCGATGCCCGGGATCAGAACGAGCACCAGCAGGATGATGGAAAAGATCAGCAGCATCTTCGCCACCGCGCGATAGCGCTCGTAATTGATCTTGCCGACAATAAACATCGCCGTGATACCGAGGATCGCAAAAATGCCCTGACGGATGAGGTAGTACGCGGGGTTACCCTCTTCATAGTAGGCCGAGGGGAAACTGGCGGAAAACAGCATGATCAGGCCCACGCCCACGAGCGTAAGCACCAGCAGAAGATACGGAAGGTCCAGCGGTCCGCGGCCCGCTTCGCGCGCCGCCGCCTCGATGGCCTTCGCCCGCTCGCGCTGCTCCTGCCGCAGCAAGCGTTCTTCCTTGGTCATGCAGTCTTCCCCCTTTCATTCTGATTGCAAACTCGCGCTCTGCGCGAGTTTGCCTCCATTTTGCAACCAAGCGTCGCAGACTTTCGCGCCCGCAGGCGCGAAATATTTTTAATCATTTTTCGCCGCGACCGGTGCGTGGCGAAAAATACTTCTCGCAGAGTGAGTGTCGAGCCGCCAAGGGCGGCGAGGCACAGAGCGCCGCGCATCCCCTCTCATTTTTGAGAAACGGCTTGCCGTTTCTCAAAAATGAAATCTGTTGAGTACTCCGAACAGCGCCGCCAGACAGCACAGCGCGCTCACGCTGGTGAACACGGCGACGAGCTTTACTTCGCTCCAGCCGCAGAGCTCAAAGTGGTGGTGCAGCGGCGCCATTTTGAAAAGGCGCTTGCCGTGCGTGGCTTTGAAGTAGATGACCTGCAAAATGTCGGACAGCGTCTCGCAGATGTAGACAAAGCCGACGGGGATCAGCACGAGCGGCATATCGTAGGCAAAGGCGAGCGCCGCCACCGTGCCGCCGAGGAACAGCGAGCCTGTGTCACCCATGAAGACCTTGGCGGGGTGGAAATTATAGATGAGGAAGCCGAGAATTCCCCCGACGAGCGCCGCAGCATAAATGCCGAGCTGCTCATAGCCCTGCCACCAGATGGCGAGCACGGTGAAAAACAGGCCGACCGGCACCGTCACGCTGCCGGCCAAGCCGTCGATGCCGTCCGTGATGTTGACGGCGTTGACCGTGCCGACGATGACAAACGCCGCGAACACCATGTACACCCACCAGCTCATGACGATCTGCGTGTTGAAAAACGGCACGTAGAGGTTCGGCGTCAGCATGCCCTCAAAGCGCATCAGGCAGAGGAACGCGACCGCCGCGGCGAGCTGGAGCAGGAACTTCTGAATGGCCGTGAGGCCGAGGTTCTGCTTGTGCTTCACCTTTTCAAAGTCGTCTAAAAAGCCGATGCCGCCGAAGATCAGCGCAAAAAAGAAGATGTAGAGGTGCTCAAAGTCCCCCGCCATCATGCCCTTCCAGCCGCAGATCAGGATAGAGACGAAGATGCCGAGGATGAACATTAAGCCGCCCATCGTCGGCGTGCCGGCCTTTCCGGCGTGCCAGGTGGGGCCGTCCTCGCGGATGCTCTGTCCGGCCTTGAGCTTTCTCAGCTCAGGGACCAGAAATTTTCCCGTGATCGCGGAGACCGCGAAGCTCAGTATGCAGGCAATGATGATCTTCATGTTCGTTTTCCTTCGCCGCGTCGGCGGCGTCCTTCCTTTGTACTTGCGCGAACCTCTCGCGCACGACCTCCCTCTCGTCGAGGTGGTATTTTATCGTTCCGATCTCCTGATAGGTCTCGTGCCCCTTGCCGCAGAGGACGACGACGTCGCGCGCTTTCGCCTCGCGCAGAGCAAGGCCGATGGCCTCGCGCCGGTTTTCGATGACGGCGAACGGCGTTCTGCTCTCCAAAATGGCGGGGAGCACATCGCGCAGGATGGCGTAAGGATCTTCGGTGCGGGGATTGTCGCTCGTGAGGACAACGAAGTCCGAGAGCGCCGCGGCGATGCGGCCCATGCGGGGTCGCTTTGTCCTGTCGCGGTCTCCCCCGCAGCCAAAGAGCGCGATGACGCGCCCGTCGGCAAAGCCGCAGACCGTGGAGAGAATATTTTTGAGCCCGTCGGGCGTGTGCGCATAGTCAATGATGACGGTGAACGGCGCATCAAGCGGTACGACCTCGCACCGCCCCTTAACGCCGACACATTCCGTCAGCGCTTTTGCCGCGTCGGAAAGCGGCACGCCGAGCGCCTGCACGGCAGAAAGCGCCGCGAGCGCGTTATAGAGCGAAAAGCCGCCGGGGATGCCGATTTTCGTCTCCTCGTGGTCGAGGTCGGTGCAGGCGGTAAAGCGCACACAGTCGTTTTCGTAGCGGGCACGCCAGCCGACAAGGTCATTCGTCATGCCCTGCCCGAATGTGATCCGCTCGCTCGTAAAGCGGGCGAGCAAGCGCTCCGTCCACGCATCGTCACCGTTGACGCAGGCGATGTCACACTGGTCGAAAAGCCTCGACTTCGCGTCGCAGTAGGCCTCCATCGTGCCGTGGTAGTCAAGATGATCCTGCGTCAGGTTCGTGAAAACACCGGCGCGGAATCGGATTCCTTCTACCCTGCTCTGCATCAGCGCGTGGGACGAGACCTCCATCACGGCATAGGTGCAGCCCGCATCGACCATCTGGGCGAGCAGGCGCTGCACGGTCAGCGCGTCGGGCGTTGTGCGGTCGGTCGGGATGGTCTTGTCACTGATCAAATTCTGATTCGTGCCGATCAGGCCGACCTTTGCGCCCTTCGTGCGCTCCAAAAGCTGTTTGATAAGATACGTTGTGGTCGTTTTGCCGTTTGTGCCGGTCACGCCGACCACGGTGAGTTTTCCCGCCGGAGTACCATACCATACCGCCGCGCAAAGCGCAAGCGCTTTGTGCGCATCCGGCACTAAGATATAGGGAATTTCCATCTCCGGCGGATGCTCGCACACGGCGCAGGCCGCGCCGCGCGCTTTGGCTTCGGCGATAAACTCGCCGCCGTCCTCCTTCTCCCCCGGCAGGGCGAAGAAGAGGAATCCCTCTTCTGCCTTGCGGGAATCGAGCGCAAGGCCTCTGACTATCAGGTCAGGCGGCGCATGCACCGTTTTGTCTTCTAATGCGGAAATAAGCTCAGATAACTGCGTTTGAAAAATTCCTTTCGGAATTGGGTCTTGCTGTCTTTAGTCGCGCACCGAGCTGTCGCTGAACTGGACGCGCACGACCGTACCGGCCTCGACCTCCGTGCCCGCGGCGATGCTCTGCGAGATGGCGCGCACCGTGGACGAGCTTGCGTTCGTCGCGCCGGAAACGCCCATGATGAGCCCTGCGTTCACGATCTTCTGGTTCGCGGTCGCGGCGCTGTCGCCCACGACGTTCGGGACGATGCACTTGTCAGTCGACTTCTCCGCGCCGAGGTAGAGGATGATCTCCGCGCTGTTCGGTACGATCGCGCCGCCTGCGGGCGTCTGGTCGGTGACGGTATCGCCGCTGCCGACGGTGCGGAAGCTGAAGCCGTTCGCGCTCAGGCGCTCGGCCGCCGCGTCCTTGCTGAGGCCGACGACGTTCGGCACAGTCTTATCCGCACCGACGAGCTCTTCAGCGGTGTAGCTCGGCTCAATGCCGAGATACGGCAGGATCTCGCCCATGACGGAACTCGCCACGGGGGCGACCATGTTACCGCCGGAAACGTAGGTACCGGTCCACTTGCTCGGCTCGTCGAGCGTCAGGAGCATCATCACCTGCGGGTCATCCGCGGGGGCGAAGCACACGAACGAGACGATGACGCCGCCGCCGACCTTATCGGCCGTGCCAGTCTTGCCGCCGATGCGGTAGCCCGCGACCTGACCGTTCTTGCCCGTGCCGCTTGTGACCTCATACTCCATGATGTCGCGCACAAGCGCGGACGTCTCCTCGGAGACGACCTGACGGATGGGCGTGGAGTCGTGCTTGGAGACGACGTTGCCGTCCTGGTCGGTGATCTCTTCGACAAGATAGGGCGTATAGAGGCAGCCGCCGTTGACGCAGGCGCACTGCGCCGCCAGCAGTGCGATGGGCGTGACGTTGAAGTTCTGGCCGAAGGCGTAGCACGCCAGCGCCAGCGTCGAATATTTAATTTCGCTGTTGACGAAGCCGCTGGCCTCGCCCGTGGTGTCGATGCCGGTCTTCTCCGTCAGGCCAAAGTCCAGCATGTACTGGTAAAACTTGTCGTTGCCGATGCGAAGGCCGATGTTGATGAACGCGGGGTTGCAGGAGTTGGCGAACGCCTGCGTCAGGTTTTGCCGGCCGTGACCGGGCGCGCGCTTGGAGCAGTTGATGGTCTCGCCCTCGATCTTTACGCTGCCGCTGCAATAGAAGCCCGTGTTCAGGTCGACAACGTTTTCCTCAAGCGCCATCGCGAGCGTCAGTGTTTTGAACGTGGAGCCCGGCTCGTAGGTGTCGTTGATGGCCTTGCTGCGCCACTGCTTGTTGAGAAGGTCCCTCATGTTTTCGAGGACCTGCTCCTCCGTCATGCCGGAGGTCAGAAAGTCGTTGTAGACCGTGCCGGGGGAATTCAAGTCGTAGGTCGGCAGCGACGCCATCGCCAGCACCGCGCCGGTGTTGACATCCATGACGATGCCCTCGGCGCCCTTGCCGGTGCCGAAGCGCGCCTCGAGCTCCTGCACACCTTTCTCAAGGTAATACTGGATGGTCGTGTCGAGCGTCGTGTGCAGGTCGCAGCCGTTTTCCGCGTCGAAATACTGGTCGTACTGGTAGAGCACGGAGCGGCCGTCGCGGTCGCGCGCGGTGACGACCATACCGTTCTCACCGGTCAGCTCGTCGTTGTACGTCGCCTCAAGTCCCATCGCACCGCCGAGGTCATTGGTAAAGCCGATGACCTGCGAGGCGAGCGTCCCCTTGGGATAGGTCCTCTTGCTCGTCGGACGAATGAAAACGCCCTTGAGGTCGTTCTCATTGATGAATTCGCGCACCTTGTCGGCGAGCTCATCGTCCGCCTTTTTCTTGAGCTCTTCGTACTGCGAGTTCGTTTTCTCCATCTTTTTGAGGATGTCAGCGGGGTCAAGGTTCAGAATTTCAGCAAGGCCGCCCGCGATCAGGTTTTGATCCTGATCGTTTTCGATGATCTCCTTCGGAGAGATGAAAATATCCTCCGCCGAGGCGGACATCGCCAGGATGGTGCCGTTTCGATCGTAGATCGTGCCGCGGCTCGCCTCCACCGTGGTGCGCAGCGTTTGCTGGCGCACAGCGACGGACTGGAGCTCGTCATGCTCGGTGATCTGCCAGTGATAGAGTTGGGTGAAGAGCAGCACAAACGTCAGCACGCCGAACACGCCCAGAAGCAGCAGCGTTCTTGTCTGAATGATGCGGTTTGCGCGGCGCGCGGATTCGGGCCGTCTTTTCTGGTTCTGGGGGCGTGGTGCCACAGTCGTTCATCCTCCTTAAAAATGGAAAAGGAGTAAGGAAGCTCCTTACTCCTTATGTATAGCTTCGCTCATTTGAAATATTCCACCACTGCGCATACGCCGTTGCCAAGCGACGTGAGCGCCCGCGACAAAACGTTCTGGCTCTTCTGCTGGTAGACGACCACGCTGTCGGGCTCCGACAGGTCGATGTAGTAGACCTGCGAGGCGCTGGGCTTGGCCATACCGGCCGCGGCCGCCGCCTCCTTGATGGTGGTGAGGTCAAAGGTTTTTTCGTAGCGCGTGAGCAGCGCGACATGCTCGTCCTCGAGCGCGGAGATCTCCTTCTGCACGGAGACGACCTGCGCGGAGATTTCCGTCAGCTGTGCGCGGCACATGATCATCAGCGCGACCATTGCGGCCAGCGCCATAAAGCCGCACAGCGTGCCGAGCGAGACCTTTTCGCGTTGACGGCGGACGGGCGCAGCCTTTTTCTGCACCTTCCGCTGCGGGGGACGCATGAATTCCTCGCGCTGACGCTCGTGCTCGCGCTCGTATTCACGCTCGCGGCGCATCCTGCGCTGGCGCTCTTCGTAGGCGGGATCGTAAGCGAGATTGCCATTGACTCGTCCGCTGTAGCGGCGGTATTTCATGTTCTGCTCTCTGCGGCTGGCCATGGCGATCTCCTTTCTTTTGCGTATTTTCGGCTGTTGTCAGCACTTTTCCGCGACGCGCAGCTTGGCGCTGCGGGCACGGGGATTCTCTGCGAGTTCTTCTTCGCCCGAAACGATGGGCTTTCTTGTGATGAGCTTGACCTTTGGCTTTCGTCCGCACACGCACACCGGAAATTCCGGCGGGCAGATGCAGCCCTGTGCAAGCTCCTGTAATTTCTTCTTGACGATGCGGTCTTCGAGCGAGTGGAACGTGATGACCGCGAGCCGTCCGCCCGGTTTCAGATTTTTCTCCGCCGCGTCGAGCATCGGCGGAAGCTCGCCCAGCTCGTCGTTCACGGCAATGCGGATGGCCTGAAAGCTGCGCTTGGCAGGGTGCTGCTTTTCGCGCAGCGCGCTCGCGGGCATGGCCGAACGGATGATATCGGCGAGCTCAAGCGTCGTTTCGATGGGCTTTTGCTCGCGGTGCTGGCAAATTCTCTTCGCGATGGCGGGCGCATAGCGCTCCTCGCCGTATTCAAAGAGGATGCGGCGCAGCTCTTCATAAGAATAGGTATTCACGACCTCGCGCGCGGTCAGTGCGGCGGATTCGTCCATGCGCATATCGAGCGGCGCGTCCTGCTTGTAGGAAAAGCCGCGCTGCGCTTCGTCGAGCTGCGGGGAGGAAACGCCGAGGTCAAAAAGCATCCCGTCCACGCCGTGGACGCTCAGCTCGTGCAGCACAGCGTCGAGCGCGCTGAAATTGCTGTGGACGAGCGTGACCTTGTCCAAATAATCGCCGAGGCGGCGGTTTGCCGCTTCGATCGCGGTCTCGTCACGGTCAAGCGCAATGAGACGGCCCGTCGTCAGGCGGCGCACGATCTCGAACGAATGTCCGGCGCGGCCGAGCGTGCCGTCCACATAGATGCCGTCGGGCTTGATGGCGAGCGCGCCGAGGCACTCGTGCAGCAGTACCGGCTTATGGCCGTAGTTCTCTTCCATATCAGAATCCCAGCTCTTCCATCACGGCGGCCAGATTCTCGGGATTGAGCTCCTCGGCCTCGATCTCTGCCCACTTCTCCGCATTCCAGATCTCGGCGCGGTTCGAAACACCGATCACGACCACGTCTTTTTCAAGGTGGGCGTAGGCTCTGAGCTTCTGCGGCAGGACGATGCGCCCCTGCGCGTCGGGCTCGCACTTGGCGGCGTTGGCGAAGAGCGGGCGCATGGCCTTGGTCTTCGTGTAGGGCAGGCTTTCAAACTTTTCGGTGAAGCGCGCCCAGGAGGCGTCGGAATAGATGCTCAGGCAGGAGTCCATGCCCATGGTGACATAAAACGTGTCGCCGAGCTCCTCGCGCAGCTTCGCGGGGATAAAGAGCCGCCCCTTGGCGTCGATCGTGTGCTGATACTGACCCGTCACGGCGGCTGACCCCCTTTTTCTGTGTTTTTTCGCATACAGAGGGCACGAAAGCGCGGCCTTTTCTTCATTTTGGAAAAAGCCGTGCCGCGTCCGATCTGATGCTTATGTGGGAAAGTAAGCCATTTTCATGGTATGATACACCACTTTCCCCCACCCTTGTTTTGAGTATACGAGATTCACATAAAAAATGCAAGCAGAAATTTCCCTGAGATTTCAAGCCTTTTACCGCTTTTTCCTGTGAAAATTCGGCCAGTGCGCCGTATTTTTAAAACGTATGTTCTACTTTGATTTTGGTTAAAAAAGGGCCGCCACAATATCTTGTGGCGGCCCTTTATGCTATGCCCAAATATAGATTATGTCTACCGATCATGTCGGTTTTTGTCACTTTTGACAAAATTTTATCCGTTCTGCGTCTGCTTTTCAGCTGACTGTGCCAGCTCCTCGCGGCGCTTCTGCATCTGCTCGGCAGAGGCGGCGCGGAAGCGCACACGGGACTGCTTGACCTCCTCGAGCGCCATCTGGATGGCCTCCTCGGTGCGGCGCAGCGCATCCTCGGTGTACTCGTTGGCCACGCGGTACATTTCGCGCGAGCGGTCCTCGGCCTTTTTGATGATCTCGTGGCTCTTTTCGCGGGCGATACCGACCACCTCGGTCTCGGAGACCTTGTTCTTCGCGTCCTGCTCGGCCTGCTGCATCATGCGCTCGACGTCGCGCTTGGCGGCCTTAACATAATCCTCCTTTGCGCGGATGAGCTCCTGCGCGCGGGAAAGCTCCACCGGGAGCTGGGCGCGAATCTCGTCGAGCAGGTCGAGCGCCTCGTCGCGGTTCAGAATGCACTTGTCGCTCGTCAGCGGCGCGTTCTTCGCGCCGTCGATCATCTCGTAAAGCATATCCAAAAGATGCTGCACATCATTATTCGCCATGGTCTTCTCTCCATCCTTTCACAAGCTCCGCCGCGCGCAGCGGCATATATTTTTCAAGGTCTTGTCCGTATTTGATCATCTCGCGCACCATCGTGGAGCTGATGTGCTGAAACTTCGGCTCCGCGACCAGCAGCACCGTTTCGAGCGCGCCGTCCGACACATCGCGATAGATGAGCGAAAGCTGCTGCTCGGCGTCAAAATCCACGCTGTTGCGCACGCCGCGCACGAGAAACTGCGCGTTTTTGCGCAGCGCGTAGTCGGTCAGAAGTCCGCCGCCGAGCTCAGCTTCCACATTGGGGAACTCCTCGACGCTCGCGCGCATGAGCGCGAGCTTCTGCTCGTCGGTGAACATCGGGTGCGTCTTCGTCCCGTTCGGCACGATGGACACATACACGCGGTCAAAGAGCTTCGATGCGCGCGCGATAATGTCCTGATGCCCGATCGTCACAGGGTCGAACGAGCCGGGAAACACTGCGATTCTCATGTCTCTTCCTCCACCGCGCGGTGATAGATGCTCACCTTGATCTTGCCGTAGCGGTACTCGCGATACAGTCCGTACGGCGCGGGAAGCTCGGGAAGCGTCTGGTTCTGCGGACTTTCCGCGACCATTATACCATGGGGTGATAAAATGTCAAACTGCGCGATCTTTTCCATCGCCTGCTCCAAAAGTCCGCTTTCGTACGGCGGATCGAGGAAGATGATGTCGAACCTCCCGCTCTGCGTGCCGAGCGCGGCGAGCGAATCACCGCAGATGACCTGCGCGTTTTCTTCCAGATGGCACAGCGCGAGATTTTCGCGCACGAGCTTGACCGCGTCTGCACGCTTGTCAACAAAAAGCGCGCTTTTTGCCCCACGCGAGAGCGCCTCGATGCCGAGCTGCCCCGTGCCCGCAAAAAGATCGAGCACGCGCGCATCCTCCACGTCGAACTGGATACAATTAAAAATACTTTCCTTGACCTTGTCGGTCGTCGGGCGGGTCTCCATGCCCTTGAGCTCGCCCAGCCGCCGTCCGCGCGCCGAGCCTGTGATGACTCTCATGTTTATCCCTCCGCAGCGCCCAAAGCGGGCGCACTGAACTCGTTAGTTTCCATAATACGTGAATTTCCGTTTATTTTCAATAGAGTCCTTGACATTTTCCCGCATTTTACGCAAAATATTTTCTCTTGTTATTCTGCACCGCTTCGTATATAATGATATAGTCATATCATATCGACCAGGGAGAAAGGAGTATCTTCCATGATCAGGCTACAAACCGAAAAGGGCGAAGTCAGCATTTCCGACGCCGCCCTGTCTAATATCACCGGCGCCGCGGCCACGAGCTGCTTTGGCGTCAAGGGCATGGCCTACCGCTCGATGACCGACGGGCTCGTCCACCTGCTGCGCCGCGAGGCGATGAGCAAGGGCGTGCGCATCATTCCCCACGAAGAAGGGGACATTTCCATCGAGCTGCACATCGTTGTGGAGCACGGCGTGAACATCGCCGCCGTCTGCCGCTCCATCATCAATCAGGTGCGCTATATGGTCAGCGAAAACACCGGCGCAAGCATCCGCAGCATCGACGTTTGCGTCGACAGCATGAATATGTAAAAACCGAGGAGGACATCATCCTATGCACGATACCATCAATGGTGCCATGTTCAAGGAGATGCTGCTCTTCGGCACCGTCTCCATCGCACAGGCACAGCAAGCTATCAATGATTTGAATGTATTCCCCGTTCCCGACGGCGACACGGGCACGAACATGAGTCTTACCATCCAGACCGCGGCGCAGGAGCTCAAGAAGATCGAGCCCGCGACGGTCGATCAGGCCGCCTCTGTCACGGCGTCCGCGCTGCTGCGCGGCGCGCGCGGCAACTCCGGCGTCATTCTGTCGCTTCTCTTCCGCGGCATCTCCAAGGAGCTCAAGGGCTGCAAGGAGGCCGACGGCGCGGCGTTTGCCGCCGCACTTCAGGAGGGTGTCGCCGCGGCGTATAACGCCGTGATGAAGCCCGCCGAGGGCACGATCCTGACCGTTTCGCGTCTCGCTGCCGAGCGCGCCGTGAACGCGGCCGAGGAGCACAACAGCGTCGAGTACGTCATCGAGCAGGCCATCGCCCAGGGCGAGATCACGCTCGCGCAGACGACTGACATGAACCCCGTTCTCAAAAAGGCCGGCGTCGTCGACGCGGGCGGCAAGGGCTTCCTGCTGATTCTCGGCGGTATGCTCAGCGCCCTGCGCGGCGAGGAGCGCCCCGAGCTCACCGAAGAGAATGCACAGGAGAAGGCCGATTTTGCCATGCTCAACGAAGAGGACATCACCTTCACGTTCGACACCGTGTTCATCGTCCGCAAGAGCGGACGCAGCATTGAGCCGTTCCGCCGCTTCCTCGACGGCATCGGCGATTCGCTCGTCATCGGCGAGGACGACGAGGCTTTCAAAGTCCACGTTCACACAGACATTCCGGGCGAGGCGCTGACCGAGGCGCAGAAGTACGGCACGCTCGAGCTCGCGAAGATCGAGAACATGCGCACGCAGGCCCAGCAGCTCGCCGCCGGCGGCAAGGCCCAGTCCACCGACGACCTTGAGGCCATCGAGCAGGAGCTCGAAGCCGCCGAGCACGAAAATGCCGGTGAAGCCGAGCCCGAAAAGGACTTTGGCTTCCTCGCGGTCTGCGCGGGTGAGGGCCTTGCGAACGTCTTCACCGACCTTGGCGCCGACGGCGTCATCAGCGGCGGACAAACTATGAATCCCTCGACCGAGAGCATCCTCAAGGAGATCAAAAAGGTCCCCGCGCACACCGTTTTCGTGCTGCCGAACAACAAAAACATCATCATGGCCGCACAGCAGTGCATCGGCCTGACGGAGAAGACCGTCGTGGTCATCCCAACCGCCTCCATCCCGCAGGGCGTGAGCGCGATGATGGCCGTCGATCCCGACATGAGCGACGCAGACGCCATCGCCAAGGCGATGACGGACGCCGCGCAGTGCGTCTCCACCGCGCAGATCACCTACGCCGCGCGCAATTCCGATTTTGACGGCTTCGACATCCACGAGGGCGATTATCTGGCACTTCTGGACGGCAAGCTGCTCGGCACCGACCGCGACGTCTCCGCGCTGCTCGACGGGCTCTCCGACGAGGCAGCGTCCCGCGAAGCGGAGTTCATCACCGTCTTCTACGGCGAGGATGTGAATGAAGAGGACGCGCACAAGGCGTGCGACGCCTTCACCCGCAAGTGCCCGGATGCCGAGGTCAATCTGATCTGCGGCGGCCAGCCGGTCTATTACTATATCATCTCGATCGAATGACCCAAGCACAGCAAAGCGGAGCAGGATTTCTCCTGCTCCGCTTTTTTCTGCCCGTCAGACGTTCATCTTCCGCCCGAGGAGCTTCATCAAGAGCTCTGCGTGGCGGTATTCGTCTTCGCTCATCGCCGCAAACAGCTTGCTGAGGCACAGGTCCAGCGTCTCCTCTCCCGCGCGGGCGTAATTGTAGCCCGCACAGGCCTCCGCATGGTAGAGGCTGCGCAGCAGCGCGCAGAGGTCGCACGTATCCGGCTGCTCCACGCACACGCGCGGGCAGTATGCCTTGCCGGTGATTAAGTAGATCGCGGCAGCCAGATCGCGCGCGTGGCGCTTCTCGTCCTCGCTCAGCGCGCGGAAGGCTCGCGCCATCTCGCGCCGCGGCGTGCACGAGGAGAGATACGCGTACACCTGCGCGTCGCCAAGTTCCTCGCGCAGAAAGCCCTGCAGCACCTCGACCGATACGCTTGCCTCGCTGCCCATGCAGCAAGGGTTCGCCTCCGCGCCCGGGAGCGTGAGCTCGCTATCCTGTGCGCTCATCTGTGTGTTTGCATTGTCCTCCATCGGGTACGGGTCCTCCCCCGGCGCGACGCGCTTCCACACCTCGCGGCATGCTTCATAGTCGCAGGCGCAGGGCTTTTTTATTTCCGTCATGTTCTTCTTCCCCTTTCCGGAACGGTTCTCGTCTCTATCCTATGCGGGCATTTTTCAGGCGTGCAGAGCCGATATTTCCCTATTTCCCGCAGGGAAAAAGAAAATCTTGAAAATCGCACCTCTCTCGTTGATTTTTTCCATTTTTTCTGGTAAACTACATTTGTTTTGTATTTTTGCGCATTTTGTTGCATTTGCGACTTTCCATTCTCTGCCATCCGGTCCATACTAGAGACAAGCAATGGCAGTTTCTGTAAGGAGGTCTTCTTTTCATGCTGGAACTGAAGCACATCACCTATACCGTCTCCACCCCCGAGGGAGAGCAGACGATCTTAAACGACATTTCCATCGACATTCCTGACCGCAAGCTCATCGTCTTCACCGGCCCCAACGGCGGCGGCAAGACGACGCTCGCCAAGGTCATCATGGGCCTTGTCACGCCGACGGGCGGCCAGATCCTCTTCAACGGTCAGGACATCACGCACCTTGGCATCACCGAGCGTGCGAAACTCGGCATCAGCTACGGCTTTCAGCAGCCGCCGCGCTTCAAGGGCATCACGGTACGTGACCTTCTGACCATCGCCTCGGGCGATGCAAACCTCAGCAAGGACAAGTGCTGCAAGTACCTCACGCAGGTAGGCCTCTGCGCCAACGACTATCTCGACCGCGAGGTCGACGTCTCCCTCTCCGGCGGCGAGGTCAAGCGCATCGAGATCGCAACGCTCCTTGCCCGCGGCAGCGAGCTGATGATCTTCGACGAGCCTGAGGCCGGCATCGACCTGTGGAGCTTCGCCCGCCTGACTGAGACGTTCGAGCAGCTGCGCCAGCGCGAGCTTGCGACGATGATCATCATCTCGCATCAGGAGCGCATCATCCAGCTCGCCGACGAGATCGTCGTCGTGGGCGGCGGCGAGCTCAAGCACCGCGGCAGCACAGAAGAAATTTTCCCGCTCATCATGGCGGACACGCTGGGCTCCTGCCCGGTGCTGAACAAGTAAGGAGGTAGTACACAATATGATCACCGAAATCGACGCTTCCCTGCTTGAAAAGATCGCCGACCTGACGGGCAAGCCCGTCGGCGCGTTCAACATCCGAAAGGACAGCGGCTGCGAGGCACGCCAGTCCACCGAGCACATCGCCATCGACCCGCAGCCCGAGGGCAAAAGCGGCATCATCATCCGCATCAAGGACGGTACGAAGGGCGAGCAGTGCCACATCCCCGTCATCATCAGCAAGAGCGGCGTGACCGAAATGGTCTACAACGACTTCTACGTCGGCGAAAACTGCGACGTCGACATCGTCGCAGGCTGCGGCATCCACAACTCCGGCTGCAACGAGAGCCGCCATGACGGCGTCCACACGTTCTACGTCTCCAAAAACTCCCACGTACGCTATGTGGAAAAGCACTACGGCGAGGGCGACGGCAGCGGCACGCGCGTGATGAACCCCACCACGATCGTCTACCTTGACGAGGGCGCGAGCATCCAGATGGAGACCGTGCAGATCCGCGGCATCGACTCCACCGTGCGCAAGACGAAGATCGTCTGCGGCAAGGGCGCCGAGGCCGTCATCACCGAGCGCCTTCTCACTCACGGCAAACAGCACGCCGAGAGCGACATGGAGATCGAGCTCAACGGCGAAGATGCGCGCGGCCGCGTCATCTCCCGCTCTGTTGCGCAGGATGAGTCCAAGCAGATCTTCCACCCCGTGGTCGTCGGCAACAGCAAGTGCTTCGGCCATGTGCAGTGCGACTCGATCATCATGGGCAAGGCCACGATCGAATCCATCCCCGCCATCACCGCGAATTCGACCGACGCGCAGCTCATCCACGAGGCTGCCATCGGCAAGATCGCAGGCGACCAGCTCTTAAAGCTCCAGACCCTTGGTCTCACCGAGGAGGAGGCCGAAGACACGATTCTCAAGGGCTTCCTCGCCTGAAAAATTTGATAGGAACCGACGAAAAAGCGCGATGCCCGAGATCGGGCATCGCGCTTTTTCTGTTGCTGTGTTGGTTCAATCGGTGAAATCAGGATAACCGTCTTTGAGAGACTCATCGTAGATCGCACGCTCGCCGCCGATGAATTTGGGACGCGTCCGCGCGGCCAGCACAATGGCCTGACCGATGCGGTTCTGCTTCAAGCGAACGGGAACGGCGACCTTTTTGAGGTGCATGCCGATCAGCGTGCCGCCGATGTCAAGTCCGGCGTCGGCGTGTATCTCTTCGAGCGCCACGGGATGGCGGAACGCTTTGTACGCGGCCGTCGCAAACGAGCTGCCCGCCTTGGGCTGAGGCAGGACGTTGACGATCTCGCCGTTCGGCACAGCCTCGTGCTCCACGATCAGCGCGCGGTTCAAATGCTCGCAGCACTGGGCGGCAAGATACACGCCCATGGGCGAAAATACGCTGGAGAGCCCTCGGAAGATGGCATCCGCCACCTCCGGCGTCGACCAGCTGCCGACCTGATGGCCCACGACCTCGCTCGTGCTGCAGCCGATGACGACGATCTGTCCGCGACGCAGATGTGCGATCTCCGCAAGCTCGCGCGCCGCCTCTGCCGCCTCCTGCTCCGCCTGTTCCACCAGATAATGATTTTCTACCTCATGTACGATTCCCGCCATGATCTGACACCTCTTTAGAAATTTATTATGCCAGCTTCTCCGTCACCTTGGCGCGCTCAAGCACCGTGACCAGCAGCACGCCGACCACGAGGCCGACCGCACCCTGGAAGATGTTGCCGGGGATGCTTGCCGCAGCGGCAAGGCCCTTGCCCAGCAGGAGAGAAGCGTAGCCGAAATAGCCGAGCACCATGATGATCTCGCTCACAACGCCGCCGGCGATGCGGGAGGTCGCAGTGCGGCCCATCTTTTCATACATCAGCGCAGCGACCAGCGCCATCACACCCTTGATGACCAGGGTGCCCGGAGCGTAGTGCGCATAGCCGAGGAAAATGTCTGCCAGCATCGAGCCGATGCCGCCCGCCGCAAAGCCATACCAGGGGCCCAGCAGCCAGCCGGACAGCAGCACGAAGCAGTCGCCCAGGTTCACATAGCCCTGCATCGGAGAGGGGATCTGCACGACCATCGTCGCCACGCAGACAAGCGCCGCAAGCAGTGCGGCAAGGACAAGCTTTCTGATCTTTTTATCGTTCATGATCGGGTGCTCCTTTGTTTTGGTTGTTGGCCGTATTATATCCCGTCCTGGTATTATTCATATAGTCAAAACAAAACAAATTATGCAGACCAGATTTGCCCTAAGCTGGAAAAAACGGCGCAGCCAGTGCTGCGCCGCACATTGGGAAGGATTTAGTCCTCCTTGGTCTCCTCGGCTTCGGAAGGCTCCTTGGGTTCCTCCGCAGCGGGCGCTTCCTCTTCCGCGTCCTTCTCGATGGTCACCTCGATGATGGGCGCCTGCGCCTTCTTGGCAGCGGCAGCCTCAGCCTTGGCGGCCTCGTAAGCGGCGAGCTTCTCCTGAGAGGCCTTGATGGCCGCGACGATATCGGCGACCGCTTCGGGCGCGTCACCCTCGAGCGTGGAGACATACCACTCGCCGATGGCGCGGTAGTTCTTGTCCATGCTGCGGCGCTCAGATGCCATCTCATACTCGGTCTTGGCCTTATCGGCAACGGCATTTGCCTTTTCACCGGCAACGGCCGCGACCTGCTGTGCCTTCTCAGTCGCCACGAACGCGACGTCCTGAACCTTCTTGCTGAAGTTATCGAAAAATGCCATAATACTTTCTCCTTTCAAACCGTGTCCTCGGGTTTGTTATTGACAGTATAAGCTACCGGGGCTTTCATTTCAATGGATAATTTACGACAAAAGTATAAATTTTTTGTGACAGCGTTCACTTTTTCTCGACCCAGCCCTGCGCGCAGCCGACGGCACGCTTCCAGCCGCGGTACAGCTCCTCACACTCGTACTGCGCCCGCTCGGGGGTGAAGACGCGCTCGCTGCACCGGAGCGTGCTCAGCTCGTCCAAGTCCTTCCACACGCCCGCGGCCAGACCTGCGAGCGATGCCGCGCCAAACGCCGTCGTCTCGACCATCGCGGGCCGGTCGACCGGAATGCGCAGCAAATCCGCCTGAAACTGCATCATCAAATCGCTGACGCTCGCGCCGCCGTCGACACGCAGAAGGGAGATCTCGCAGCCGGCGTCCTGCCGCATGGCGGTCATCAGGTCGGTGACCTGATAGGCGATGGATTCGAGCACTGCGCGGGCGAAGTGCGCCTTCGTCGTGCCGCGCGTGATGCCCACGACGCAGCCGCGCGCATACATATCCCAATACGGCGCACCGAGGCCCGTGAACGCGGGCACTAAGTAAATGCCGCCGCTGTCGGAAACGGATTCTGCCAGAATGTCGCACTCGTGCGAGGTCGAAATGACCTGCAATTCGTCGCGCAGCCATTGAATGGCCGAGCCCGCGTTGAAGACGCTGCCCTCGAGCGCGTAGGTCGTCTCGCCGTTTAAGCTCCAGCCCACCGTCGTCACCAGTCCCGCGCGCGAGCGCACCGGCGCGCCGCCGACGTTCATCAGCGTGAAGCAGCCCGTGCCGTAGGTGTTCTTCGCCTGTCCGCGCGTAAAGCAGCCCTGCCCGAACAGCGCCGCCTGCTGGTCACCCGCCGCGCCGCAGATCGGCACGCCCGCGAGCTCTTCGAGCCCTTCGATGCCCTCCGCCACCGTGCCGTAGACCTCGGAGTTGGACACGGGACGCGGCAGAATGTTCATCGGAATGTCCAACAGCGCGCAGAGCTCTTCATCCCACGAAAGCGTGTGGATGTTGAAGAGCATCGTGCGGCTGGCGTTCGAGTAGTCCGTCACGTGGACCTTGCCGCCCGTCAGCCTCCAGATGAGCCATGTCTCCAC
>ERZ507065.353-NODE-353-length-35242-cov-5.530196_pt1 | contig 35242 bp, 34 predicted proteins | sample MGYA00513785_ERZ507065 | MGnify/ENA metagenome assembly ERZ507065
TGTACGATATTTGCATGAGTAAGCACTCAATTGGTTGAAGAAAGGCAAAGTTTATTTTGACAAGCTCGTTGAGTCACTGAAGGAAGTTTTCAGTTTGCGGCCAGGCAATATTGGATTGGCAACATGCCAACATTTTCGATAAGTGAGAACAATAAAAGCTTGCTTTTAAATTGTCGAGCGAAGAATTTTCGTGCCAACGAGTGCAGAGCAAAACTTGTTTGAGCTATGCCGAGCGCAGCCGAAAATCACTTGTGTGTAAAATGTATGAAATAGTTAACAAACAAGTGAAATTTTTAACATCTCAATATATAGACACTTGTAAAAGTGCCTATATAAAGGGCTATGCCCTAAATTGAGTACTAACAATAATAAGACTCAAAAATCAAACCATTATGTTTAATGAACAAATAATACAGCAAGTTTGGGATAAAGCGACAATGATAAAAGGCTATAACCCAAATTTATGGCGTCAGGATTTTGCTGGCGCATGGATAAGAAGGGATGCTTATGGCACGATGATGAATTTTGGATGGGAAATTGATCATCTTTGTCCCACATCAAAAGGCGGTTCAGATGACATTGAGAATCTGAATGCCCTTCATTGGAAAAACAACAGGAAAAAAGGAAACGACTATCCTGAATTCTACACGTCTATTTCTTCTGTTGAAAATAACAATACTGATGTATTACAGTCATGGATAGTAAAATAGAAAAAACAACAAAGTCTCAGAAAAAGAAGTTCACAAATTGGCTCTACAATCATATTTATGAAATAATAGCCATTTTGATTCTGTTAGTTGGAGTTGTCTTTTTTTGTTTGCATAGAGACTACGACTATTCCCAACCAATAGACGGTGGACTTTGGGCACAATACGGAGATTATGTTGGAGGACTCGTTGGCACTTTATTAGCTTATATAAGTATAAAACTTTTGAACCGAAATCTTCAAGAGCAAATCATTGCAAACAAAGAACTTCGTAAGAGTAATGAGGATAGCCGTAAAGTTGCAGCCATGCAGCAATTTGACAGTTCTTTTTCAACTTTGATAGAAATGTATCGTGATTGTCAAAATGATGTGAAGCATTTGAATATGCAGTGGGCAAAAGAATTTTCAAGCTCAAAGAAAGAGTATTGTTTACGCGTCAAAGAGGCTGTTGATACATATTTGAAATTTTATGAAGAAAAGCGTTCCTTGTTATCTTCGTATTATCGTTTGTTATATAGAATAATGCAGACTATAGATGATGCCAATGTGGATGATGATACCAAACGAAGATACGCAAAAATCTTCAGATGCCAAATTTCTGAAGAAGAATTAATTTTACTAAGGTATAATGCATCAACTCATTACGGAAAGAAAATGCAAGTTTATATCAATAGATATAACTTGTTAAAACACTTGCCAAAGATGCATCTATTAGAATTCAAAGAGCCATCAATTTTGGCGTTGGTAAATGGGCAAGAAGAACTTTTTGACCGCATTCTTAATGAAATTCAAAAAAAGATAGTTGATGGTATCTCTATGAATGCATCTTGCGGAATAGAGAAAACCAAAACGAGGTCTAACAAGATTGAATTGGAAAATTTTGATATCGTTTTCGACTTGTCAAAATCAAATGTAAAAATAGATTTGGTTTATGTCAATCCGAAGGGAACAAGAATCAGAATATCCGACAATTCGCTTCAATTACTCTTAAACTTTTATATATTAGAGACCTTTGTATATGCCTCTTTTGAATGTTACCAACCTCTTTCTTCTGTTGAAATATCGTCAGATATAAAAACAGAACGGAATTCAAAAAAACACACAGTATGGGTTCAACTCAAAAGCAAGGATAATTATGCTTTGGTTTTATCTTCTGGTCAATTGGACAAACCTCAAAAATAAAAAATGTCCCAAACATCAGATAACAACAAGCGGATAGCTAAGAATACTTTGCTTCTTTACTTCCGAATGCTCTTTATGATGGTGGTGTCGTTGTATACGAGCCGTGTGATATTGAATGCGTTGGGAGTGGATGACTTTGGAATACATTTCTGTCAACCGCAAACACATTCTAAAGTTCGTTGCTTTGTGCAAGCTTAACGAAATACATATAAAACAATTAAAACGTAAAACATATATTTAATGTCAAATCAAACATCGGATAATAACAAGCGAATAGCTAAGAATACTGTTTATCTTTATTTCCGAATGATGGTAACGGTGTTGGTGAGTCTATATACTTCAAGAGTGATTCTGAAAACATTGGGTGTATCTGATTTCGGAGTTTATAATGTCATGGGTGGCATTATAGGTATGTTGGGATATGTTAACTCATTGTTGGCAGGAGGTACATCACGATTCCTGACTATTGGTTTGGGACAAAATAACATGCCAAGGTTGAAGTTGATATTTTCAACTTCATTTACTTTATGTGTAGCATCTGCTATCTTGATACTGCTACTGGGAGAAACTGTAGGTCTGTGGTTTGTTAATTCACAACTGAATATTGATTCTTCAAGAATGGAAGCAGCAAATTGGGTATACCAATGCGCTTTGTTGTCGTCTGCGTTGACTGTAGTTCAGACTGTCTTTACTGCTTCTATTATTTCTCACGAAAAAATGTCAATTTATGCATATATGAGTATATTAGATGTCTTTTTTAAATTAGGCATCGTATTTATGCTATTATGGTTTGATTTTGACAAGCTCAAACTTTATGCATTGTTGATGTTTGTTGTTAACGCAATAGTTTTTGTTATATATTATTTGTACTGTAAGATAAATTTCGAGGAAATAAGGACTAAGCTTTCTTTGAATAGGGAATTGTTCAGGGAGATGTTCTCTTATTCAAGTTGGAATATGATAGGTGGTTTTTCAGGAGTGTTAAATAACTATGGTATTAATATACTTCTTAATATATTTTTTGGAACTATAGTAAATGCCTCGCGAGGCGTGGCTCTGCAGGTGAATAATTTGGTTCAGCAGTTCTATTCCAACTTTCAAATGGCATCTCAACCTCAAATTATGAAATATTATGCACAAGGTAAAATTAGTGAGATGTCTAATCTGATAGTCAATAATTCAAAGTATTGTTCTCTGATATTGCTTTGCCCGATTATACCTATTTTTATATATGTTGACAAACTACTATATATATGGCTTGGACAAGTGCCTGAATACAGTGCTTCATTTGTAAGAATAACGCTGATTTATACATTTCTTTGCTCCATTGATGCGCCTGTAGGTATGGGTATACATGCTGTTGGAAAAATGCGACTTCCTAATTGCACAACGGCAATAGTCAATTTCTTGAATTTCCCTATTGTTTATATGGTAATAAAGTTGGGAGCGAATCCAATTGTTAGTTACTGTTTTACTATCACAGCTCTTCCTGTCAATCTATGTATAGATTTGCTGATATTAAGGAAATATACAGGATTTTCTGTTACTGTATTCATAAAGAGATGTTTGATTCCTATTGCCTATATAGCAATGGCTGGTATGGTGTTCCCTATAGTTGTTTCATATTTGCTTCCTGATACGGTTGTTATGACGATCCTTAAGTGCATGCTATCTGCTGTGTACATCGCATTTGTTATTTTCTTTTTAGGATTGTCAGAGAGTATGAGAAATAAGGTTTTAATAAAATTAAAAGTTAAACATGAGGATAATTAATAAAATACGGCTTTTTTGTAAGGTGAATTGGTGGAGAACAATCTTGTTCAATTTTAAGCATTTACCTTTTTCTCAAGCTATTCATTTGCCTATTCTACTCTATCGTCCAGGGAGTATATCCGGCAATGGTATGTTTGTCTTAGATGTAGAAAGAGAAAAGGTAAAGTTCGGAATGCTAAAACTTGGAGTGAAGAATGAGAATTCTATTTTGACAAAAACTGGAATTTGCATTTCAAATAATGGTAAGATTATATTCAAAGGTGCGGGTGTCATTGGTAATGGATGTTCTCTAACTATAGGTAATCATGGCATATTGTCAATGGGAAAAAATTTTGGAATCACAGGGAATGTTTCCATTCATTGTTTTGAAAATATCAAAATAGGTGATTTCTTTTCATGTTCGTGGAATGTGTCCATAGACGATACGGATCATCATAAGCTATTTGATGTAGAGAAAAATGCAGATAAAAGAGAAACGAAACCAATATTTATTGGGGATAATGTATGGCTTTGCCAATGTGTGACGGTTTTAAAAGGGAGCTATCTTTCTGATAGGACGATAGTTTCTTCAAATTCCTTAGTGAATAAACAATACATTACCCCCCCCAATTCTGTTTTAGCAGGTATGCCTGCTAAAGATACGGGAAAGAAGTTAAAGAGAGTAGATATTGAAGGTTTTATTGCAAGACATAATTGGAATATAACCGAGGGATTGAAAATTTTTAATTGTTAAGAAATGGAAATGAAAATTAAACTGTTGAATGCAGTAAAGCGTTTTTATACGCAAGAGCCATTTACAATTTGTAATGACTATGTTCAGAAAGACGGACAGTTGGCTAATGATTACATTTTTGATAGGTTAAGTTCAAAGCCTTTTGAGCCACTGATGTGTGCAAAATTTGGTACAACTGAATTAGGGGTTATTTGTGCATATGAGACTAAACACAATTATGCATTAAATGCATATTTAGATGATATCTTGCATGGAAGGGTGCCAGTTTACAACAAAAATATATTAGAGGATTTATGCCGTTTATCTGGTTTTTTCCCAAACAAATTACAGTTAGGAGAACGATTCTATGAAATGGTGCTTGCAGACATGAAAGAGATTGACATATTAGCTTCTTATATTTATGGTGAAAAATACATAAATAAGTATCTGAATTGTGTTAAGGTTGATTTGGATGGGTATTATGCGCCTTTTTTGTGGAATAATCCATGGACAAAATGTTTAAGAGGCAAGAAAGTCTTGGTGGTACATCCTTTTGTTGATTCAATACGATATCAATATGAGACAAATCGGGATAAGCTTTTTAATAATCCTGATGTATTGCCAGAATTCAAAGAGTTGCTTACAGTTAAAGCCGTTCAAACAATCTCAGACCAACAGGATAAAAGATTCGAAACATGGTTTGACGCTTTGCAGTTTATGAAGGATGAGATATCAAAATTGGATTTTGATATAGCTTTAATAGGTTGTGGTGCGTATGGAATGTGTTTGGCTGCTCATGTTAAAAGAATGGGAAAGCAAGCTGTACATTTGGCCGGTTGGACCCAGATGCTTTTTGGAGTATATGGAGAAAGATGGATTAAGGATCAACCGAAATATTCTAAATATATTAATGAACATTATATTCGTCCCTTAGAGTCTGAAAAACCAAAGGGCGCCGAAAAGGTAGAAAATGGATGTTATTGGTAATATCCGCGGATAAGGTATGCTTATACAATTGCAAAATAAAAAGAATGTTGCAAAGCAACGTATAGCTTTTATTCTATTAATAGTTTATGTTGTTTTGGTGACCTCCGGACTTGAGAATATCAACTGGAACCCTACTTATGGAGGTTGGTTTAATAAAATAGTCTCTTTAGGATTGTTTGGATATATGATTTGTTCCAGACCTTATGTTGAGCAATGTCATTTTCGTACATTGGTTCAATTATTGATGTGGATACCGTTTATTTCAATTTTCAATTCATGGTCAATCTATTCTCAATCACCAAGTCGTAGTTTTATATTGATGTTATCCCAATCAACGTGGATAATATATTTTTTGTTGCACAAATACAAAATTCAAGAAGGAACAATATTGAAGGTGTTTTTTTATATCGCATTATTTCTTGTTGGAATTCAAGTTGTGCAGCAGTTTACTTATCCAAATGCGCCATTTGGTACGATGAGTGAGGATGTCATGATTGATAGACAAGTTTTAGAGGCTGCGGAACAACGTAATGGATTATGGCGTTTTCGAATGCATCAGAATGGCTATTATACTGCTCCCATATTGTTTGCCATGTGGGTGTGGGTACGCAATAAGGTAAGTCCGAAGTTAGTTGTGTTAATAGGATTACTGTTTGCTTCCATATATCTAACGCTTACTAGACAGGTTATGTTTGCTTGTATTTTGACCATATTCTGCTCTATGTTTCTAGGACAGAAGAAAATAAACAAAGCTGCGTTGTTCTTTGGCCTTCTGTTTATAGCAGGACTTTATGCTTATTATGATGTGTTGTTTTCTAAATTAGCTGAACAAACGCAAGATGAAAATACGGAGGATAATGTTAGATTATTCGCTGCATCATTGTTGTGGAATGAAAGTTTAAAAACTCCATTCACCTTTTTATTCGGATATGGATTACCTGATACGGCCAGTCAATATGGTATACATATGTATAAATTAAGTACTTTTCTTGGAGTTTATACTACCGATGTTGGATTTATAGGACAAATATTTGAGCGCGGTTTTATTTATGTATGTGTTTGCTATTATATGCTATGGAAACTGTTTTTTAAGATGAAAAGACAAATTCCGGTTTATATAAGAATGTTTGTTTTGTATACTGGTGTTATGTCAGTCATGATATTCCCCTGCATATCCCCTGCTCAAAACATAGTGTGGGTTCTTTTGTTTTACATTTGTGATCTGCATATTAATCATTCGCCTTTAGCGATTAAACCAAATTAAAAATCATTATTAAATGAAATTTTCGATAACTATTCCTGCTTACAAGCAGAGATATTTATATGAGGCGATCGAGAGTTGTCTAGCTCAGACCTATAAGGATTTTGAGCTGATAATCGTTGATGATGCTTCTCCAGAAGATTTGAAGTCTGTGGTTGATAGTTTTCAAGATTCTCGTATTCGCTATTACCGCAATGAGAAAAATTGTGGGGCTATAAATGTCGTTGATAATTGGAACATTTGTCTTGGTTATGCCAAAAGCGATTATGTCATCTGTATGGGTGATGATGATCGTCTCCTTCCTAACTGTCTGGAAGAATACTCTAAGTTAATAGAGAAATATCCAGACCTCGATATTTATCATGGTATGACGGAGATTATTGATGAGAACAGCAAGGTGACTAATATGCAAGAGGCACGCCCAGAAAGGGAAGGTATCTACTCGATGATAATCGGTAGATTGCGTAATTGTCGTATGCAGTATATTGGCGACTGGCTTTTTAAGCGTTCTGCTCTCCAGCAGATAAATGGGTATGTAAAAATGCCTATGGCATGGGGTAGCGATGATCTTACAGCTTATACTGTTGCTAAAAATAAAGGAGTAGCTAATACGCAGACGCCGGTCTTCCAATATAGAATCAGCAGCCTAACCATCACGAACAGCGGTCATCATAGAGAGAAAGCAAAGGTGCAATTCAATGTGTTTGCTAAAGTGAAGTCACTTTTGAAAGAAGGTGAAGGAAAGGTTGATGGAGTAGAGGATGTCTTCAGAATAGCAATGCTTAAAAAGATGTCTGAATTGAACAGGGTAACGATAGATAACTATATGCGAGCTGATATGATAAGCAAAGGTCGCTTGGCAGGATTTGTCTGGTGGCTAAGAAACATACATCAGTTTAGTCTTTCCAAGAAGGAAGTTGTTAAAGTTTTTATAAAATCATTTTGAATTTTAAGTAATGAGGATATTAATAGTTTCAAAATGTCCTACGCATCCCACGGATGCAGGAAATCGTTGGTGGATACTGTCACAGGCAGAAATGTTTATGTCGATGGGGCATGAGGTTCATTTTCTTTATATCAATGAGCCTGGTTTAAGAAATGACCCTGCGCCATATAAGGAGAGCTTGGAGAAGACCTCGCAGTATTGGGGAGAAAGATTTCATTTGTTTCAGGTTAGCAAGCAACAGAAGTTTAAGTTTAATCTGAAGAAGGTGTATCGCATGAAGTTTAACCATAGTCATTGGAAGGTGGACGACCAATATCCCGTAGGTTTGGATGGTATGGTGAACAAACTTGATGCCAAGTATCACTTTGATCTTTGTGTAATCAATTACTATTATCTCTCTCGCCTGTTCGAACATATCCAAATTCCCAAGAAAGCGATAGCCACACATGATGCCATTGCTTATAAGGATTTGAAGATTGGCATGCCTACCATGTGCATTACGGCAGACACTGAAGCTAAAGCCATGCAACGTTGTCCTCATATCTTTGCCTTGCAGGAACAGGAGGCTGATTATTTCCAGATTCTTTCTCCTAATAGTAAAGTATACGATCTTTACGGAAAGTACAAGCATCATTCACAGCCTGTAACGGGTAACCATAAGATGGTTTTCTTGTCTGGTAACAATGAGTTTAATCAGAATGGCATAAAATGGTTCCTGAAAGAAGTCTTTCCGGTTATAAGAAAGACTTTTATAGATGCTGAGTTGCTTGTTGGTGGCAGCATTTGTAAGGTTCTGCCTTCATTGGGTAAGATAGACGGTGTTACTGCTATGGGTTATATTGACGATCCTGCAGAGTTTTACGCAAAGGCTGATGTTGCTATCAACCCTGTCTATCAAGGTACGGGCTTAAAGATAAAGACTTTCGAAGCCATTTCTTTCGATAAGGTGACTCTGGTTCATCCTCATAGTATGGCTGGTGTGTTCAGGAAGGATGACGCGCCTTTGTTTGCTTCTGACAAACCTGAGGATTGGGTGGCTTTCCTCAAAAATATTTGGGGACATACGGATGTTATCAATGCCATCAAGCAAAAAAATAATGAATACTTGAAAGCAATGAATGAGTTTATTGTTAGCGAGTATAACAGATTCATTAATGCATAATCTTGATTTCTATGAGAATATTATTTATTTCTAATTATAATGCTTGGGAGAGAATCGAAAATGGAGTGATGCCGAGTCATCATCTTTTTGGTGTCAATGAGATGATTGACCATTTTGAAACGCCTGATTCTGCAATTCTTAAATCACAATTCGGGGGGGTAAGATTGACTTCGTCAAGGTAGACAACCCTTCAAAAATAGAGTTGTTAAAATTGTATGCTAAGTGTTTTAGTTACGATGTTGTCTATGATGTATTGACAGCCGTATCTAAGCAGTTTGGCGTCCTAAACAAATTTCACTTGTTCCGTCCACGCTTAGTGACGATATTCCATCACCCTCCATTCGATAAGATGATGAAGTATGCAAAGTCTGATTGTTCTGTGTTTTTCACGGAAGAATTGATGAATGAGGCTCACAAATGCATTCATGATGGTCGGCAAGTTGTATATAACCCATGGTATCCAGAGAAACTGTGGTATGAAAAGAATAAGCAAACGTTGAACTCAAAAAAGACTTACGATTTCTTGGATAATGGAAAGACATCAAGAGATCACAATCTTTTTATTCGTTGTATGCGACTTATGCCGAACAGACGAGCTGTTATAGTTACTGACAAAAAGCACATCCCTACAGAATATAAAGAAGGAGAGAATGTAGACTTGTTTTTCCAAGACAAGCCGAATGACCTTACGATGTTGCAGCTTTGCTTAAATACTAAGGTTATGGTTATACCTTTGGAAGAAAACAAGAAGAAGCTTGGACCTATCGGTGCCACAAGTTATATGGATGCAATTGCGTTAGGTATGCCTGTGGTTACGAATAAGAAGGCTGCGTTTGCCAAAGAAATAGTTGACAACGGTATTGGTTGTTTGTTTGACTTGAATGAGGAAAGTCTGGTTAGAGCGTTAAGTCTATCTTTGGATAAATACGATGATCTACATGATGAAATGGTCTTGTTCTCTAGAAGTCATTCAATTAGCAATTACACGGAATTATTGAGTAAATACCTTTTTAAATAAAAACAAAATGCACAACGATATACAAGTAATTATTATGGCTGGCGGCATTGGTAGCCGCTTCTGGCCCATGTCCACCCCCGACTACCCCAAGCAGTTCATTGACGTGATGGGCGTTGGACGTTCCCTCATCCAGCTCACCGTCGACCGCCTCAAGCCCATCTGCCACGTGGAGAACATGTGGGTGGTCACCAACGAGAAATACATCAGCATTGTCAAGGAGCAGATCCCTGACATGCCCGTTGACAATATTCTCGCCGAACCCGAGGCTCGCAATACCGCTCCATGTATTGCTTATGCCTGTTGGAAGATCCAGAAGCAGCACCCCAATGCCAACATCGTGGTCACCCCCTCCGATGCTCTGGTCATCAACACCTCAGAATATCAGCGTGTCCTCAGCAAGGCACTCAGCTATACATCTGATAAGGAAGTCATCGTCACTATCGGCATAAAGCCCAGTCGCCCCGAGACCGGCTACGGCTACATCGCTGCTACCGAGCCCACGGACGTTGACGAGATATATAAGGTGGAAGCCTTCAAGGAAAAGCCCGACCTCACCACCGCCGAGCAGTACCTCTCTGCCGGCAACTACTACTGGAACGCCGGTATCTTCGTGTGGAACATCGACACTATCAGTCGAGCCATCCGCACCTTCCAACCCAACCTCGCAGCCATCATGGACGAAATGTTCACCTCTTTCTATACCGACAAGGAGAAAGAAGTGGTAGCCCGACTCTTCCCCACCTGCGAAAAGATCAGCATCGACTACGCCGTAATGGAGAAGTCGAAAGACATCTTCACCCTCCCCGCCGAATTCGGTTGGAGCGACTTAGGCAGCTGGGGCAGCCTCCGCACCCTCCTCCCGCAGGACGATAACGGCAACGCCAAGGTAGGCAAAGACATCCGCCTCTACGACTGCAAGAACTGCGTAGTCCACGCCGCCGACGAAACCAAGGTAGTAGTCCAAGGCTTAGACGGCTACATCATAGCCGAAAAGCACGGCCAACTCTTGGTCTGCCAGCTAAAGGAAGAACAAAGAATCAAAGAGTTCAGCAAATAGTATACAATTTAGTATTTAGTAGTGATTATTTAGTATTTAGTAGTGATTATTGGATAGTGATTTCTCTCAAGCAGCCAATACAAACATAGGAGGCTATGGCGTCTCGCCGTAGCCCCGCACCCACGTACAGCCAAGAAACCATGATTATTTGACATGAAGACATGTGGGGTAGGGTGTGCTGGAGTCTCCCACGGATTACAATTCACACAGATATAGGGTGCGCAGGCGAAGCCAAGAATAACTCAAAACTCAAAATTCCTAATTCTTCGGTGGTTCCGCCGAAGACAATATTTGCATTTCTGATGCTCAATACTATGAGTTGAGCGCACAACAAAATCTTTGGTGCGAAATTCTTGAGTTTTGAGCGTTTGAAGCTATATCGTTAATACACAGTCGATTATAAGATTTACAGAAAAAGTACGTAAACTAGCGGGTTGTAAAAGTGGCACTTTTAGGGTGTCATAGCGCCGCTTTTACCACCCAATACCTATAGTATTGCGTTGTAATAGTGGCGCTTTTAGACTGTAAAAGTGGCGCTATTAGGGCACTTTGTATTTTTGATGGTTATCGAGAGTGGCTTTTATGCTGTAAAAAAACATAAAAACAGCTTTTTGATTCTCTAGAATTGATTTTTATTTTGTAACAAGTTTTTACTCATTTGTACGATATTTGTATGGTGGACATAAAGCCATGTTTTTGTGACAAGAAGACAATTGTTGAGCATATCATGGAGTTTGAATAATTCCGAAAAATAAGGAGAGCGCAAGGTACATATTGCGCTCTCCTCCATGTCCGCGAGGATAAGGAACGTTTTTTATGCACTCTGTATAAGCACGTGGTGATTTATATTTACTGAACTTTCGCAAGTTCAGCTAATTATATGATAAATATCGCTAAAAGTTGGTTATTTCGAAATAAATGGTGTATTTTTGCACAAAAATTACAAGCGAAACACAACATGCAGATATTATTAGCAAACGCCAAGATAATGTTCGGCAAGGCGGACAGAAAGCCGGTGTCTGCCCCACTCTTCCAGAGCGTGGCAGACACCTTGGCTGCGGAAATGGCAAGGATGGACGTGGAGGAGTTGTCCAGGCAGCTAGATTGCAGCAAGAAGATAGCGACTGAGAACTGGGAACGCTACCAGAACTTTATGGCAACCGAGAAGATGCCAGCCCTGCTTGCCTACAACGGTCAGGCATACAAGCATCTGCGTGCCGACACCTTGAGCGACGAAGCATTGGAGTATGCCCAGAAGCATCTCTGGATAACGTGTTTCCTCTATGGTCTGCTCCGCCCTATGGACGGCATTGTGCCCTATCGTATGGAGCATTGCGTCACGATAGAATCCACAAACGACAAGCCCATTAATCAGTTCTGGAAAGACCGGCTGACAGATGTGCTAATAGATAGCGTGAAGGCAGACGACGGCATCCTCCTGCATCTATCCACGGAGGAATATGAACATCTGTTCGACTGGAAGAGGGTGTGCAAAGAAGTGACGGTCGTACAGCCTCTCTTCTATGTGCGTCAGAAAGACGGCAGACTGAAGATGCAGGCTGTCTGGGCAAAGTCGTGCCGCGGAGCTATGGTACGCTTCATTCTTAACAACCGCATCGTCACTCCCGAAGAGCTCTCTGCTTTCAGCCACAAAGGCTTTGAATACGCTCCGCTATTAGGCGACTCGAACAATCCGCATTTCGTAAGAGAATTTATCAAGTAAAAATATTATGAAACTAAACAAAATACATCATGTAGCCGTGATTTGCTCTGACTATGAGCAGTCTAAGCAGTTCTATACAGAAGTGCTGGGCTTGAAGATCGTAAGCGAACATTATCGTGAGAAACGCCAATCATGGAAGGCAGACTGCTGGATGGGCGACACATACGTAGTGGAGCTGTTCTCCTTTCCCAATCCTCCTGCACGTCCTTCCTATCCCGAAGCAGCCGGTCTGCGCCACCTTGCATTCGAGGTGGACAATCTTGCGGCAGCCGTCAGCGAGCTTGACAGCAAGGGCGTAAAGCACGAGCCTATACGCACGGACGAATATACCGGCAAGCAGTTTGTGTTCTTCAGCGACCCCGACGGACTGCCGATAGAACTATATGAAAAGTAAAGAAACATCACTTATAGGTATTGCCCGACTCACAACTAAATTGTATCTTTGCATCGCAACTAACAGATAAAAAGATTATGACAGAAATGACAACAACTATAATCATTGGACTTCTGATTCCGCTATTGGGAACGATGCTTGGTTCGGCTTTCGTATTCATAATGAAAGACGAGATGTCTGCGCGATTGCAAAAGTCGTTATTGGGCTTTGCCTCTGGAGTGATGGTAGCAGCTTCCGTATGGTCTTTGCTCATTCCCGCTATGGAGATGAAGGCTGACAGCGGCGCATGGTCGGTAGTGCCGGCAGCTGTAGGATTCATGATGGGCATAGGTTTCCTGCTGCTAATTGACGAGCTGACGCCCCACCTCCATATCGGAACCGACAAGCCTGAGGGCATACGCTCGCACCTGTCAAAGACAGCTATGCTTGCCCTTGCCGTAACCATCCACAACCTACCCGAAGGAATGGCTGTAGGCGTGGTGTTTGCAGGAGCCGAAAACGGCGCTTCACACATCTCCTTAGCCGGAGCCATTTCCGTTTCGTTGGGCATTGCCATTCAGAACATTCCCGAAGGCGCCATTATCTCCATGCCTATGCGTGCGGCAGGCAACAGCCGATGGAAATCCTTCGTGTTAGGATCGCTGAGCGGAGTGGTAGAGCCTATAGGAGCCATTGCCGTTCTGCTGCTTGCCTCACTCATTATGCCCGCCCTCCCCTACATGCTCGCCTTTGCAGCAGGAGCCATGTTCTACGTAGTGGTGGAAGAACTGATACCAGAAGCCTCAAGCGGCCAGCACAGCAATCTCAGTACCATCGGCTTCGCCATAGGTTTCATACTGATGATGGTGCTGGATGTGGTAATGGGGTAAAAATACTAACAAAACAGAAAATCTACGGCATTTAGTTAAAGATTATCAACAATTGACGCTCAAAACATCAAAATGCTTACAAATTGGATATCTTTGTGATGTAAATGACATATCAACTATACATACACCATAAGGCCCTTCGTCTATAGTAAGTTGTCCGAAAGCACCCCCTTCAGACAACTTATTATTAACGAATCATATTTTTAATGGGCTTAATCATATTATATTTTTTAGGTGCTCTGTCACTATCCTTTTTATGTTCCGTCCTTGAGGCGGTACTCCTATCCACTCCTGTATCCTTATATCTCGATGAAGGAGAGTCAAGGCAGCAAGACAGCTTCCTTGATGAAACAGTATAAGAACAATGTGGACCGTCCCGTAGGCGCCATTCTTTCGCTCAACACCATTGCACATACCATCGGTTCGGCAGGTGTAGGAGCGGAGTCGATAAAGCTTTTCGGCGAAGAATACTTCGGACTGATATCAGCCATATTGACGCTGCTTATTCTTGTGTTGTCCGAAATCATCCCCAAGACCATCGGTGCTTCATACTGGCGTTCGCTGGCTATGCCGTCCACAAAAATCATCCGTGTGCTCATCTTCATCACCTATCCGCTGGTGCTGCTCTCCGAGCTAATCACAAAGGTGTTCACCCCGAAGGCGCACCAGGCTTCTGTGAGCCGCGAAGAAGTGTCGGCAATGGTGGACGTAGGCACCACGGAGGGCATCTTCCGCGAATCTGAAAGCAAGATCATCAAGAGCTGTATCCGTCTGGCTGGAGTAAAGGCAAGGGAGGTGATGTCTCCATCCATTGTGGTTGAGACGGCTAACGTGAACCTTACCATCAAGGAGTTTTACGAGCAGCAGACATGGAACTTCTCACGCATTCCGGTATACGACAAGAGCAAGGATTATGTCATCGGCTACGTGCTGAAGGACATGGTGCTGAAGGAATTGTCAGAAGACAAGTTCAATACCAAGCTTTCCGACCTTATGCGCCCCATCCTTTCCTTCAACGAGGACGATTCGGTGTATCAGATTTGGGAGAAGATGCTGGAGAAGCGCGAGCATATCTCAATCATCCTTGACGAATACGGCTGTCTGCGTGGCGTGGTGTCGATGGAAGACGTCATAGAGACCATGACCGGCGTGGAGATTGTGGACGAGGACGACGTGGCTGTGGACATGCAGGCGTTCGCCAAGGAAAAGTCGCGCAGGATGTTGAAAAAGTAAATAGTAAATGGAAAATTCAATCAGCCTTCAACATTACGACTCGCCATGCGGCAGGCTGGTCTTGGCATCTTTTGCTGACAGACTATGCCTTTGCGATTGGAGCGACAATCCCTTTGCAGAGCGCAATAGACGCCGGATTGAGAAATACTTGAAGGCCACTTCCAAGACAGAGACAACCTCTGTCTTGGAAGATACCAAAAGACAACTCGACGAATACTTTGCAAGCAAGCGCAAGGCTTTCGACATACAGTTATGTCTGGTTGGTACTGATTTTCAGCATAAAGTGTGGAACGCATTGCGAAGCATTCCGTACGGATCGACAAAGAGCTATAAGGATATAGCCCAATGCATAGGCAAGCCCAAAGCCGTAAGAGCCGTAGCAGGAGCCATCGGCGCCAACGCCATCAGCATCCTAATCCCTTGCCATCGCGTAATAGGCAGCAACCATTCCTTGACTGGCTATGCGGGAGGATTGGAGGCTAAGAGAGGGTTGCTCGGGATGGAGACGCAAGAGCGTAAAAATCCATAATCACAAAAAAAGAAATTATGATTCAGCCTATGCTTCTCTATGAATGACGTTGCCGTTGGCTTGATGTGTGGCAAGTACCAGCACTTCGGCTATCTGGACGTGCTTTGGAGCCGAAGCGGCATAGAAAGCCACGTCGGCGATGTCGGCTCCGGTAAGCGGCTTGATGCCTTTATACACCTTGTCGGCACGCTCGTTGTCGCCATGGAAGCGCACGTTGCTGAAGTTGGTCTCTACGAGTCCCGGCTTGAGGTTGGTGACGCGTACAGCCGTGTCAGCCACATCGATGCGCAGACCGTCCGAAATAGACTTTACGGCTGCCTTTGTGGCGCAATACACATTGCCGCAAGCATAAGCAGCGTCGCCAGCTACGCTACCCACATTGATGACGTGTCCCTCATTGCGCTTCACCATAGCAGGAACTATGAGGCGGGTCATGGTGAGGAGTCCCTTTATGTTGGTGTCGATCATCGTGTTCCAGTCCTCCGGATCGCCCTCATATTCCTTGTCCAGTCCAAGCGCCAGACCAGCATTATTGATGAGCACGTCAATCTTCTGCCATTCAGCCGGAATGGAATCGACAGCCTGCTTTGCAGCTTCAGCGTCGCGAACGTCAAAGACAAGCGTGAGCACCTTCGTGCCCTTTGCCTCCAGCTCCGCCTTTACAGCAGCCAGCTTGTCCGCACGGCGGGCTGTAAGAATAAGACTGTAACCTCCCTCTGCAAAACGTCTTGCACAGGCTTCTCCGATGCCACTTGTAGCACCCGTGATCAATGCTATTTTCATAATCAATGCTTAAGTTAGATGTTTATGTTAAATGGTATTATAAATTTGTGTGCAAAAATAAGGATTTTCTTCTAATAATCAGAGAATTATTTGTACTTTCGCAAACTATTCAGACAAATCTACGAAAACAGGACAAAAAACAAACAATACTCAAAACCTAAGATTATGAGAAATCTATTTACAGCTTCGGTATTCGCGTTGCTGTTCATCGGGCTTCCAGCCAATGCACAGAAGCGTTCGTTGGCAGAAGCGGCAAAGGTGGCAACCGGGTTTTTCCATGCAGAAGAGGTGGACGCCATGCAGATGAAAGAGGAAAAAGGAAGCCGAAGGTTGCAGAAGAAGGTCATGGACTATACTTCAGACGCCTATTACATGTTCAGGAACAAGGAGGACAACCGACTGGTAGTCATCTCAGGCGACCAGCGCATGCAAAGCATCCTCGGATATACAGACAATGCCATAGAGGACAATATGATGCCAGACGGACTTGCCGAACTGCTCACTACGTACAAGAGGCAATACGCAGCTCTTTCGCCGGATTGTCAGACAGAATGTAAATCAAACTTAAACAAGGGAGAACGACTGCTGAAGACTCCTGACTGGGGACAATGGGCTCCCTTTAATCTGCGTACGCCACTCTCCTATCCCACCGGTTGCGCAGCCACAGCCATGTCTATCGTCATGCGTTACCATCAATGGCCAGTCATGGGACAAGGCAGCAAGACGCATATATGGAAAGACTCCGTGATGACAGCCGACTTCGAACATACACGTTATGACTGGGACAACATGCCCATGAGCTACGACTCATACACGACAGCTCAAGCCGAGGCAGTATCGTTGCTGATGCGTCATGCCGGAATAGCCGTGGAGATGTATTATGCGGCTGAAAGTAGCGGAGCACGCCAGTCGTTGGTGCCCGGAGCGCTCACGCAATACTTCCGTTATGCTGCCACGACGCGCCTCGTGTCGGCAGCCGACTATGATGCAGCTACGTGGAAAAAGATGATGCGTAGCGAGATTGACGCCGACCGCCCCGTCATCTATACGGGAGAGAGCACGATGGGACGCGGGTCGCACGGCTTCGTGCTGGACGGATATCGCGACAATCTCTTCCACTTCAACTTCGGATGGAACGGTAGCGGAAACGGATATTTCGCCATTTCTGCCTTTAGCTCCACAAGTACGGCGTTCGAGTTTGCCAACCAGCAGCAGGCTGTCATTGGCATCAAGCCACTCAGAGAGGATAATTGCGCACCTCTCACTCTGGAATGCGAAGGCAAGTATGAGGGATTTTATTCTGACCTTACCACACTAACAGCCAACACCTCAGTAAGCATACACCTCTCCTCGCTTACAGCTCTTCGCCAATGGAACGGCAAGCTGAGATGGGAACTTTGTGATGCTGAGGGCAATGTGAAGGAAGCGTTCGACAGCAAGACGGTAAGCATTAACGGAGGCAACTCGCAGCCCATTGACTTCAGTTTCGCTCCCTCAACCACAGCCACCAAGGGCAGCTATCTGCGACTTATGGCTTGCGAGAACGGCAAGGAGGAATGGACATTCGTGCTCAATGCCAAGGGACAGGAAGTAAGAATGGATGCTTACGAACGTAAGGTGCCCGTGGTGGAGATCATAAGCGACATGGAGAACGCCACTCTCAACGACCAGAACCAAGGCAACGTATGCTTCGAAGGCAAGCCTTTGCTCGGATCAACATACACATATAATATAGCATGGAAGAGCAGTACGGTGAAAAACATCGTGCAGCAGCGTTTCTGCGGCGAGGCTTATTGGCAGAAATCCGACAAGAGCGTAATGCTCACAGCCGACACATTATATATAAAGGCTAAGGCATACGAGCGTTCGCAACTTGTGCAGGTATGTCAGGCCAATGTGGAAAAGCCGGGACAGCTGGAGGCAACGCTTCTGAAAGCCACACCGGATGCTGACGCCGTGGAGTCGCTCACCATTACGGGAAGCCTTGACGACAACGACCTGACGTATCTCTCCACCCTGCAGACGCTCAAAAAGCTCAATCTTGAGAACGCCACCATACAGCAAGGACTCTTCGGCGCTCCCTTCAAGGACTTCAGTCGCCTGGAAACATGCGAGCTGCCACGCTCCCTGAAGCAGATAGGAAGCGAGACGTTCAAGGGATGCGGATCGCTGAAGACAATATCGCTACCCGTCAGCCTGCAAGCCACGGGCAACGACATCCTCAGCGGATGCCAGAAAATGACGGACATATACGTACGTCCATCGTCGCCAGACTGTGTGGCTACGGACGCTTTCCGTGGTCTGCCCAATCCTCAAGCGGTCTGCATACACGTTCAGCAGGGACTGAGCGACGTGTTCAGATCCAATGCCAAGTGGAGCATGTTCAGCCGTATAACTGACGACCTTCCCGCCCTGCCAAAGAGATTCGCCTGCGACGGCATAGAATATCGTGCCATCTATCAAGGCGACGGCAACTTTGCTGAAGTGACAATACCAAGTGGCGAGATGTATTCTGGCGCCATCGTAATCCCCGCCACAGTCACTTATCAGGACGTGGAATACGTGGTAAGCGGATTTGACCAGACAGACGGACTCTCACCATTTGTGGGCAATCCGTTCATTACCTCGCTGGACCTTCAGCTCCACGTCGACACGCTCCGCCGCATGCAGTTTATGGGATGCACGCAGCTTGCCTCGCTAAGCCTGCCCTCCACCCTACGCTACATCGAGGATGAATGTTTCCGCAACTGTCCGATGCTCACGCAGATAAGCCTTCCGGCAAGCCTTGAGGCACTTGGCGACAACGCCTTCTGCGGTTGCCAGTTCCTTACCGACATATATTGCTATGCAATGGTTCCGCCGGCAGGAAGTGAGGCAGACAATTATCCCTTCGCCCAATGCCGTCCTCAGAATGTCATGTTGCACGTGCCCTCAGGAACAAAAAATCTCTATCGAACGACGGGCTTCTGGACACGCTTCAGCAACGTAACGGACGACCTTCCGGCAGACGTTACAGCCATAGGCAACGCCACGACACCACACTCCGAGATGCTACCCATAAAGACCGTAGGCAGACAGTATGTCACGATAAGGCTCAACACAGCCCGAACCGTCTGCATCTATAGCCTTAACGGCACCCTTAGAAGCACCCTGACTTTGCCCCAAGGCGAGAGCCAAATATGGATAAACGAGCCAAGTATTATACGTTAATAGTTAAAAGTGAGGCGTTATTTGTTAATCTTTACAAAAACGTCACACATTTATTACTTTCGTAAACGAAATATCACTACCTTTGCAGCCGATTTTAATCCGATGGGGCTCGAAAAAGCATCGATACGTTATCGGTCGCCTCCCGGAAAAACCCGTTTATATTAAATAATTAAATGTACGCAATCGTAGAGATTAACGGTCAGCAGTTTAAGGCAGAGCAGGGCAAGAAGCTCTTTGTTCACCACATCAAGGACGCCCAGGAAGGCCAGACTGTTGAATTCAACAAGGTACTGCTTGTTGACAATGAAGGTTCAGTACAGGTAGGTGCACCTGCCGTAGAAGGTGCAAAAGTCGTATGTGAGGTTGTGAACCCGCTCGTTAAGGGCGAGAAGGTTATCGTCTTCAAGATGAAGCGCCGCAAGGACTATCGCAAGAAGAACGGTCACCGTGCTCAGTTCACAGAGGTATTAATCAAGGAAGTAACCGCTTAAATTTAGGAGGAACAAGAAATGGCACATAAAAAAGGTGTAGGTAGTTCTAAGAACGGACGTGAATCAGCTTCTCAGAGATTAGGCGTTAAGATTTGGGGCGGTCAGAAGTGCATCGCAGGCAACATCATCGTTCGCCAGCGCGGTACAAAGCACAATCCGGGCCTGAACGTGGGTATCGGTAAGGACGACACCCTTTACGCACTCGTTGATGGTATCGTAAACTTCCGCAAGGGTCGTAACGACAAGAGCACAGTTTCAGTAATACCAGAAGCAGAGGCTTAACAAAACAAAACAACTATTCCAAACAAACATATTAATCCCAACTCTCATAGCATTTTGAGGGTTGGGATTAATGCTTTTATACCTGTAAGCATAAAAAACTTCTGTTCGATTTTGCCGCTAACCGAAAATTATGTAATTTTGTATTTGACAAACATTATAGATATCGCATTTAATACATTAATTGATTTAGCATATGCTTACACTTAAACTCATCAGTGAGGAAACTGAACGTGTTATCAAGGGATTGAACAAAAAGCATTTCCCTAATGCCGAAGAAGCCATCAAGGAAGTTCTCGCCATCGACCTTCGTCGTCGCGAGACACAGCAAGAATTGGACAGTAATCTTTCGGAAGCCAAGAAAATGGCAGCAAAGATTGGAGGTCTGATGAAGGAAGGCAAGAAAGAAGAGGCTGATAGCATAAAGGCAGAAGTGGCCAATATAAAGGAAACCAACAAGAAGTTGGAGGAAATCAAGGCTCAGGCAGAGAAGGATCTTATAGCAAAACTCTGCACCATTCCTAACATTCCTAACGACGACGTACCCGAAGGCAAGGATGCCAGCGACAACGTAGTGGTTAAGGAGGGTGGCGTAATCCCCGATCTTCCGGAAGACGCTCTCTGCCATTGGGATCTCTGCAAGAAATTCAATCTTATCGACTTCGACCTTGGCGTTAAGATTACAGGTGCCGGATTCCCAGTATACATCGGAAAGATGGCTCGTCTGCAGCGTGCGCTCGAGGCATTCTTCCTTGATGAGGCTCGCAAGAGCGGATATCTGGAGGTACAGCCGCCGTTCGTAGTGAACGAGGCTTCTGGCTACGGCACAGGTCAGCTGCCTGACAAGGAGGCTCAGATGTATCAATGCCAGCTGGACAACCTCTACCTCATCCCTACTGCTGAGGTGCCCGTAACAAACATCTTCCGTGACGTTATCCTCGATGAGAAGGAGCTTCCTATTAAGAGATGTGCTTACTCGGCTTGTTTCCGTCGTGAGGCAGGTTCGTACGGCAAGGACGTAAGAGGTCTGAACCGTCTCCATCAGTTTGACAAGGTGGAGCTTGTACGCATTGACAAGCCCGAGCATTCATACAAGTCTCTCGAAGAGATGCTCCAGCACGTGGAGGGTCTCTGCCAGAAGCTTGAGCTCCCCTACCACATCCTCCGTCTCTGCGGTGGCGACATGAGCTTCACGTCAGCCATCTGCTACGACTTCGAGGTATGGAGCGCCGCTCAGAAGCGTTGGCTCGAGGTATCGTCTGTCAGCAACTTCGAAAGCTATCAGGCCAACCGTCTGCATTGCCGTTATCGCAACGCCGAGACCAGAAAGACCGAGCTTTGCCATACTCTCAACGGTTCGGCTCTCGCTCTTCCGCGTATCGTTGCCGCCATTATCGAGAACAATCAGACTCCGGAAGGCATTCGCGTACCGAAGGTTCTCGTTCCGTACTGCGGATTCGACATGCTCGACGACAAGAACTTCTAAGAAGATACCAACCATTGTAAAGACCGATACATTTAAATATGTATAGAACATAGGCAAACTGTAGGCGGTGCGGGCTTTTCCAGCCAGCATCTCCTACAAACTGCTGAACCTTTATCAATAGCATTTAAAACAAATTTATTATCATAAAAATCCATTCAAACACTACCAACCATCAACAATTATCCTATGAACAAAATCATCCTTAAGAAACAATTTTCTGAAAAGGTATTTCTTTTCGAGATTGAAGCCCCGCTTATCGCAAAGAGCAGAAAAGCCGGCAACTTCGTTATCGTAAGAGTCGGTGAAGGTGGCGAGCGTATGCCTCTGACCATCGCAGATGCCAGCATCGAGCGTGGTACGATCACTATTGTTGTGCAGAAGGTGGGTCTTTCTTCCACGAAACTTTGCGACCTTAACGAAGGCGACTATATAACAGACGTTGTTGGTCCGCTCGGCAACCCCACTCACATCGAGAACTACGGTACGGTAATCTGTGCCGGTGGCGGTGTCGGCGCAGCTCCTATGCTCCCCATCATCCGTGCCCTTAAGGCAGCTGGCAACCGCATCCTCTCCGTCATAGCAGCACGCTCACGCGACCTCATCATCCTCGAGGACGAAATCCGTGAGAGCAGCGACGAGGTCATCATCATGACCGACGATGGCAGCTACGGCGATAAGGGTGTCGTAACGGCAGGCATCGAGCGCTTCATCACTCAGGAAGGCCACGTGGACAAGGTGTTCGCTATCGGCCCTCCAATCATGATGAAATTCAGCTGCCTCATGGCTCAGAAGTACAACATCCCCGTGGAGGTATCGCTCAACACCATTATGGTGGACGGTACCGGAATGTGCGGCGCTTGCCGTCTCTCCATCGGCGGCAAGACCAAGTTTGTCTGTATCGACGGTCCCGAGTTTGACGGAGCACTCGTTGACTGGGACGAGATGTTCAAGCGTATGGGCACTTTCCGCGACGAGGAGCGCAAGGAAATGGAGCACTTCGAGGAGCACATGAATTATTCTGCTGCCAAGAATGAGCATAAGGCTCAGGCTGCGGGCGGAATGACAGAGGGTGCTGACGAAACTCTCCAGCAGCTTACCGATCGTGACGCAGAATGGCGTAAAGAGCTCAGAGCTGCAATGAAGCCGAAGGAAAGAAAAGCCATCAAGCGTGTCATCATGCCAGAGCTTGATCCTGAGTATCGTGCCACATCACGTACCGAAGAAGTAAACTGCGGTCTGACAGCAGAAATGGCAATCAACGAGGCTCACAGATGTCTTGACTGCCCCAACCCGCAATGCGTGGAAGGCTGTCCTGTTAACATCAACATTCCGTCATTCATCAAGAACATCGAGCGCGGCAACTTCATCGGTGCCTCTAAGGTACTGAAAGCTACATCCGCACTTCCCGCTGTCTGCGGTCGTGTTTGTCCTCAGGAGAAGCAATGCGAGAGCAAGTGTATACACCTCAAGATGAACGAGCCGGCAGTTGCCATCGGTTATTTGGAGCGTTTCGCAGCCGACTATGAGCGTGAGAGCGGCGTCAGCGCCATCCCAGAGATGGAGCCGAAGAACGGCATGAAGGTGGCTGTCGTCGGTTCAGGTCCTTCAGGTCTGAGCTTCGCTGGCGAGATGGCAAAGTTCGGATATGAAGTGCATGTCTTTGAGGCTCTCCACGAGATTGGTGGCGTGCTCAAGTATGGCATCCCCGAATTCCGTTTGCCTAACCACATCGTTGACGTCGAGATTGAGAACCTCAAGAAGATGGGCGTTGAGTTCCATGCAGACTGCATCGTCGGCAAGACCATCACCATCTCACAGCTCGAGAAAGAAGGCTATAAGGGCATCTTCGTAGGCTCGGGTGCAGGTCTGCCTAACTTCATGGGCATCAAGGGCGAGAACGCCATCAACATCATGTCGTCTAACGAATACCTCACACGCGTGAACCTCATGGATGCTGCCAATCCCAATACCGACACACCGCTCAACATCGGCAAGCACGTCATCGTCGTTGGTGGCGGTAACACAGCTATGGACTCATGCCGTACAGCCAAGCGTCTTGGTGGCGACGTCACCCTTGTCTATCGTCGTTCGGAGGCAGAAATGCCGGCACGTCTCGAGGAGGTGAAGCACGCCAAGGAAGAAGGCATCCGCTTCCTCACTCTCCACAACCCCATCGAGTATGTGGCTGACGAGAAGGGCGCTGTCAAGTCTGCCATCCTTCAAGTAATGGAGCTTGGTGAGCCTGACGCAAGCGGCAGACGATCACCGGTGCCTGTAGAAGGAAAGACCGTAGAGTTGGAGGTAGACCAGGTTATCGTAGCAGTAGGCGTATCGCCCAATCCGTTGGTACCCAAGTCTGTGGAAGGACTTGAGCTTGGCCGCAAGAACACCATCAGCGTTAACGAAAATATGCAAAGCTCCATCCCGACAATCTTTGCCGGAGGCGATATCGTTCGTGGCGGCGCAACCGTTATCCTCGCAATGGGCGACGGCAGACGTGCAGCAAAGAGCATGAACGAATACATCAAGGATCAGAAATAAAAATTCTGATTAGAAATACAAAACAATAAACAGTGGGAGGTATGGCTTCAGAGCCATACCTCCTTCTATAATAAAATAACAGTTAGCCCCTTCATTCAATTAATAAAATCAAAATCTTCAATGTCAGGAACATACACCATCGCACTACTTATATTAAGCAACATCTTCATGACCCTCGCATGGTATGGTCATCTCAAGCTTCAGCAGACCGGCACGTCTCTTCATTGGCCTCTCATCGGCGTCATCGCCTTCTCATGGGCCATCGCCTTCTTCGAGTATTGCTGCCAGGTTCCTGCCAACCGTATCGGCTTCGTAGGCAACGGAGGTCCATTCTCCCTTGTCCAGCTTAAGGTCATCCAGGAATGCGTCAGCCTTATTGTTTTCGCCGTCATCGCCCACTTTATGTTCCAGGGCGAAGCCTTGCGATGGAACCACTTGCTGGCATTCTGTTTTCTCATAGCTGCCGTTTATCTGGTATTCAAGTAAAAATTTCTCCCCTACATGAAAACGCCAGAACAGCTTCTCCTTAATAAGATACGCAAGAAATTCAATAAAGGCACAACAGACTTCGGCATGCTGGAGGACGGAGACCGCATCCTTATAGGACTCTCAGGCGGCAAGGATTCGCTATGCCTTCTGCAGTTTCTTGCCGAAAGATCCCGTATATTCAAGCCCAACATCAGCATTGAAGCCCTCCATGTACGTATGGAAAACATACAGTACGAGAGTGATGCGTCATATCTTGAGGAGTTTGCACGCTCGCATGGCGTCCCTCTGCACATCATCACCACCAGCTTCGATGAGGAAGGACTCCGCGACAAGCCTGCCTGCTTCCTCTGCTCATGGTATCGCCGCAAAGCCCTCTTCCGTTTCGCCCTCGACAATGGCTTCAACAAGATAGCTCTTGGCCATCACATGGATGACATCCTCCACACCACACTCCTCAATCTCTTCTATGAAGGCACGTTCTCCACGATGCCCGCCGTCATGCGCATGGAGAAGATGCCCCTTACCATCATCCGTCCACTATGCCTTGTCCATGAGGCAGACATCGCCCAGTTGGCACAACTCTTGGACTATCATAAGCAGAACAAGACGTGTCCTTACGAGAAAGCTTCAAAGCGTGAAGACATGAGGCAGACATACGAGCAAATAGAGAAAGCCAACCCCGAAATGCGCTATTCAATATGGCGGGCACTACAGAAAGAGGGCAAACTTACATGAGAAAAGCCAGCAAATTACGATATAGTTAAAAATTGTTCTCAATATAATTGTCCGTTTGACAGAAAATTCATACATTTGCAATTAAAAAATACAGACTATGAAGTTAGCAATAATGACTAAATCCACATTTTTCGTGGAAGAGGACAAGATTCTTGCCACCTTATTCGAGGAGGGGTTAGACAACTTGCATCTTTATAAGCCTGATACCTCCCCAATATATTCAGAAAGATTGCTCTCCCTCTTACCCGAGGAAACATACAATAAGATAACCGTTCACAGCCATTTCTATCTTAAGGAAGAATATCGGCTCGCCGGCATCCATCTCGACAGCACCTCAGAGCCTATACCCGTAGGCTATAAGGGAAAGATCAGCCGCACATGCTCTGACCTTACCGAGCTGAAGGAAATGAAGAAGCAGTCAGCATACGTATTTCTTGGAAATATCTTCCAAAGCCAGTCAGACCCCGCAGCCCCGACGCTCAACATTAATGAGCTGGAGTATGCTGCCGAAAGAGGACTGATAGACAAGAAGGTTTTTGCCATCGGAGGCATCAATGCTGATAACATACAGCTCGTCAGAGAGTTGGGATTCGGAGGTGTCGTCATCTGCGACGACTTATGGAGCAAGTTCAACATACATAACCAGATGGACTATAAAGAGCTTATAGCACACTTCGAAAAACTAAGGAAACTAGTATACTAATCCGTAACACATAACAACAAAAAGCAATGAGTGAACAGAACTCTTTTTTGGTATTCTCAGGTACAAGCACGAGATACCTTGCAGAGAAAATCTGCGCAAGCCTGGGTTGTCCGTTAGGCAATTTGGTAGTAACCAAGTTCTCTGATGGCGAGTTCGCAGTCTCGTATGAGGAGTCAATCCGTGGTCGCGACGTATTCCTCGTTCAGAGCACATTCCCCAATTCAGACAACTTGATGGAGCTGTTGTTGATGATTGACGCTGCAAAGCGCGCTTCTGCACGTCACATCAATGCCGTTATCCCTTACTTCGGTTGGGCTCGTCAGGACCGCAAGGACAAGCCGAGAGTGAGCATCGGCGCAAAGCTCGTAGCTGACCTCCTTATGGCAGCTGGCATCGACCGCCTTATCACCATGGACCTCCATGCAGACCAGATTCAGGGCTTCTTCGACGTTCCAGTTGACCACCTCTATGCATCGGGCGTCATCCTCCCCTATCTCCAGAGCCTGCACCTCAAGGACATCGTCATCGCTTCTCCTGACGTAGGCGGCTCTAAGCGTGCCAGCACCTTTGCCAAGTACCTCGGCTGTCCGCTCGTTCTTTGCAACAAGACCCGCGCTCGTGCCAACGTCGTAGAGAGCATTCAGATTATCGGCGACGTAAGAGGCAAGAACGTCATCATAGTTGACGACATGGTAGACACAGCCGGAACCATCACTAAGGCTGCCGACGTAATGAAGGAAGCCGGCGCTCTCAGCGTACGTGCATGTGCCTCACATTGCGTAATGTCAGGTCCCGCTTCAGAGAGAGTACAGAATTCTGCCCTCGAGGAGATTGTCTTCACAGACTCTATCCCCTACTCTAACCGCTGTGCAAAGGTTAAGCAGCTTTCTGTAGCCGATATGTTCGCCGAGACCATCCGTCGAGTTATCAGCAACGAGAGCATCAGCTCACAATACCTCGTATAACACGTACGACATTCATTCTTTACACACATAGACATAAAAAAAGCGCTCTTTTCTTCAAAGAGCGCTTTTTTTATGTCTATGTTTTTAAGCATTTCTCATTTCGTTCAGCAGCTGTTTCTGTCTCTCGCTAAGATTCGTCGGCAGCATAACGTTATACGTAATGATGAGGTCACCCATCGTACCGTCGCCACGGTCATAGCCCTTGCCACGCAGCCTTACCTTCGTACCATTCTGCGTTTCCGGCTTTACCTTCAGCTTAATCTTATGACCACACGTGAGTTGCAGGATTACCTCGCCGCCGAGCAACGCCGTGTAAAGGTCGATGTTTACGTTGGCGTTCATCTCGCCCGCATTAGTCCTTGCGCTGCGACTGCGAGTGCCACGACTGCGTGATCCCTTTCCTGCACCTCCGAACAGCTGTTCGAAGAAGCTTGAGAAACCGCCGCCCTCTCCGCTGAAGCCAGAGAAGTCGAAGCCGCTGAAAGGCGAACCGCCACCAGAGTAGTAGTAGCTGCCTCCACCCGGACCTCCCTGTCCGAAGGCACCAGCCTCACGCCATTTCTCACCATACTGGTCATATTTCTTACGCTTCTCCGGATCGGAGATCACGTCATAAGCCTCGTTCAGAGCCTGGAATTTAGCCTTTGCCTTCGGGTCGTTAGGATGCAGGTCGGGATGGAATTGCTTGGCGCGTTTGCGGTAAGCTTCCCTCACGTCGTCCTGAGGGATGTTCTTGTCCACACCGAGAATCTTGTAATAATCAATAAATGCCATAATTCGTATCCTCCTATTATTTTTTATAATCCTCAGAGCAAATTACATGCCGAACACCTGCTTTGTTTGATATTTATTATTTGACCTTGGAGACATCAGTACAGTCTTTCCACCGACTTCACGCCTCTTACCGTGCGCAGCTTCTTCAACAACGCCTCCAACTTCAGCGTATCGTCGATGAGCACGTCAAGGTTGCCGCTGAACAGTCCGTCGTGACTGTCGATGTTTATCGACCTCATAACAATCTTCTCCTCCTTCGAAATGATGTTGGTGATGTTGTTCACGATGCCGATATCATCGTTGCCCACAATGCGAAGCGAAATCTGATACTTTGATTGTCCCTTACCGCTCCAGCGGGCCTTCACGATGCGATAGCCGAAGCGCTTGCGCATCTCCGGAGCATTGGGGCAGTTCTGGCAATGCACCTTAATGCCACCCGAAACCGTCACGAAGCCGAAGATGGGGTCGCCGTATATGGGATTGCAGCACTTAGCGAGTGAGAAGTCCACCCCCTTCAGATTCTGACCAATCACCAGCTCATCGTCCGAAGAACGAAAACCGCTTCCCTCTGCGTTCTGCCCTCCGAGGCTGAATCCTTCCGCGCTACGCACCACGCCAGCATACTTGAGGTTAGCCTCATGATCGCGCTCCTCTATGTATTTGTCCACTATGTCGTTGGCGTCCAGCTTCTCGTCCACAATCTGGCGGTAGAAGTCAGACATCTCCTTAAAGCCCAGACGCTTCACAAGGTGCGACATCACGCTGTCTTCCATCTCCACCTTGCGGTTTCTGAACTTACGTTCAAGAATTTCCTTGGCGTACAGACCGTCCTTTATCTGAAGCTCCTTCAGCGACTGGCGTATCTTCGCCCTTGCACGTCCTGTCTTCACAATGTTTGTCCAGTCCGCTTTCGGCGTCTGGTTACTCTGCGTCAGTATCTCCACCGTATCTCCCGAATGGAGCACCTCACGTATGGGCACATTCTTGCCGTTTATCTTGCCGCCCACACATTTGTTGCCCACACCAGAATGGATGTGGTAGGCGAAGTCGAGAATGGTGGCACCCTTCGGAAACTTCAGCAAGTCGCCCTTCGGCGTAAACACGAACACCTCATCCTCGTAAAGGTCCATCTTGAACTGGTCCATGAGCTGCAGGTTGTCGTTGTTCTCCAGCGCAGCTCTGATGTTCTTCAGCCAGTCGTCCAGTCCCGATTCGCTCTTGATGCCCTTATATCTCCAGTGCGCAGCCAAGCCCTTCTCGGCTATCTCGTCCATGCGCTCCGTCCTTATCTGCACCTCCACCCACTTGTTCTCGGGTCCAAGCACCGTGATGTGCAAGCTCTCGTAGCCGTTCGACTTCGGCACCGAAAGCCAGTCTCTCAGTCGCTTCGGGTTAGGCTGATACATGTCCGTGATGAGCGAGTAAGCCTGCCAGCATTGCATTTTCTCTTCGCTCAGCGGCGAGTCAATGATGATACGGATGGCAAAGAGGTCGTAAATGCCGTTAAATCCACACTTCTGCTTCTTCATCTTCTGCCATATCGAGTGGATGCTCTTCGTACGTCCCTTTATGTGGCACTTTATGCCCATGCCCGCCAACTTCTCGCCCAGCGGAGCAATGAACTTCTCTATATATGCGTCGCGTGACCGCTTTGTGGCGTTGAGGTTTTCCTTGATCATATAGTAGGCGTCATGCTCCAGATACTTCAGACTCAAGTCCTCCAACTCGCTCTTCAGCTTATACAGTCCCAGCTTATGAGCTAACGGGGCATACAGATAGCTGGCCTCCTCTGCCGCGCGGGTCTTCGCCTCCGTGTTCTGCGTGTCGCGAATCTGTCGCATAAGGTTCACGCGGTCCGCAATCATTATCAGCACCACGCGCATGTCCTCCGCGAACGACAGCAGCAGACTACGGAAGTTCTCGCTCTCTATGACAGGTCTTGTGGTGTAAAGCTCATGAATGCGCACCAAGCCGTGGATGATCTGCGCCACGCTCTTGCCGAACATCTTCTCCGCATCCTCCACGGTCATATTGCCGCAGATCACGCTGTTATATAGGAGTATGGCAAGCACGCAGTCGCGCTTCATGCCAATTTCATTCACCTCCAGCTCGGCAGTCTGAAAACTGAGAAGTATAGGATTTTGCCCGAAAACGTCTCTTCTTATCTTATTGCCGTCAATCTCTTCCTCCAGTTGCTTACGCACCTTCGCTTCGTCCTCCTCACTTATCTCGTCGGCGACGAGAGCCTTGAGGCGCTGGGTTATCTCTCCCAGCTCACGACGTTCCTCCAATGTAAATTCGAACTTTTCTTCCATAATTCACACCTTTAATAATTAATTTGCAAGACAAAGGTACAAAAATTCCGTATAACATTTCCTATTTCACGAAAAAGTCTTTACATTTGTAGGGTAATTAGACAATTTATGTAACCATAAAATCAAATATTATGTTATCCAAACAAGATTTAAACCAGATTTCCGCAAGAGGCATCTCTGAGGAAATGGTGGAGCACCAGCTCCAGGACTTCAAGCAGGGTTTCCCGTTCCTTAAGATTGAGGCTGCTGCCGCCATCGGCAACGGCATCTTCAAGCCCACAGAGGAGGAAGTAAAGAAGTACGTGGCAGACTGGACCGACTATCTCTCTTCTGACCACAGCGTCGTAAAGTTCGTGCCGGCAAGCGGTGCTGCCAGCAGAATGTTCAAGGATCTCTTCGCTTTCCTCAGCGCTCCATACGACGTACCCACCACCGACTTTGAGAAGACTTTCTTCGACAATATAAAGAAATTCGCCTTTAAGAAGGCTCTTTGTGCCGAGTGCAAGAAGAACGACGGCGGTTGCGTATGCGACCTTACCAAGGCTGGCAACTATAAGGCAGTCGTGGCTAACCTCCTCGAGGCTAAGGGCCTCAATTACGGTCAGCTGCCCAAGGGCCTCCTCCTCTTCCATCAGTATGAGGACGGACCGCGCACTCCTATGGAGGAGCATCTCGTAGAGGCTGCTCTCTATGCCAGCACCAACGGCAATGCCAACATCCATTTCACCGTCTCTCACGACCATCTGGAACTGTTCAAGAAGAAGGTGGCTGAGAAGATTGCTTACTATGAGCAGAAGTTCGGCATCAAGTATAATGTCAGCTTCTCTGAGCAGAAGCCTAGCACGGACACCATCGCTGCCAATCCTGACAACACGCCGTTCCGCAATGAGGACGGTTCGTTACTCTTCCGTCCGGGTGGTCACGGAGCGCTCATACAGAACCTTAACGAGATTGACGCTGACGTTGTGTTCGTGAAGAACATCGACAACGTGGTTCCTGACAGAATCAAGGACGAGACGGTTCTCTATAAGAAGCTCATCGCCGGCATCCTCGTCGACACGCAGAAGCAGGTGTTCGCTTATCTCCGCCTCCTCGAGAGCGGCGCTTACACGGACGCTCAGCTCGAAGAGATGGTCAGCTTCCTCGAAGGCAGACTCTGCTGCCGCAAGCACGACGTCAAGAGCCTCTCTCGTGAGCAGCTTGCCGACTATCTCCGCACCAAGTTCTCTCGTCCTATCCGTGTCTGCGGCGTCGTTAAGAACGTGGGCGAACCGGGTGGCGGCCCGTTCCTCTGCTACAATCAGGACGGCACTGTCAGCCCGCAGATCCTCGAGTCAAGCCAGATAGACAAGAACAACGCTGAGTATATGGAGATGTTCAAGAACGGCACTCACTTCAATCCCGTTGACCTCGTTTGCGCCACAAAGGACAAGGACGGCAACCACTACCAACTCCCCGACTTCGTCGACAAGAACACGGGCTTCATCAGCTCGAAGAGCAAGAACGGCAAGGAGCTGAAGGCGCTCGAACTTCCCGGTCTCTGGAATGGTGCCATGAGCAACTGGAACACCATCTTCGTGGAAGTGCCCATCGGAACTTTCAATCCCGTTAAGACAGTTAACGACTTGCTTAGAGAACAGCACCAGTAATATGGTGAAAAGATAATAAAGAAGGTGTGGCAGAAGTAAAGAAACAGGAATTTTCCTTTTTCAATATTTCTGCCACACCTTCTTATTTTAAAAAGTTATATCTAAAGAGAACAGCTTCTCTGACATCTTTCTATTACCAGTGGATCATGCGTTGCAAAGATTAGCGTGCGGTCAGCATAATTCTCATAGAGATTGTCAAGTAACTCTTTTGTCGTTTCTTCGTCAAGAGCGGATGTTACCTCATCAAGAATAAGAATTTCTCCGCCATGCAACAAACCACGTGCTATAGCTATGCGTTGTGCCTGACCTTCCGAAAGTCCTCCTCCATTTTCATGACATAGTGTATCTAGCCCGTTAGGAATGGAGCGTACAAAGTCTGCACAGCAAACATGCAGCATTTCGTATATTTCTTCGTCAGTTGCTGATGGATTGCCTAATAGCAGATTATCCCTTATTGTACCATGCATAAGTGTATTGCCTTGTGGAACATAAATAAAATTACAACGCAAGGATAACGATGTCTCGAAACTTTCCTTTTCGTTATACACTCTCACATGTCCCTTCTGCGGGACAGCAAGTGCCACTAACAGTCTAAGTATCGTCGTTTTTCCCGTACCCGTTTTCCCGATCAAGGCGGTTGATGTTCCAGGACGGAAATCAAACGAAAGATTGCTAATTACGTCTTCCGAAGAATCGTCATAACGGAACGATACATTATCTAACATAATACCGCATGGTCCATCCATTTTAATCGGATTGTCATTGAGTTCCTTATCCCAATTCTCCATTTCCATAAGACGTTCTGCGGAGGTTACGGCTCCGACGAAAGAAGGTAATATACCATACAAATTCCGTAGAGGGCGATACACCTTATTAATTAATTGCAGAAAGGCTGTCATTCCACCAAAAGTAAGTGTGCCAGCAGACATTCGCAATGCAGCCCATAGGAAGGTAAGAATATAGACAAATGATTCTCCTGCGCTTACTATTGCACTCGCACGTATAGAAAACGACGTGGATCTCTTCATATCACCAAACAAGTTAGACTGGACGAAAGAAAAGCGTTCTGCTATAGTTTGGGTTGCTTCAAGCACCTTGAGGAGAGATCTGTTCTGGATACTGTCTTGAATGACTGCTTGAATATTGCCCTCTGATTCACGTACGTCTTTTATAAGTTTGTGCATCTTCTTGATATATATTCTACTAATAGCCAAAGAGATGACAATTACCCCAAAGACCAAGATAGGCAGATAGTGGTCTAAATGATACAGACAAACCATTGCGGCAGCAAACATTATCAATCCAGATGCTGACTCTGGAATCTTGTAGCCTACAAAATTTATGATAGTAGACACATCGATCTCTATACGGTTGACGATATCACCGGAATGAAGTTTGCCGCTATCCTTACTTAATAACAGTTTATGCAATATACGTTGCCGCATATTGTTCTTTGCACGTGTTCCTTCAATATTGCCTACCCAAGTGCTGAAGGCCGTCAAAGCGAACCCTAATACTATTAACAATGTAAGAATACCGATTGAACGAATGATGGATTCGCCTGTATTTATGGATGCCGAATCGATGACTCTTTTTACTGTCCATACTTGTAACAGACTGACAATCACCTCTAATATACCAAGAAACAAAGCCATAAATACCAGCAGACGACAGTTGCGTATCGTGAGGACAAGGTATCTGATGACAGCATGTAGCTGCCACTTTCTTCCATTCCCAAGAATAGCTTTCGTCTTCATTTTCTACTCTTTTGTCACTTCCTTTCCTTCTTCTATCCACCCGTTAAACCCTGCATCGAGTTCTACAACTTTGTATCCTTTCTTTGCGAGTAATTCAGCAGCCTTCTTGCTTCGTTTTCCGCTTCTGCAATTAACGGCTATGGTGCGTTTGCGTGGTAAAGAAGAGAGGGCTTTCTGAAGGAAGTCGGGTTGTAGGACATCGATGTTGACGGCGTTGGGTATGTGTCCATCGTCAAACTCCTTGGCTGTGCGTACGTCGAGGCGTATGACGGAGGAGTCGGCGATGAGATGCTGGAAATCGTCCACGGAGACGCTACGGAACCCGGGCTTAGAGGACTGGCAGGAGAGAAGTCCTGCGAGGATGATAGTGGCTAATAATGTTTTCATGGTTGCAAAATTACGTTGTTTTTAGTGTATTAGCGAAAATATCAGTAACTTTGTGACTGAAAAAAGGAAAAAGAAAGATGAAACAGCCAAATAAGCAAAACTATTACAGTAGCCGTGGAGGAGACTGCACGGAGTATGTGGTAAGCGAACAGACCCCGGACGCTCTCCTTCAGTATCTGCTCTCTCACGCCAAGGAGAGCCGCAACAAGATAAAGGCGACGCTGCAAGGACGCGGCATTAAGGTGAACGGTAAGGTGGTGACGCAGTTTGACGCGCCGCTGCGTAAAGGCGACCGCATTCAGGTGGCACGACACAAGAACAACAGCGCCTTTAAGAGTCGCTACGTGAAGATTGTGTATGAGGACAGATGGATAGTGGTGGTGGAAAAGAACATCGGCATTCTCTCAATGGCGGCAGGTCACTCGTCGCTGAACGTGAAGTCGGTGCTGGACGACTATTTCCTGAAAACCCGTCAGCGTTGCCGTGCGCACGTAGTGCACCGCCTCGACCGCGACACAAGTGGTCTGATGATCTACGCCAAGGACATCGACACGGAGCAGATTCTGGAGCACGACTGGCACGGAACGGTGTATGACCGCCGCTACGTGGCTGTGGTGAGCGGCGAGATGGAGGACGACAACGGCACCGTCCGTAACTGGCTGAAGGACAACAAGGCATACGTCACTTACTCGTCGCCGACTGACAATGGCGGCAAGCTGGCTGTGACGCACTTCCATGTGCTGGCAAGGACTACTGAGCACTCGCTGGTGGAATATAAGCTGGAGACGGGTCGTAAGAACCAGATTCGTGTTCACTCGGCGGACATGGGACATCCTGTCTGCGGCGACACGAAATATGGCAACGGCGACGATCCTCTGCACCGTCTCTGCCTCCACGCCTACGTGCTGTGCTTCGTGCATCCCATCACAAAGGAACGGATGGAGTTTTCTACGCCAATTCCAACATCGTTCCGCAGTTTGTTCTAAGAAAGGTGTCCCACAGATAGCGGATTAAGCTCTAAGTTTGCAGAAGAATACGACGCAGTCGCATAAACTGCAAAATGATCAAGGTAAAACTATGATTGCTAAAGACAGTTTCGTACCTTTGTTGTAAAAAGGTAGAATCG
>ERZ507065.354-NODE-354-length-35169-cov-7.814889_pt1 | contig 35169 bp, 36 predicted proteins | sample MGYA00513785_ERZ507065 | MGnify/ENA metagenome assembly ERZ507065
GAACGCTAGCCTGTCACGCTAGAGGTCGTGAGTTCGAGCCTCATCCGGGTCGCCAATTTGCCTCTGTAGCTCAGTTGGTAGAGCAGGGGACTGAAAATCCCCGTGTCATTGGTTCGATTCCGATCGGAGGCACCACGTCGCCGCAAGCTGTGTATCGCTTGCGGCGACTTTTTTGTAAAAAGCCGCCGGCGCGCTCACTCCGCTGCGGCTCCTTCTCCCCACGAAATTTTGCTCCGCAAACTTCCGCGGGGGCCCCGGCCGCCCGAAAGGCGGCCACGAGCGACATATCGCTTGCGGCGACTTTTTTTGCAAAAAAGCGTCATCCGCCCGCTCCCTTGCTCCTCCTTCTCCCCACGAAATTTTGCTGCGCAAATTTTCGCGGGGGCCCCGCCGCCGGGGGGGGCGGCCATTTGCAAAGTTCGCTTTGCTCCGACGCTTTTTTGCAAAAAGTCGCCGGGCGCCCGCTGAAATCGGCACAAAGGGCGCAAGGTGTCGTTCCTTTTTGGCGTTGCATCCTCTATGATAATCTCAGCAGCTGCGGAATATCAAACTTATGAGGAGAATTTCGCCATGAACACAGACAAAATTTTTGCAGAGGCCATCGCCAACGAATACGCGCCCAAAGACGCCTCCAAGGTCGTCGCCCTGCGCAAGCTGGACCGGAAAGCCAAGGCCCCGGCCAACATCTTCGCCTACGGTTTCGGCATCCTGATGACCCTGATCCTGGGGCTGGGGATGTGCCTGTCCATGCAGGTGATCGGAAACGGCGGCCTTTTGATGACCGGGGCGGGCATCCTGCTGGGCGTGCTGGGCATCGTGGGCGTGGGCCTCAACTATCCCGTCTACAAAAAGCTGCTGCGCTCCGGCAAGGAAAAGTACGCCTTTGAGATCATGCAGCTGGCCCGGGAGATCAGCGAAGCGGGAGAGTGAACACAAGGAGGGCGGCAGGATGAACAAGTCAGAAAGCAAATACTTCAACACCGCCCTGCGGATGGACGAGGCGCTCATCGCGCTGCTGGAGGAGAAGGACCTGGAGTATATCACCGTGAAGGAGATATGCCGCCGGGCCGGTGTGAACCGGTCCACCTTCTACCTGCATTATGAGACCATCGCTGATTTGACGGACGAGGCCATGGACATGATCGACCGGCGCTTTGAGTCCTACTTTCCCCGCCGGGAAGAAGAGATCACGGACGGGATAGCCAGCCGCGAGCGGGAGGAGCTGGTGCTGGTCACCCGGGAATACCTTCTGCCTTACCTGCGCTTCATCCGCGACAACAAGAAGGTCTACCGGGCGGCCTTCCGCGCCCCCGGCAGCGTGCAGGCCGCCCGTCGGTACGGAAACCTCAAACAGCGCATCATCGGCCCCGTTCTGGAGCGGTTCGGAGTCCCGGCCGCCCACCGCTCCTACTACATGGCGTACTATGTGGAGGGCATCGCCGCCATCGTCAAGGAGTGGCTTCGGCGGGACTGCGAGGATGACGTGGAGATGGTCGCCGGCATCATCGAGGCCTGCATGCGGCCCAGGGAGGGCTTTTGTGAGAAGTGACGGCCGGGCCGGGCTCTTGCTCCGGGCGTGGCGGGGCGACTACGCACGCCGGACCCTGCTCAGCGCCGGCGCGTCCTCCGTGTGCACGGCGCTCTTTGCGGCGTACAACGGATACCTGGGCGTCCGCCACGGGTCGCTCTGGCACGGAAGCATCGCCGGGTTCTATCTTCTGCTCACGGCGGTGCGGGGCAGCATCCTTTTGACAGAAAGCCGCGGCAGAACGCGCCCGGCCGCCGTGCAGGAGCGCTGCCGCCGCCGCACGTTCCTGGTCAGCTCCGCGCTTTTGCTGGCGCTGGACCTGGCGCTGATCCTGCCCGTTTCCATGATGGCGGTGCTGGAAAGGCCCGTGTCCATGGGCCTGATCCCGGCCATCACCATGGCGACGTACACCACCTGGAAGATCACCATGGCCTCCGTCCACATCGGGCGGCAGCGGCGCAGGGGGAGCGGCATCCTGGTGGCGGAGCTGCGGACGGTCAATTTCATCGACGCGCTGGTGGCGGTGCTGACGCTGCAGAACACCCTCATCATGGTGGAGGGAACGGCCGCGGACGGCAGCGCCATGCTTCCGCTCACCGCCGTTTCCAGCGGCGCGATCTACGCCGTCATCGTGGCGGTGACGATACGCATGCTGCAAAAGGGCCTTGCGCGGACAAGGCAGGCGGAAAAGGCGAACGCCCCGGAATGGGCAAGCGTTTGAAAGCGAAGCGGCGCCGCAGGCGCTGTTTCGCTTTCTTTTTGCCTCCCGGGGCAAACTCGGGGCCGAATTGTCTTGACGAACGGCCCCGGCGGGCTTACACTTGTAAAAGACCCAAATCATCACGCCGCAGCCAGCGGCGCGGAAAAGGAGTAAATGCGCAATGAACAATCGTGAAAAGAACTTCGACACCATCGTGGCTCTGTGCAAGAGCCGGGGCTTCGTGTTCCCCGGCAGCGAGATCTACGGCGGCCTTGCCAACAGCTGGGACTACGGCCCCCTGGGCGTGGAGTTCAAGAACAACGTGAAGAAGGCGTGGCTGAAGAAATTCGTGCAGGAGAGCCCCACCAACGTGGGTCTGGACGCAGCCATCATCATGAACCCCCAGACCTGGGTGACCACCGGCCATGTGGCGGGCTTCTCCGACCCCCTGTTGGACTGCAAGAGCTGCAAGGCCCGCCACCGTGCGGACAAGCTGGTGGAGGACGCTCACCCCGAGGTGAACGCCGACGCCATGAGCCAGGAAGAGCTGGACGAGTTCATCGCCACCCATGAGGACGTGGTGTGCCCCGTGTGCGGCAAGCACGACTTCACCCCCATCCGCAAGTTCAACCTGATGTTCAAGACCGCCATCGGCGTCACCGAGGACTCCTCCTCCGTGTGCTACCTGCGGCCCGAGACTGCCCAGGGCATCTTCGTGAACTTTGCCAACATCCAGCGCACCACCCGCCGCAAGCTGCCCTTCGGCGTGTGCCAGGTGGGCAAGGCCTTCCGCAACGAGATCACCCCGGGCAACTTCACCTTCCGCACCCGCGAGTTCGAGCAGATGGAGTGCGAGTTCTTCTGCAAGCCCGGCACCGACCTGGAGTGGTTCGCCTACTGGAAGGACTACTGCAAGAACTGGCTGCTGAGCCTGGGCATCAAGGAGGAGAACCTCCGCCTGCGGGACCACGACCCCGCCGAGCTGGCCTTCTACTCCCGCGCCACCACCGACATCGAGTACGCCTTCCCCTTCACCGACTGGGGCGAGCTGTGGGGCATCGCCGACCGCACCGACTACGACCTGGGCCGCCATCAGGAGGCCAGCGGCAAGAGCCTGGAGTACTTCGACCCCGAGACCAACGAGCACTACATCCCCTACGTCATCGAGCCGAGCCTGGGCGCCGACCGGGTGGCCCTGGCCTTCCTGTGCGAGGCCTACGACGAGGAGGTCGTGGACGAAGCCAAGAACGACAAGCGCGTGGTGCTGCGCCTGCACCCGGCGCTGGCCCCCTACAAGGCGGCGGTGCTGCCCCTGAGCAAGAAGCTGGCCGGGCAGGCCCGGCCCATCTGGCAGGAACTGGCCAAGTACTTCATGGTGGACTACGACGAGACCGGCTCCATCGGCAAGCGCTACCGCCGCCAGGACGAGATCGGCACCCCGCTGTGCGTCACCGTGGACTTCGACACCTTCGGCGACGGCGAGAAGGCCGGCGACGGCTGCGTGACCATCCGCGACCGCGACACCATGGAGCAGGTGCGCCTGCCCATCTCCGAGGTCAAGGCTTACATCGAGAAGAAGATCGAGTTTTAAGGCCGTCTGGCCCTGAAACAGGCGGGGCCTGCCGGCAGCGGCGGGCCCCGTTTGCAGCCAAGCGAGGAAAAAGTATGAACATCATCCGCCAGATACTCATCGTGTTCGGCGTCTGCCTTCTGGCAACGGCGGCCAGCGGGCTTTTGCCCTTCACCCTGCCCGCCAGCGTGCTGGCCATCCTGCTGCTGGCCGGCCTTCTGGGCTTCGGCCTTGTGAAGGAGGGCTCGGTGGCCGGCCTGTGCGACTTTTTGCAGGGGCACCTGACCTTTCTGTTTTTGCCCGCCGGGGTGGGCCTTCTGGAACACCTGGACCTGCTGGCTTCCAGCGGCGCCGCCCTGGCGGCGGTCTGCCTTGTGAGCGGCTTTTTCACCTTTGCTGCCGCCGCCCTCACCGTGCGGCTGGTGCAGCGCATCCAAAAGGGAGGCCGCCGTGAAGGAACTGATCTGTAACAACGCCGTGTTCGGCATCGCCCTCTGCGCCCTCACCTGGCAGGCGGGCCTGTGGGTGGCGGCCAAGGCAAAGCACCCCCTGGTCCACCCGCTGGTGGTGGCCATCGCCCTGGCAGTGGCGGCGCTGGCCGCCTTCGACATCCCGCTGGAGTGGTTCCGCCAGGGCGCGGACTACCTGGACATGCTGCTTTTGCCCGCCACCGCGGCCCTGGGCCTTTCGGTCTGGCGGCAGCGGCAGGTGCTGAAAGAAAACTTCTGGCCGGTGGTGCTGGGCTGCGCCGCCGGCGCACTGACCAACGCTTTTGTGGCCACGGGCCTGTGCCGCCTGCTGGCGCTGGACGCCTCGCTGGCAAACAGCGCGCTGCCCCACAGCGTCACCACCCCCATCGCCATCGCCCTCAGCGAGGCGGGGGGCGGCGTGCCCGCCGTGACCACCCTCTGCGTGCTCTTCACCGGCATCGTGGGCGCGGCCTTCGCGCCGCTGCTGGTCAAGCTTTTCCGGCTGGAGGCCCAGCCCGTGGCCGCGGGCGTGGCCATCGGCAGCGCCAGCCACGCCATCGGCACCGGCCGCGCCATGGAGATGGGCCAGGTGCAGGGCGCCATGAGCAGCGTGGCCATCGGCGTGGCGGGCATCCTGACCACCCTGATGTCGCTGGTGTGGTGAGGCCCCTTTTCGCCCATACTGAACACATTGACCCCGGCCGAAGGCGGGGGAAAGGAGACAGAACATGGATAAGAAGCTGATGGAAAAATACGCCGAATTCATCGTGAAGGTGGGGGTGAACGTGGGCCCCGGCCAGACCCTCATCATCCAGAGCCCGGTGGAGGCCGCCTTCTTCGCCCGTGCCTGCGCCGCCGCCGCTTTTGAGGCCGGCGCGGCGGACGTGGTGGTGAAGTACTCCGACGAGCAGCTCACCCGCATCCGCATGGACAAGGCCAGTGAGGACACCCTCTGCGATGTGAAGCCCCATGTGCTGCGCAGCTATCTGGACTATGTGGAGAGCGAGGGCGGCGCGTGCGTTTTGAACATCCACGCTGACGACCCCGAGGCCCTGAAAGGGCTGGACGCGGGCAAGCTGAACCGGGTCAGCATGGCCCGCCGCGCCGCGCTGGAGCCCTGGCGCAACTACACCATGAACGACCTCATCCAGTGGTGCGTGGTGGCCATCCCCAGCCCCGCCTGGGCCGCCGTTGTGTTCCCCGGCATGGAGACCGAGGCCGCGGTGGAAAAGCTGTGGCAGCTGATTTTTGAGGTCTGCCGCATCGACGCGGACTCGGACCCCGTGGCGGTCTGGAAGGAGCACACCGCCCGCATGACCGCCAACCGGGACAAGCTGAACGCCCTGGACCTGGAGAGCATCCACATGACCAGCGCCAACGGCACCGACCTGGTGGTGGGCCTCGCCGACACCCATTCCTGGGAGGGCGCGGCCAGCGTTGCGGGCAACGGCATCCCCTTCATCCCCAACATCCCCACCGAAGAGGTGTTCACCGCGCCCCACCGCCTGCATGTGGACGGCGTGGTCAAGGGCACCAAGCCCTACGTCTACAACGGCCAGCTCATCGAGGGCTTCTCGGTGACCTTCAAGGACGGCAAGGTGGTGGCCCACTCCGCCGAAAAGAACGACGAGCTGCTGGGCGAACTGCTGGCCAGCGACGAGGGAGCGTCCCACATCGGCGAGATCGCCCTGGTGCCCGCCTCCAGCCCCATCAACCGCAGCGGAGTGCTCTTCTACAACACCCTTTTTGACGAGAACGCCGCCTGCCACATCGCCTTCGGCGCGGGCTATCCCGGCACCGTCAAGGGCGGCAACACCATGAGCAAGGAGGAGCTGCTGGCGCTGGGCGTGAACGACTCCGCCATCCACGAGGACGTGATGGTGGGCGCGGAGGACATGACCATCACTGGCCTGTGCAAGGACGGGGCCACCGTGACCATTTTTGAGAACGGCGAGTGGGCGCTGTGAGCCCAGAGGGGCCAAAACCCGCAAAAAGAGGGCAAAACCGCGCCGCCAAAGGCTTGCAAAAGCCAAAACCGCGTGGTATAATGCCAAGGTAAGAATGTTTGACTGGAGAGTGAGCCGCAAGGCTCGCTCTCTTTGCATGTTTGGGAGGTTTTGCCATGGCGAAAGGAAACGGCGGCAAAAACACGGTGCGCACGGTGGAGCAGCTGGTGCGCCCGGTGGTGGAGGGCATGGGCCTGCGCTTGTGGGACGTGCGCTTTGAAAAGGAGGGGCCGGACTGGTTCCTGCGCATCTTCATCGACCGGGACACCCCGCTGGACACCGACACCTGCGAAGCGGTGAGCCGGGCCATCGACCCGGTGATCGACGCCGCCGACCCCATCGACCAGAGCTACTATATGGAAGTGGGCAGCCCCGGCCTCGGCCGCCGGCTCACCCGGCCGGAGCACTTCGGGCCTTATGTGGGCCGGAAGATCGCCGCCCGGCTCATCCGCCCGAACGCAGACAGCGCGCGGGAACTGGAGGGCACGCTGCTGGCTTTTGCCGACGGCAACGTCACTCTGGAAGGCCCCGCCGGCCCGGTCACCTTCGCCCTCGCGGACGCAAGCTTCGTGAAGCTTTGCGACGACGAGGACCTGTTCTGATCCCGGCGCCAAGCGCGCCTTTCAAAATTCTACGGCCCGTGTGCGGCCGGTCAAAATTGGAGGAAACAGAAAAAATGAACGCAGAGTTTTTTGAGGCCCTGAACATGCTTGGCAAGGAGCGCGGCCTCTCCCCCGAATACCTGATCGAGAAGATCAAGGCTGCCATCGTCATCGCCGTCAAGAAGGACTACGAGGTGGAGGACGAGAACGTTCTGGTGGAGATCGACCCGCTGAACGGGCGCTTCTCGGTGAACCTGGTGCAGGACGTGGTGGAAGAGGTGGAGAACCCCCACACCCAGCTGAGCCTGGAGCAGGCCCACGCCATCCGCAAGACCTATCAGGTGGGCCAGCGTGTGGTGACCCCCCTCAAGACCAAGGAGTTCGGCCGCATCGCCGCCCAGACCGCCAAGCACGTCATCCGTCAGGGCATCCGCGAGGCCGAGCGCAGCCAGCTCTACAGCGAGATGCAGTCCAAGGCCCACGAGATCGTCACCGCCCAGGTGGTGCGCATCGACAGCGAAAAGGGCATCGTGGTGCTGGACATGGGCAAGGGCGAGGCGGTGCTGCCCCGCTCCGAGCAGGTGCCCGGCGAGGAGTTCTACGAGGGCCAGCACGTGCAGGTCTACGTCAAGGACGTGATCGTCACCGAGCGCGGGCCCCGCATCATCATCAGCCGCACCAGCGAGCAGCTGGTCAAGCGGATGTTCGAGATGGAAGTGCCCGAAATTTTTGACGGCACCGTGGAGATCCGCGCCATCAGCCGCGAGGCCGGCGTGCGCACCAAGATGGCCGTCTGGTCCAAGGACGAGAACGTGGACCCGGTGGGCGCATGCATCGGCGCGCACGGCGCCCGCGTCAACCAGATCGTGGAGCAGCTGCACGGCGAGAAGATCGACGTGGTGCGCTGGAGCGAGGACATCACCGAGTTCATCGGCGCGGCCCTCAGCCCCGCCAAGGTGCTGAAAGTTGAAATCCTCGAGGGCGAGCGCAAGGCCTGCCGCGTCACCGTGCCCGACCATCAGCTGAGCCTGGCCATCGGCAACAAGGGACAGAACGCCCGCCTGTGCGCCCGGCTCACCGGCTACAACATCGACATCCGCCCCGAGAGCGGCTACTACGGCGAGGACACCGAGGACTGAACCCCTCTTTGCCGTTCATACTATTAAAAGAAAGGAAGCTGCCCCGTGCAACAACGAAAGATCCCGCTGCGGCGCTGCACCGGCTGCAACGAGCAGAAGCCCAAAAAAGAGCTGGTGCGGGTGGTCCGCAGCCCCCAGGGCGAGATCGCCCTGGACCGCGTGGGCAAAATGCCCGGCCGGGGCGCCTACCTGTGCCCCAGCGCCCAGTGTCTGGCCAAGGCCCGCAAGGCCAAGCGCCTGGAACGCGCGCTGGATGCGCAGATCCCGCCCGAGGTCTACGAGCGGATCGAACAGGAGATAGAAGGAGCCCAAAGTGGAAACGAATAATCAAAAACTGTTTTCTGCCCTGTCGCTGTGCAAAAAAGCGGGCAGGCTGGTGCTGGGCTTCGACGCCGTGATGGACAGCGTGTACCAGGGCAAGGCCCATCTGGTACTGCTGGCCAGCGATGTGAGCGAGGGCACCGCGAAACGGGTGCGCCGGAACTGCGAAGATCTGGCCCCCTGCCTTCAAATGCCTCTCGCCCAGGCGGACCTGTGCCCCGTCACCTGGAAAAAGGTGGGCGTTTACGCCGTGACCGATGAACAGCTGGCCGTTTTGTGCCGCCGCAGCCTCGAGCAGAACAAGGAGGACAACGCATGATCATTAAATACAAAGTGAGCGAGGTCGCCAAGGACCTGAACAAACCCGCCAAGCAGATCGTGGACATGCTGGCCGCGCTGGGCGGCGAGCCCAAGAAGGTGGGCGCCAACCTGGACGAAGCCGAGCTGAACTACGTCTTCGAGCGCCTGACCCAGGAGAACGCCGAGGCGGATCTGGCCGATTATCTGGACAGCGCCCCCAAGCCCAAGCCCAAGGAGAGCGAGATCCTGAAAAAGGCCGACGGCACCGTGGTGGAGATGCCCCGCCCCAAGCACAAGGCGGAGAAGAAGCCCGAGACCGAGGCCCCCGCGCCCAAGCGCGAAGTGGTGACCAAGGTGGTGGACACCCGCACCGTGGACGTGAACCTGGACAAGTTCAACGAGAAATACACCGAGCTGGCGGGCACCAAGAACGTGGAGAACCGCCGCAAGCCCACCCCGGCTGGCAACAAGCAGAAGTTCTCCAACAACAAGAACCGCGGCCGTCAGCCCTTCCAGAAGAAGCGGGAGACCGAGGCCGAGCGCCTGCAGCGCATCCAGCTGGAAAAGGCCCGCAAGGCCCAGCTGAAGGTGCAGATCCCCGACGAGATCACCGTGGGCGAGCTGGCCAGCCGCCTGAAGCAGACCGCCAGCAACGTCATCAAGAAGCTGATGGGCCTGGGCGTGATGGCCTCCGTCAGCCAAGTGGTGGACTTCGACACCGCCGCCATCGTGGCCGAGGAGTTCGGCGCCAAGGTGGAAAAAGAGGTGCATGTCACCATCGAGGAGCGCCTGTTCGAGGTGGAAGAGGACAACGCCGCCGATCTGGTGGAGCGTCCCCCCGTCGTGGTGGTCATGGGACACGTTGACCACGGCAAGACCTCCATCCTGGACGCTATCCGCAAGACCCATGTGACCGCGGGCGAGGCCGGCGGCATCACCCAGCACATCGGCGCCTATCAGGTGGTGGCCGGCGGCAAGACCATCACCTTCCTGGACACCCCGGGCCACGAGGCGTTCACCAGCATGCGCGCCCGCGGCGCCAACATGACCGACATCGCCGTTCTGGTGGTGGCCGCCGACGACGGCATCATGCCCCAGACCGTGGAGTCCATCAACCACGCCAAGGCCGCCCAGGTGTCGGTGATCGTGGCCATCAACAAGATGGATAAGCCCACCGCCAACCCCGAGCGGGTCATGGAGCAGCTCACCCAGTACGAGCTGGTGCCCGAGCAGTGGGGCGGCGACGTCATCTGCGTGCCCGTGTCCGCCCTCACCGGCCAGGGCATCCCCGACCTTTTGGAGAACATCAACCTGGTGGCCGAGGTGCGGGAGCTGAAGGCCAACCCGAACCGCCGCGCCAAGGGCGCCGTGGTGGAGGCCCGCCTGGACAAGGGCCAGGGCCCCGTGGCCACCATCCTGGTGCAGAACGGCACCCTGCACAAGGGCGACTGCATCATCGCCGGCACCGCCGTGGGCCGCGTGCGCACCATGAAGAACGACAAGGGCCAGTTCATCGAGACCGCCGGCCCCTCCACCCCCGTGGAGATCACCGGCCTCACCGAAGTGCCCGCCGCGGGCGACCTGTTCGACGCGGTGGCGGACGAGAAGCTGGCCCGCGAGCTGGCCGACAAGCGCGCCGCCGAGGCCAAGGAGCGCCAGTTCAGCACCTACCAGAAGGTCACCCTGGATAACCTGTTCAGCCAGATCGCCGAGGGCGAGCGCAAGGAGCTGGACATCATCGTCAAGGCGGACGTGCAGGGCAGCGCCGAGGCCGTGAAGCAGAGCCTGGAGAAGATCAGCAACGACGAGGTGCGGGTGAAGGTCATCCACACCGGCGTGGGCGCGGTGAACAAGTCCGACGTCATGCTGGCCAACGCCTCCGGCGCCATCATCATCGGCTTCAACGTGCGCCCCGACCCCGTGGCCAAGGAAGAGGCCGCCCAGGCCGAGGTGGAGATGCGGATGTACCGCGTCATCTACGACGCCATCAACGACGTCACCGACGCCATGAAGGGCATGCTGGCCCCCAAGATCCGCGAAGTGGAGCAGGGCCGTCTGGAAGTGCGTCAGGTCTACAAGATCAGCAGCGTGGGCCTGGTGGCCGGCAGCTATGTGCTGGAGGGCAAGATCACCCGCACCAGCAAGATCCGCGTGGTGCGCGACGGCATCGTGGTCACCGAGGACGAGATCGCCAGCCTGCGCCGCTTCAAGGACGATGTGAAGGAAGTTGCCCAGGGCTACGAGTGCGGCGTGACGCTGGAGAAATTCTCCGACATCAAAGAGGGCGACATCTTCGAGGCCTACATCCTGGAAGAGTATCGCGACTGATGAGGTGACAGAATGCCCAATCCGAAGAATCAGGGCCGTCTGGCCCAGGATATGAAGCGGGAGCTGATCGGCATCGTGGGGCAGATGAAGGACCCCCGCCTTGCCGGCGGCCTGCTCACCATCACCCGGCTGGAAGTCACCCAGGACCTGGATCAGGCCCGGGTGTTCGTCAGCGTGCTGGGCGATGAGGAAGCTGCGAAACAGGCCGTGACGGCGCTCAACCGCGCCGCCGGCCATGTGCGCACCGAAATTTCCCGCCGCATGCACATCCGCAAGGCGCCCCGCTTTGTGTTTTTGCGGGACGACGGCGCGGCCTATGCCGCCCACATCAACGAGCTGCTTGCCGGCCTCCACAAAGAGGAGGAAGGCTGAACGGCCCCGCCGCGAAGCGGCAAAACAAGGAGAAATCATGAGTGAGATTCTGGAATTGCTGAGCCTGATCAGCCGCCTGCTCCATGCGGAGAACGTGCTGATCCTGTGCCACAAAAATCCCGACGGCGACACGGTGGGTTCCTCCGCCGCGCTGTATCACGCCCTCAAGGGCCTTGGCAAAACGGCCGCGCTGCTTTGCTCCGACCCCATCCCCGCCCGCTATTCCTACATGCAGGCGGAACTGTTCACCGGCCAGTTTGAGCCGGGCTACATCGTTGCGGTGGATGTGGCGAGCATCCAGCTGTTCGGCGACGGCGTGAAGCCCTATTCCGACAAGGTGGACCTTTGCATCGACCACCACGGCTCCAACAGCGGCTATGCCGACGCCATGTACCTGGACGCCGACGCCGCCGCCACCGCCGAGATCATCTACCAGCTTCTGGAGGCCATGCAGGTGCCCATCACCCCGGTGATCGCCGACTGCCTGTACACCGGCCTTTCCACCGACACCGGCTGCTTCCTCTTCGGCAACACCACCGCCCACACCCACAAGGTGGCGGCGGCGCTGATGGAGGCGGGCGCCCGTGTGGAGGAGCTGAACCCCCTGCTGTTCGAGAACAAGTCCAAGGGCCGCATCGCCATCGAGCGCACCGCCCTGGAGAACCTGGAATACTACTTTGACCAGCAGTGCGCCCTCATCTCCATGACCCGGGAGCAGATCGCCGCTTCCGGCGTTTCGGTGGAGGACCTGGAGGGCGTCACCGGCCTGCCCCGCAAGATCGAGGGCGTGCGGGTGGGCGTCACCCTGCGCCAGAACCCCTCCGGCAGCTACAAGGTGAGCATCCGCACCGTCAAGGGCGTGGACGCCTGCGCCATCGCCCGGCGGCTGGGCGGCGGCGGCCACGAGCAGGCCGCCGGCTGCGAGCTGGAGGGCAACCTGGAAAACGCCAAGGCCGCCGTGCTGGCCGAGGTGGAAAAAGAGCTGGCCCGCAGCGCAAAGGAGCAGGAATGAGCTCCCTGTGCGGCATCCTGCCGGTGGACAAGCCCGCCGGCTGGACCAGCTTTGACGTCATCGCAAAACTCCGCGGGGTGCTGGCCACCCGCAAGCTGGGCCATTCCGGCACCCTGGACCCCATGGCCACCGGCGTGCTGCCGGTGTTCGTGGGCATGGCCGCCAAGGCGGTGGACCTGCAGCCGGACCACGACAAGGCCTACCGGGCCGAGGTTCGCTTCGGCCTTGCCACCGACACCGGCGATGTCACCGGCACTCCGGTGGCGACAGGGGAGAACATCCCCGGCGCGGCGGCGGTGAAACAGGCGCTGGAGGCCTTCCTGGGCCCCCAGATGCAGACCCCGCCCATGTACTCGGCGGTGAAGGTGGGCGGCGTGCCCCTCTACAAGCTGGCCCGCCAGGGCAAGACGGTGGAGCGGACGGCGCGCCCGGTCACCTTCTACCGGCTGGAGCTGGTGGAACAGACCGCCCCGGACCGGTTCGTCATCGACATCGAGTGCAGCAAGGGCACCTATGTGCGCACCCTGGTGGAAGACCTGGGCGCGGCTCTGGGCTGCCCCGCCTGCCTTGCGGCGCTGCGGCGCACCCGGGCGGGGGCGTTCACCCTGGAGGGCTGCGTCACGCTGGAGACCATCCAGGCCGCCAAGGAAGCGGGCGAACTGGAAAAACTCCTGCTGGGGGTGGACACGGTGTTCACCCACCTGCCCGCCGCCGAGGTGAGCGAAAAGGAGACCGCCCGCCTTTTGAACGGCGCGCCGGTGCGCCGGGCGGAGACGGCCGAAGGGCGCTGGCGGCTCTATGCCGGCGGGGCTTTTCTGGGCCTGGGCAAGGCGGAGGACGGCGTTCTGCGCGCCGAAAAACTGTTTGTGGAAAGGGCGTGAAACGCCTTGCAGATCTACCATCGGCTCACGGCCCTGCCGCCTGCCGCCTTCGGGCGGGGCAGCGCGGTGGCCCTGGGCTTTTTTGACGGGGTGCACATCGGGCACCGGGCGGTCATCTCCGCCGCGGTGGACTGCGCCCATGCCAAGGGGCTGGAGGCCGCGGTGTTCACCTTCAGCCTGCCCGTCGGCCATGCCATGAAGGGCGGCCGGCTCATCACCGACGAGGAAAAGCACCGCCGCATCGAAGAGCTGGGGGCGGACCACTTCTTTGAGCCCGCCTTCGAGGAATTCTGCGATCTTTCGCCCGAGGCCTTCGTCACCGACGTGCTGGCGGGCCTGTACAACGCGAAGGCCGTTTTCTGCGGCGACAACTTCACCTTCGGCAAAAAGGCCGCCGGCAACGTGGCGGTGCTGCGCGAACTCTGCGCGCCCTTGGGCATCCGGGTGGAGGTGGTGCCCATGGCCCTTTACAAGGGGGAGACGGTCAGCGCCACCCGCATCCGCGCCGCCTTGGCGGCGGGGGAGATGGGCGAGGTGGCCGCCATGCTGGGCCGGCCCTACTCCATCGATTTCGAGGTGCGCCACGGCAAGGGCCTGGGCCGCACCCTGGGCATGCCCACCATCAACCAGGTCTACCCGGCGGGCTTTCAGATGCCCAGGCTGGGGGTCTATGTGAGCCGGGTGCAGCTGGACGAGCACTGGCTGCCCTCGGTCACGGGTCTGGGCAGCCGGCCCACCGTGAACGACGACGCCAGCAGCATCACCTGCGAGACCTTCATCCCGGATTTTGAGGGCGGCCTCTACGGCCAAAAGGTCACGGTGGAGCTGCTGGACTACATAGCCGCCAGCCGCCGCTTTGAGAGCACGAGCCAGCTGCGGGCCGCCGTGATGGCCTGGGCCGACGAGGCCCGGCGCTGGTTTGCCCGCAAGGACCGGGAAATGGGGAAAAGCCCCTTGTAATCCGCCTTTGGCTGTGCTATACTATTATGGCTACCGTGACTCAGTGGGGGGTGTATGCTCTGTATCAGAGCGCCTCGCTGCCCTGCGCCGGGTCATCGGCAAATAAAACGAAACGAGGTAACAACAATGGAAGACAAGAAGACTGTCATCGAATCCGCCCGCGTGCATGAGACCGACACCGGTTCTCCCGAGGTGCAGGTGGCCCTGCTGACCGCCCGCATCAACCACCTGAACGAGCATCTGCAGGCCAACCCCCACGACCATCACAGCCGTCGTGGCCTGCTGAAGATGGTCGGCCGCCGCCGCAACCTGCTGGCCTACCTGCAGAAGAAGGACATCGAGCGTTACCGCGCCCTGATCGCCAAGCTGGGCCTGCGCAAGTAATCACAGTCACAAAAGGCAGGCGGTCGTTTGCACCGCCTGCCTTTTACCTGTTTTTCGGCTTTGGGCCGAAAAGCAGTCTTTTGCCCCCCGCACCTGCGGAGTGTCGCGTGTTTTTAGCGGTAAATCGAGGGCTTTTCCTCTCCGAAAAACCCCGGATTTATTGCTAAAGCCACCCTCCCTCCGCACCGAACAGATCCGCGGCCCCATGCCGCGAAAAACAACAGGAGGTATTTTCTATGGCTTTGGAATTTGCGTCCAAACACGAAACGTTCCCCAATTTCAAGACCTTTGAGATGGAACTGGCCGGCCGGCCCCTGGTGGTGGAGACCGGCAAGATGTGCGGCCTGTCCAACGGCAGCTGCCTCGTGCGCTACGGCGAGACCGCCGTTCTGTGCAACGTCACCATGAGCGAGAAGCCCCGCGACGGCATCGACTTCTTCCCCCTGAGCGTGGACTTTGAGGAAAAGCTCTACTCCGTGGGCCGCATCCCCGGCAGCTTCATGCGCCGTGAGGGCCGCCCCGGCGAGAAGGCCATCCTCACCAGCCGCGTGGTGGACCGGCCCATCCGGCCCCTCTTCCCCAAGACCATGCGCAACGACGTTTGCGTCACCATGACCGTCATGAGCGTGGACCAGGACTGCAGCCCTGAGATCACCGGCATGATCGGCACCTCCATCGCCCTGTCCATCTCCGACATCCCCTGGGCCGGCCCCATCGGCGGCGTGTTCATGGGTCTGGTGGACGGCCAGCTGGTGGTGAACCCCACCCTGGAGCAGCGCGAGAAGAGCGACCTGCAGCTCACCGTGGCCGCCACCGAGAAGAAGATCGTCATGATCGAGGCCGGCGCCAACGAGGTGGACGAGGTCACCATGCTGAACGCCATCAAGGCCGCTCACGTGGAGATCAAGAAGGTCATCGAGTTCATCAACGGCATCGTGGCCGAGATCGGCAAGCCCAAGAAGCCCTTCCAGGACATGGAGCTGGATCACGACCTGTTCGAGGCCGTGAAGGCGGAGTACCTGGACGAGTTCAAGGCCGCCATGGACACCGACGACAAGAACGTGCGCGACGCCCGTCTGCTGCCCATCCGCGAGAAGCTGGAGGCCCAGTACGCCGAGCAGTGGGGCGCTTCCGTCATCGAGGAACTGATGTACAAGATGCAGAAGTTCGTGGTGCGGCGCTGGCTGCTGGACGAGGGCAAGCGCGTGGACGGCCGCGGCATCAACGAGATCCGGCCCCTGGCCGCCGAAGTGGGCCTGCTGCCCCGCGTGCACGGCAGCGGCATGTTCACCCGCGGTCAGACCCAGGTGCTCACCGTCACCACCCTGGGCTCCACCAAGGACAGCCAGCTGATGGACGACCTGGGCACCGAGCCTTACAAGCGCTATATCCATCACTACAACTTCCCGCCCTACTCCGTGGGCGAGGCCCGCGCTCCCCGCAGCCCCGGCCGCCGCGAGATCGGCCACGGCGCTCTGGCCGAGCGTGCCCTCATCCCCGTGCTGCCCAGCGTGGAGGAGTTCCCCTACACCATCCGTCTGGTGAGCGAAGTGCTCTCCTCCAACGGCTCCACCAGCCAGGCCTCCATCTGCGGCTCCACCCTGAGCCTGATGGATGCCGGCGTGCCCATCAAGGCCCCCGTGGCCGGCATCAGCTGCGGCCTCATCACCGAGGGCGAGCGCTGGATGACCATGCTGGACATCCAGGGCGTGGAGGACTTCCACGGCGACATGGACTTCAAGGTGGGCGGTACCCACAAGGGCATCACCGCCATCCAGATGGACATCAAGATCGACGGCCTGACCTACGAGATCATCGAGGAAGCCTTTGAGAAGTGCCGGAAAGGGCGTCTCTTCATCCTGGACGAGATCATGCTGCCGGTCATCCCCGCGCCCCGCGAGCAGCTGTCCAAGTACGCTCCCAAGATGCTGTCCATGGTCATCCCCGTGGACAAGATCAAGGACGTCATCGGCAAGGGCGGCAAGGTCATCCAGGAGATCTGCGCCAACTGCAACTGCAAGATCGACGTGGAGGAGGACGGCCACGTGTTCGTCTCCGCCATCGACGTGGACGACGCCAACCGTGCCATCCACACCATCAAGACCATCGTGGAGGACCCCGAGGTGGGCGCCATCTACAAGGGCCGCGTGACCCGTCTGATGAACTTCGGCGCCTTCGTGGAGATCGCCCCGGGCAAGGAAGGCCTGGTGCACATCTCCAAGCTGGATACCAAGCGCGTCGAGCGGGTGGAGGACGTGGTCGCCGTGGGCGACGAGCTGATCGTCATGGTCACCGAGATCGACCAGCAGGGCCGCATCAACCTGAGCCGCAAGGACGCTCTGGCCGCCATCGAGGCCAAGCGCAAGCAGCAGGGCTGAGCAAGATAAAACAAGAGCCGCCGCACCCGGATGGGTGCGGCGGCTTTTTCTGTGCCGCGCAACGCGGCGGGCACCTTCCATGTTGCCCCGGCGGCTCCTTTGTGGTATACTATACTCGACTATTTCTGTAATTTCGGAAGGGGGCGGCGCGTTGAAGATCAGCGCCTGCATCGTGAGCTACGGCGGGGCCGACGAGGTCATCCGCGCCGCCGAATCGGTGCTGCGGCACACCGCCGCGCCCCTCACTCTTTATCTTGTGGATAACGCCAGCCCCGACGGCGCGGGCGAGACCCTGGCCGCCCACCCCTGGCCGGAGAATGTCACCGTGCTGCGCCTGCCCGAGAACCTGGGCTTCGGCGCGGGCCACAACAAGGTGCTGCCCCTGCTGGACAGCGACTATCACTTCGTGCTCAACCCCGACATTTTCGTGGAGAGCGACGTGCTGGGCGGGCTGTGCGGCTGGCTGGAAGAGCACCCCGAGGCGGTGATGGCCACCCCGCGGCTCACCTTCCCCGACGGGCACGAGCAGGTGCTGCCCAAGCGCAAGCCCGGCGTGCTGGGCCTCGCCGCGCGGCAGGGGGTGCCGGGCCTCAAACGCTTTGGCGACCACTACGCCATGCTGGACGAGGACCTCTCGAGACCCACCCCCATCGAGTTCTGCACCGGCAGCTTTTTCTGCATGCGCACCGCCGTGTTCAAGGCCATCGGCGGCTTCGACGAAAAATACTTCATGTATGTGGAGGACGCGGACATCACCCAGAAGGCAAGGCGCAAGGGCCTTGTTTACTACCTGCCCCAGTTCACCGCCTGCCACGCCTGGCACCGCGCGCCCCAGAAAAGCCTCAAACCCTTTTTGCAGCAGCTCAAAAGCATGGGCCGCTATTTCTGCAAGTGGGGCTTCCGGCTGTAAAGGCCTGCGGCCCGCCGGCTTCGGCGCGGCCCTCAAAATCGTAAACAGCGGAAGTGGCTCCGCTTTGTGGTAAGCCGCAAAAACGAAGGGCGCGCACGCGCCCGAATAAGGAGCGAATGGTATGAAAGGCATCATTCTGGCCGGCGGCGCCGGCACCCGTCTGTATCCCCTGACCATGGTCACCTCCAAGCAGCTGCTGCCGGTGTACGACAAGCCCATGATCTACTACCCCCTGTCCACCCTGATGCTGGCGGGCATCCAGGACATCCTCATCATCTCCACCCCTGAGGACACCCCCCGCTTCGAGCATCTGCTGGGCGACGGCAGCCAGTACGGTCTGCGCCTGTCCTACAAGGTGCAGCCCAGCCCCGACGGTCTGGCCCAGGCTTTCCTGCTGGGCGAAGAGTTCATCGGCAACGACTGCTGCGCCATGATTTTGGGCGACAATATTTTCTACGGCAACGGCTTCTCCCGCATCCTCAAGGCCGCGGTGGCCAACGCCGAGCAGAACGGCCGCGCCACTGTGTTCGGCTACTACGTCAACGACCCCGAGCGCTTCGGCATCGTGGAGTTCGACGAGAACGGCAAGGTCATCAGCGTGGAGGAAAAACCCAAGGAGCCCAAGAGCAACTACGCCATCACCGGCCTGTATTTCTACGACAACCGGGTCAGCGCCCAGGCCAAACAGGTCAAGCCCAGCGCCCGGGGCGAGCTGGAGATCACCACCCTGAACGCCATGTATCTGGAAGAGGGCAAGCTGGACGTGCAGCTGCTGGGCCGGGGCTTCGCCTGGCTGGACACCGGCACCATGGACAGTCTGGTGGATGCCGCCGACTTTGTGCGCATGGTGGAAAAGCGCCAGGGCATCAAGATCAGCGCCCCCGAGGAAATTGCCTACAAGAACGGCTGGATCAGCAAGGAAAAACTGCTGGAAAGCGCCGAGCGCTACGGCAAGAGCCCCTACGGCGAGCACCTGAAGCGTGTGGCCGACGCCAAGATCCGCTATTGAGCAAAAGAAGGAAGGAACGCAGATGAAGATCCTCATCACCGGCGCCGGCGGTCAGCTGGGCACCGAATTGCAGCGGCAGCTGAAAGAGGGCGGCAGCAGCCTGGGCCCTCTGCCCGAGCGGCTGAAAAACGCCACTGTCCTCTCCACCGACGTGCCCGAACTGGACATCACCGACCGCACGGCCACCATCGCCTTTGTGCGCCGCCACCAGCCGGACACCATCATCAGCTGCGCCGCCTTCACCAACGTGGACGGCTGCGAAACCAACCTGGACGCCGCCTTCAAGGTGAACGCCATGGGCGCTTCTCATCTGGCCCAGGCGGCCGAGCGGGTGGGCGCGCGGCTCATCCATGTCTCCACCGACTACGTCTTCAGCGGCGAGGGCGACGCCCCCCTGGACGAGAGCTGCCCCATCGGCCCGGTGAGCGCCTACGGCCGCACCAAGGCCCTGGGCGAGGAATACGTGCGCTGCTTCTGCCACCGCTTCTTTATCGTGCGCACCGCCTGGCTCTACGGCTACAACGGCAAGAACTTCGTCAAGACCATGGTGAACGCTGGCAAGAAGTTCGGCAAGCTGGAAGTGGTGAACGACCAGCTGGGCAACCCCACCAACGCCGAGGATCTGGCCCATCACATCCTCAAGCTGGCGGTGAGCCACGACTACGGCGTCTACCACTGCACCGGCGAGGGCGTTTGCAGCTGGTATGATTTCGCCAAGGAGATCATCCGGCTGGCCGGAGTGGACGCGGAAGTGTCCCCCTGCACCAGCGCCGAATACGCCGCAAAGCACCCCGCGGCGGCAAAGCGCCCCGCCTGGAGCGCCCTGGAAAACCGCATGCTGGCCTGCACCGTGGGCAACGAGATGCGCCCCTGGCAGGATGCGCTGAAATGCTACTTCGACCACTGGGACGGCGAAAACGGCCTGAAATAAGAAAGGAAAGGGAAATCCCCCATGAAAAAATACCTCATCACCGGCTGCGCCGGCTTCATTGGTTCCAACTTTGTTTACTATATGCTGAATAAATACAAGGATATACTCCTTGTAAACCTGGACAAGCTGACCTACGCCGGCAACCTGGAGAACCTGAAGGACGTGGAGGGCGACGAGCGCCACGTGTTCGTGCAGGGCGACATCTGTGACCGGGCGCTGGTGACGAGCCTGTTCGAGAAATACGACTTTGACTATGTCATCAACTTCGCCGCCGAGAGCCACGTGGACCGCAGCATCACCAACCCCGAGATCTTCGTGGAGACCAACGTGCTGGGCACCGTGAACCTGCTGCAGTGCGCCAAGAACGCCTGGCTGAAAGACGGCAAGTGGGCCGAGGGCAAGAAGTACCTGCAGGTGTCCACCGACGAGGTCTACGGCAGCCTGGGCGAGGACGGCTACTTCATGGAGACCACCCCTCTGTGCCCCCACAGCCCCTATTCCAGCAGCAAGGCCAGCGCCGACATGTTTGTGATGGCCTTCCACGACACCTACGGCATGCCGGTGAACATCACCCGCTGCTCCAACAACTACGGCCCCTATCAGTTCCCCGAAAAGCTCATCCCGCTGATGATCAACAACGTCAAGCACCACAAGCAGCTGCCGGTCTACGGCGACGGCATGAACGTGCGCGACTGGCTGTATGTGGAGGACCACTGCAAGGCCATCGACATGGTGGCGGAGGGCGGCCGCGTGGGCGAAGTGTACAACGTGGGCGGCCACAACGAGCGGCCCAACATCTTCATCGTCAAGACCATCATCGCCCAGCTGCACGACCGCCTGCAGGACGACGGCATCGACGAGGGCCTCATCAAGTATGTGGCCGACCGCCTGGGCCACGACCGCCGCTACGGCATCGACCCCACCAAGATCAAGAACGAGCTGGGCTGGTACCCCGAGACCACCTTTGAGGTGGGCATCGTCAAGACCATCGACTGGTACCTGGCCCACGAAGAGTGGATGAACAACGTCACCAGCGGCAACTACCAGAAGTACTACGAAGAGATGTACAAAAACCGCTGAATATTACATTTGGTATAATCATTGCTTTCCCTTGGCATTCCGGCTGTTTCAAAAGGCGGGCTGTCCACCAAAGCAAACCAAAGGCCCGCATGCAAGGCATGCGGGCCTTTTTGTGCAAAAGGGAGAAAGCGGCAAACCCCGAGCAAAAAGGCGATTTTTCGGCCCTGCCCCGCCGTTCACAAGACAGAGACCTCAACAAAAGAAAAGGAGGGTATCTCCCCATGAAAAAAGCACTGTGCCTCGCCCTCGCCGCGGCTCTGCTGGCCCTTTCGGCCTGCGCCGCGCCGCCCCCCGCAGAAAGCATGGAAAACACCTCCGCGCCCGCCGCCCCGGCCGGGGAAGGGGAGCAGGACCACATCCGTGCCCTGCTGGGCCAATGCGGCGTGGACATTGAAACCACCCGATTTGAAAGCAGCTATGAGGTGAACGATTTTCTGGAGTGCACCGTCTACTCCTCGCTGGAACTGCCGGACGTGGCCGCGCTGCTGGTGGAAAAGCCGGACGGCAGCGCCTTTTACATCACCCTGCCGGACAACAGTTCCGTCACCGGGATGTATGTGGACGACGCGGGCCTGCTGAACGTCCTCACCGACGGCGTCATCCACGGGGGCGACGAGGTCATGCATAACGGCATGGGCGTGTTCAAGGTGGACCTTGGGACCGGCGAAACGGCGAGCTATGAAAACAACGAGTTCGTCTACCCCCAGGGCGTTTACGGCCGGGAGTGCTCCACCGTGGACGACCACTACACCTTCGGTGAGTGCACGGTGGGGGAGGACGCGGTGACCTTCCGGTTTGAACCCGCCGAAGAAAACGAGAGCTGGACGGGAACGGAACTCTACTTCCCGCCTGTCTGGAACAACGATGTGGAAGGTGAGTACCGGATGGCGGTGCTCTTCAACAACACTGCGGCCCCCGACCCGGCACTGGCCGAACAACTTGAAACGCTGCCCGGCGTGCTGGAAGCCACCTTCACCGAAGTGGACAGCGTCTATTACGCCGGCACCCTGCTGGAACTGCGGGTGGACTGCCGGTGCGTGCTGAGCCACCGGCTCAACGAGGGAGCGCCCGGCCTTGCGCTGGAAAGCTACACCATCCGCTGCTACATGCCCGACCCGAACGACGGCGCGCCGGTGGGCGGGCCCTTCATCCCCAACGCCGAAGCCGCCGCCGAAATAGCGGAAAAGGAGCGCAAGGCCATGGAGGAGCTGGGCATGCTGGACCCCACCCCCGCGCCGGAGAGCTCTGCGACCGGCTGACGCCCTCCGAGGTGAAAAAAGAAAGGAGGCTGCCACGATGAACGCCGCTGCTTCTGCCCGCCTGCTTGTCCCGCTGTGTCTTGCGGCCTGCCTATTCGGATGCGGCGGGGCCGCGGCCGAGCACCCCGCCTCTTCTGCGGCTCCAAGTCCTTCGCCCGACCCTCCGCAGGTGGAGTATCTGTCTTCGGCCTCCACCGCTGCCGGCTTTTACGACATCGTGCTGCACGGCGACGGAACGGGCAATCTTGTCTACTATGACTACGGGACCATGCAGTGCGTCTATCTTTCCAGTCAGCCAAACTCCGACCACCGGGACGAGAGCGACACCAGCTTTCTGCCCACGGTGGTGGGCGGCGCCTGGGCGCTGGCGGACAGCCGTCACCTCTATGTGCTGAAAGACACCTGCCCGTTCGCGAACGACGAAGCCCTGAAGGCGGGGTATCTGATGCGCATGGAACACAGCGGCCAGGGGCGGCAAACGGTGCCCCTGCCCTCCGACACAAGGCTCTTCGGCGGCTGCGCCATCCTGGGGGAAGACAAGATGCTGACCACCCTGTGCCAGGTGAAAGAGGAGACGAGCGAAGAGTGGTATATGGCCGAGGTGGATTTTGACACCGGCACCATCCGGCGGCGGCTGGACTTCGAGGGGGCGAGCGCGGTGCAGCTCACCGGGGCGTGCGCCCGAGGCCCCATTTTGATCCTGCGCGAACCCGAAAAAGAGCGGCGGCTCTGCCTCTATGACGTCGAGCAGGACGCACTGGAGCCCATCCCTTTCGACATCGAGGATGAGACCTGGTGCCTGGACGACACCAGCGGGACCATCTATTGTCTGGAGGGCAGCAAGATCTGCCGCTATGATGTGGCTTCCGGCCAGCGGCAGAGCACCGGCCGCAGCCTGCCTGCCGGCGATTGGACCGAGGCCGCCGTCAACGAGTTTGTGGACGGGTATCTCTCGGTCACCTTGTCCGGCCCGGGCGAGGAGGACTACGACCGCATCGCCCTCTGTCTCGCCACCGGCGAGGTGTTCCGCCCCGGCATGGAGGACGAGGGCAAGCCGGTGACCGTCGCAGCCGTCACACCGGAGGGGTATCTGGTCAAACTGGGCGGCATTCCCGTCAAATATCAGGACTACACCCCCGACGGCGTGCCCTTCGAGAACGAGGCCTTCCTCAGCCACTATGCAATGATGGACAAGGCGGATTACTGGAACGACCGCCCGAACTGGCGGGAATTCACCAACCTGGCCTACGAGGATTATTCTCTGCTCTGACCGATTGAACACGCCGGGCCGCAGGTTCAACAAAGGCTGTTTCACCGGGCGGCCGGAGCGGCGAAGGCGGGGAGATGGAAGTGTTCGCCATCCCATCCGTATGGTGAAAACCGATGACGGCTGGCGGCTGGACGGGTCCCGCACTGCCGCCCACGTTTGACCGAGAAAGGGGAAAACAGACCATGAGAACAAAATCAGCGGCCCTGTCTGCGGTGCTGGCACTGGTGCTTTTTCTTTCCGCCTGCAAAAGCGGAGACGCTTCACAAAATGCCGCGCGATCGTTGGAGCAGCGCCTGCTGAGCGGCGCGGCGCCGCTGGCGGAAGAAGCGCACGGTTCGCCCCGGGCCCTCACGCTGGAAAGCGTGCATTACGGCAGTTTTTCCTCGCCCGACGCAGAGGAATTGTGCGCGCTGTTCAGGTATGACGCGCCGGCGCATGTGGAGGGCCTGGACCGGACGCTGGGCGTCGTGTATGCCGCCGACGATTTGGAAGTGGTCGCCGGGTGCGATCTCATGGCGGACGATGTGCAGGTCTCCTTTTTGCCCGCCGCCGACGGAACAGAACAGATCTTTTATCTGGGCGCTGCCACCCACCAGGGGCTTACTTCTTATACCCTTGACTTGTACAAGGTCAGCGGCGCGGCATGGGAACCAATAAAAACAGGCCTGCCCGTCATTGAAGAGGGCGGCGCGGTGTATCTGACGGGAGAAAAGGTCTTGTTCGTCACCCCGGAGGACGTTTGCACGGCCTATGAGTGGAACGGCGAGACCGAAGGCTTTGAGCCGGCCGGCACGCCCGAAGGCGGAACCATCGCGGAGGGAACGGGCGCCTGTGTCTTCCCCGGCGGACCTTCCACTGTTGCCTAAAATGCCCGGGACGCGGAGGTGGTGGACGGCCGGCTGGCCTGAGTGCCCGGCCCGGATACCATCGCATGGGCCGGCGGAGAGACGGCGCTCCTGGAGGAACACCTCATCTCCCTCACCGCCGCGGGCGGCAGGCTCGCTGCGCTAGCGGGAGCCGGGCGAGGGCTGTGCCGCGGCCTTTTCTGGGCTGGGCAGGGCCTGCGGTCCCTCCCGGCCGGGGCAGGACGAGAGCTTCCCGCACTGCGGCCGCGACGATGCCCCGTCAGGGTATTACCGCATTCTGCCCAAATAACGACGAAGGGAAGAGAGAACCATGAAGCCGCTGCGCAAAAAATGCTGCCTGCTCCTGCTTTGCGTTTTGCTGGCCGCCTGCGGCAGCGCACCCGCTCCCGGCGGGCCGGAATACCTGGATTCCTCTTCCGGGCCCGGCGGCTTTTACGCCCTGCTCACCTACCGGGACGGCACGGGCAGCCTGCTCTGCTACGACTGCGAGACCATGGAGTGCACTTATCTTGCCGGCGAGACGGACCCTCGGGACGAGAACAGCCCCGCCTACCTCCCCTCGGTGGTGGGGGGCGCGTGGCTGCTGGCGGGCAGCCGCCACCTCTATGTGCTGAAGCCCCCCGTCCCGACGCAGCTTCTGGACGATGAGTACAAAGCCCGGGGGCCGGGCTGGCTGATGCGGATGGAGCCGGACGGCACGGCGCGCAAGACCCTGCCCCTGCCGGAGGGCGCCGGCCTTGTCTATCAGTCCTCCGCCGTTCTGGAGGGGGAGAAGCTGCTGCTGGTGCTGTGCCAACAAGAGGAGAACGGGGCGCAGGCGTGGTATCTGGCGGAGGCGGACTTCGACGCCGGCACCCTTCGGCACCGGCTGGATCTTGAAGAGGGGACCACGGCGCACCTTTACGGCGCCTGCGCCCGGGGGCCCATCCTGGGCCTGCGGAAAGCGGGTGAGGAGCAGCAGCTCTGCCTCTATGACCTGGAGAAAAACGCGTTGGAGCCGCTCCCCTTTGGCGGGGAGGACGTGCCCTGGTGCCTGGATGGGCGCGGCGGGGTGGTTTATTACCCCGAAGGGGACAAAGTTTGCCGTTATGATGTTGTCACGGGGCAGAGAGAGGCCACCGCCGCCCGCCTGCCCGACGGCTGGACGCAGGCCCGGTTCGAGGAAGTGGTTGACGGCCACCTGTTCCTTGTGCGGGGAAAACCGGGGGAAGAGGGATACGGCCGCATCGCCCTCTGCCTTGCCACCGGCGAGGTGTTCTGTCCCGACCTTGAGGAAGGCGGGCAGCAGGTGACCATCGCAGCCGTCATGCCTCAGGGCTATCTGGTCCGGCTGGCGGGCATCCCGGCCGCCGGCAGCGAAATTCGGCTCAGCCACTACGCCATGATGGACAAGACGGATTACTGGAACGGCCGCCCAAACTACCGGGAATTCACCAACCCGGCCTATGAGACATATTCCTTCGACGGATAAAACAAAGCGGCCCGCCTGCGTTTTGCAGGCGGGCCGTTCTTTATCATTTTTACACGTTTACACGCAGGCGGGGCAGTCCTTCAGCGCCTGCTCCACCGCCAGCAGGAAGGCGGTGACCGCCGCCTGCTGGGTGGCCCAGCTGCACACAAGGCGGATGCAGCTGCGGCTGCCCTCCAGCGTGGCGTTCACTTCCCAGTGGAAGGCCCCCTCCAGCTTTGCCAGCACTTCGTCGGGCAGGATGGGGAAGATCTGGTTGGAGGGGCTCTCGAACAGGAACTCCACGCCCAGGCCCTTCAGGCCCTCGGCCAGCTGCTGGGCCATCCGGGTGGAGTGCTCGCCCAGCTCCTCATAAAGGCCGCTGCGCATCAGCTGCTCGAACTGCACGCCCAGCAGCCAGCCCTTGGCCAGCATGCCGCCGTGCTGCTTGAGGATGTAGCGGAAGTCGGGCTTCAGGGCCGGGTTCATGATGCACACCGCCTCGCCGAAGATGGCGCCGTTCTTGGTGCCGCCGATGTAGAAGGCGTCGCACAGCCGGCCCAGGTCCTCAAAGGAGGCCCCGCCGCAGGCCAGGGCGCTGGCAAGGCGCGCACCGTCCAGATAGAGCAGCAGGCCCAGCTCGTCGCACACCGCCCGCAGGGCTTTCAGTTCGGCGGTGGTGTACACGCCGCCCACCTCGGTGGTGCTGCTCACATACACAAGGCGGGGCTTTACCATGTGTTCGTCCGGGTGGGCCGCCACTGCCTGCCGCACCAGCTCCGGGGTCAGCTTGCCGCCGGGGGCGGCGGGCATGGCGATGCATTTGTGGCCGGTGGCCTCCACCGCGCCGGTCTCATGCACGCAGATGTGGCCGGAATGGGCCGCGATGGCCGCCTCGTGGGGCCGCAGGAAGGCGCAGATGCAGGTGGCGTTGGCCTGGGTGCCGCCCACGAAGAAGTGGACGTCCGCATCCGGGCGGCCGATCTTCTGGCGGATGAGGGCGGCGGCGTGCTCGCAGTGGGGGGTCGCAGCCGTAGCCGAAGTTGCCCTCCAGATTGGTGGCGGTCATCGCTTCAAGAATGGAAGGGTGAGCCCCTTCGCTGTAATCGTTGGTGAATCGGTACATCGTTATAACCTCGTTTTTCTGCGGGCCAAACGGGCCGGCCCGGAGTATCGTCTGGCAAAATTATACCATTATTTCACAAAAAGTCCATCGTTCGGCGTTTGTGTTGCGGGCCGGTTTATGCTATACTTTAATCTGTATCCGACTGTAAAGAGGGGGGACCGGGCTTGAAAGCTGTGGTCAAAGTGGGCACCTCCACGCTGGCTCATGCCACCGGGCAGCTGAACATCCGCCGCATCGAGGGGCTGTGCAAGGTGCTGAGCGATTTGAAGAACGCCGGGCATCAGATCATTCTGGTGTCCTCCGGCGCCATCGGCATGGGCGTGGGCAAGCTGGGCCTGCCCGGCCGCCCGGCGGACATGCCCACCAAACAGGCTGCCGCCGCCGTGGGCCAGTGCGAACTGATGTACACCTACGACAAGCTGTTTTCCGAATACAGCCACACCGTGGCCCAGATCCTCATCACCAGCGAGGACCTGGCGGACCCGGAGCGCAGCGAAAACCTGCACAACACCCTGGCCCGCCTGCTGGAGCTGGGGGCGCTGCCCATCGTGAACGAGAACGACACCGTCAGCACCGCCGAGATCGCCGTGGGCGACAACGACACCCTGGCCGCCCGGCTGTGCCGCAGCCTGGAGGCGGAGCTGCTGGTGATTTTGAGCGACATCGACGGCCTTTACACCGCCGACCCCCACACCCACCCCGAGGCGCAGCTGCTGCGCCGGGTGGAAGCCATCACCCCGGAGGTGGAGGCGCTGGCGGGGGGCGCGGGCAGCAGCCTTGGCACCGGCGGCATGGCCACGAAACTGCGGGCGGGCAAGATCGTCACCGAAGCGGGGGCGGACATGGTCATCGCCAACGGCCGCGACCCCGCGGTGCTCTACACCGTCTTTGAGGGGGGCGAAGCGGGCACCCGCTTTCTGGCCCGAAAGGAGGCCGCCCGATGACCACCCGTGAACTTCTTCTGGCGGCCCGCGCCAGCATGGGCGCGCTGGCCCTGACCGGCGGCGAGGAGCGCCGCGCCGCCCTGCGGGCCATGGCCGCCCGCCTGCGCAGCGAGTGCGCCGCCATCCTTGCGGCCAACGCCGAGGACCTGGAGGCCGCCAAGGCCACCGTGGCCCCGGTGATGCTGGACCGCCTGCGGCTGGACGAGGCCAGAGTGGAGGCCATGGCCGCCGGCGTGGAAGCCGTGGCCGCCCTGCCCGACCCGCTGGGCCGCGTTTTGAGCGAGGTGACCCGCCCCAACGGGCTGGTCATCCGGCAGGTGAGCGTGCCCATGGGCCTCATCGCCATCATCTACGAGAGCCGCCCCAACGTCACCAGCGACGCGGCGGCCCTGGCCCTTGCCAGCGGCAGCGCCTGCGTGCTGCGGGGCGGCAAGGAGGCCTTCCGCTCCAACAACGCCATCGTGAACGCCCTGAAACTGGGCCTCACGGACGCGCACCTGCCCGCCGATCTGGTGGCCCTGGTGCAGGACACCAGCCGCGCTTCCGCCACCGAGCTGATGCGGGCCACCGGCCTTGTGGACCTGCTCATCCCCCGGGGCGGCGCGGGGCTCATCCGCGCCTGCGTGGAGAACGCCGCCGTGCCCGTCATCCAGACCGGCACCGGCATCTGCCACATCTATGTGGACAAGGCCGCCGATTTGGACATGGCGCTGGACATCGTGGAAAACGCCAAGACCAGCCGCCCCTCGGTGTGCAACGCCGCCGAGGTGTGTCTGGTGCACAGGGACGCGGCCCCGGCCTTTCTGCCCCGCCTGTATGACCGGCTGGTGAAGCAGAGAGAGGAAAAGGGCCTTGCGCCGGTGCAGCTGCGGCTGGACGAAGCCGCCGCGGCCCTCATCCCCGGCACCCCGGCGGGCCCGGAGGACTTCGACACCGAATTCCTCGATTACATCCTGGCGGTGGCGGTGGTGGACAGCCTGGAGGCCGCCACGGCCCACATCGCACGCCACTCCACCGGCCACAGCGAGGCCATCGTCACCGCCGACGAGGCGGCGGCCGCGGCCTTCACCCAAAGGGTGGACAGCGCGGCGGTCTATGTGAACGCCTCCACCCGCTTCACCGACGGCGGCGAGTTCGGCCTGGGGTGCGAGATGGGCATCTCCACCCAGAAGCTGCACGCCCGGGGCCCCATGGGCCTTGAGCAGCTCACCAGCTACAAATACATCATTCTGGGCAGCGGCCAGATCCGCTGACCGCATCCCATGCAAGGAGGGGACAGAAAACCCATGGCAAACACCATTTCCCAACAGGAACACGAGCGTCACAAGCGCCGGCGCGCCCGCCAGTGGCTGGGCCTCGCCATCTGCGTGCTGGTGCTCATCGGCGGCTTCACTGTCATCGCCACGGCGGTGAACGGCGTGGCGGTGCTGTTTGACAACACCGACGAAAAACTGGAATACGAGGATCGGCTGCAGGCGCTGGTCATGCTGGATCCGCTGCCCTTTGAGAACCTGGACCAGGCCGACCCGGCCCTGTTCAAGGAGGCCTCCATCTGGGCCGCCGTGTCCGCCGCGCAGAACAGCGCCACCGGGCTGGACGCCTACGAGCGCGACCCCAACACCGACAGCCTGCTGCTGCCCGCCGTGGAGGTGGACGCCGCGGCGGCCGCCCTCTTCGGGCCGGATTATGGGCTCACCCACGAGACCTTCAACAACGTGGGCGGCGACATGACCTTCGAGTACGACGAGGAGAAGCAGTGCTACCTCATCCCCGTCACCGGCCAGGTGGGCATGTACACCCCCAAGGTGGAAAAGCTGAAAAAGAAGAGCGGCAGGCTCTATGTCACGGTGGGCTATGTGCCCGCCCCGGGCCTCAACGGCGACTTCAGCCTTTCCGCCCCCACCGAGCCCACCAAGTATATGGACTATGTGTTTGAAAAGGTGGACCGCACCTATTACCTCGCCGCGCTGGAAGTGAGCGAGATGGTGCCCAGCTCCAGCGCCGCCGCCAGCGCCCCCGAGACCGACATGGATTACGAGGATTACTTCGACCCCACCAGCGTCATCGCCGAGGACGCAGGCAGCCTGCCCACCGGCAGCACCTCCTCTTCCGCCAGCGCCGCCACAGACAGCGAGCCTGCTTCCGAGCCTGCGCCGGACAGCGCGGCCGAATAAGCGCAAAGAAGGGAGCCCCGCGGCAAACGCCGCGGGGCTCCTTTTTCTATGGCTTCAGTCGGTGCGCTTTGCGTTGGGGTAGATGCGCTTCATGGTCTCGTCGGGATAGTGCTCGTCCATCCACACCTGCCAGGAGGCGGTGGCGGGCAGCCCTTGAGCCCGCTGGCTGTAGCGGCCCATGGCCAGGGCGCTCACGCCGATGTTGGCGACCATGAACACCACCAGCACCGCGGTGATGATGCGGCCGGGGGTGATGGGGATGGCCTCGATCCAGCGGGAGAAGTGGGGGTAGACCAGCCGGAACCAGGCCACGGCGGCAAAGCCCCAGAAGAAGCAGTAGAGCAGGTTGATGCGCCCGCCCAGGTTGAAGGGGATCTTGCTGTAATCCCAGAACACGGTGCCGAAGACAAGCTCGGTGAACACGCTGCACAGATACTCGTAAGCGCCGCCCAGCACGGTGCCCGCCACGAAGAGGAAGCTGGCGGGCTTGTCTTTGTAGCGGTAGAGCAGCAGGGTGGCCAGGGCCAGCGCCAGGCCCCAGACCAGGCTGAAGGGCCCCCACACCACGCTGCTGCGGCTCATCCAAACGCCGGCGGTGACGCGGCAGAAGATGGTCTCCACGATGTCGCCCAGAAACGCGCCGATGAAGAACAGCAAAAACAGCTTGGAAAAACTGCACCCGGCGGCGAACACGGTGGCCTTTTCCCGCTTTTTGTGCACGAAGCTTGCCTGGGGGTAGGCCTTCTGGATGCGCCGCTCGGTGCGGCTGAGGATCCAGCCGCCCATCCGGGCGCTCACGGCGTTCAGGGTGCGGCTGGTGTTTTCCAGCGCGGGCAGCTTGTGCACCACGCCCGCCAGCGTCAGCACGCTGGCAAGGCCGTCCACCGCCACAACGCCTACCAGGACCCACAGCACGATCTGCCGCGCGGGGGCGGGGATGAGGTCATAGAGCCAGGTGAGCAGCGGGTTGCCCCACTTCACCATCACCACGCCCAAGAGGCCCCACAGAGCCGAGGCGCTCAGGCAGATGTAGCCGTCCAGGTTCCAGCGGCGGTTCGAGTAGTCCCACCAGCGGGTGTGGCTCACGTTTTCCAGCAGGTGGCCCGCCAGCCATTCCACCACGGTGGCCAGCACGGCGCTGCCCAGGAACAAAAACAGCAGGTCGGAGCGCAGTTCCCGCAGGCCCACGGCGATGAGCACGCCGGCCACGCCGTAGATGATGCACCAGGGGCCGAACAGCACGCTGCGGTCCACATAGCGGCGGGTGCGGATGGCGGCCAGGGTGGTCTCCAGCACCCAGCCCAGCACCGAGAAGCAGAGGAAGAGCCAAAGGATATGTTCAAGATTCATAAAAAGACCTCCATCGGTCAACGATAAAAAAACCGCCCGCGGGGGACCGCACGTCAGAGGATGGTGACAGACGGCCCACGCGGGCGGAAAGGAACAGTCAAAACAGAGCGGCTCAGCGCCGGGGCACGCCCTGGTAAACGATGGCCATGGCATCCGGGCCGGTGTTGCTGGCCACGGCGGCGCCCAGCTTGAACACCGCGTCCGGCCCGCGGCCGAACTCCTTGCGGCAGAGCTTCTCCAGCTCCTTCACGTTGGGGATGTCGGTGCAGCCCAGCATGTAGTGAACGTCTCCGTCGGGATAGTCCATCCGCTTGCGCACCTGCTTGATCATGGCGGCGGGCACGGCCGCGTCGCCGCGCACCTTGTCCTCCACCTTGGTCACCCCGTCGATGAGGCTGATGATGGGCCGCAGGCCCAGCAGCTCGCCGGCAAAGGCCGCCGCCGCGCTGATGCGGCCGCTCTTCTTCATCTGCTTGAGGCTGAAGGCAGAGAGCACGATCTCCTGCCGGGCAAAGGCGGCCTCCAGCTCGGCGCACACATAGCCCACCTCGGCCCCGTTGCGCAGGCGGCGGGCCGCCTGCACCACCGGCGCGCCGTACACGTAGGAATAGGTGTGGCTGTCGATCAGGTGGATGTTCAGTTTGTGGTCGGGGCGCTCTTCCCGCAGCATGTTCTGCGCCAGCACCGCCGCGTCATAGGTGCCGCTGCCGGTGGAGTTGATGGTCACATGCACCACGTCGGTGTAGCCCTCGTCCACGTATTTGCAGTACTGCTCGCAGAACTGGATGGCGGTGACCTGCGCGGTGCTGGGCACGCCCTGGGCGGCGCGCAGCATCTGATAAAATTCGTCAAAGCCGAAGTCCCGGCGCTCCACATAGCTCACGCCGTCCAGTGTGATGACAAAGGGCAGGATGTCGATGTCGTACTGCTTTTCCAGTTCGGGGGGGATGTCGCAGGCGGAATCGGTCAGAATGGCGATCTTTCGCATAGGTACTCTCTCACTCCCATTGATAGTCACGCAGCTGGCCCCGGGATTCGAGGTCGTCGAAATCCCACTGGCGGAGCACCTCGTAGACGCCCACCGCCACCGAATTGGACAGATTCAGGCAGCGCACGCCCCGCCGCATGGGCAGGCGCACACAGAAAGGCTGGTTTTGGTGCAGCAGCTCTTCCGGAAGCCCGGCGTCCTCCCGGCCGAAGACCAGATAGGCGCCGTCGGGGTAGGCCACGTCGGTGTGCCGCTGGGGACCCTTGCTGGTGAAATAGTAAAAGGGGCCGTCGTTGCGGGCAAAAAAGTCCTGGAGCCCCTCATAATATGTTATATCAAGCAGGTGCCAGTAGTCAAGCCCGGCGCGCTTCAAATGCCGGTCGTCCACCGAAAAACCCAGCGGTTTCACCAGATGCAGCCGCGCGCCCGTCACCGCGCAGGTGCGGGCGATGTTTCCGGTGTTCTCGGGGATCTGGGGCTCCACCAGCACGATGTTCACGGTGGGCATGGCTCAGACCTCCCGGGGGGCCAGCCGGCCCAGCAGCGGCTCGAACCACACGCCCAGAGCGGTGGGGGCCTCCGGGTCGGTGGCGGCGATGGAATCGGCCACAAAGCCGGCGGCGGCGTCGGTGGCGGCGGAGAGGGCGTTGCCCCGCAGCAGCGCCCCGGTGAGCACCGCGGCGAACAAATCGCCGGTGCCGGGATAGCTGCGGTCCAGCTTCAGCCGGCGCACCACAAAGCTGGAGCGCCCGGCCCCCGCGCAGGAGAGGTGCCGCCCCATGGGGATGCCGGTCACCACCGCCTGGGGGCACAGGGCCGAAAGGCTGCCCGCCAGTTCCAGGGCGGCCTCGTCGCTCAGTTCGCCCTCGGGCATGGGCCGGCCCAGCAGCAGGCTGGCCTCGGTGAGGTTGGGCAGGATCAGGTCCGCCGAGCGGCACAGCGCCTGCATGCCGGCGAGCTTGTCCTCCATGCCGGCGTAAAAGCGGCCGTGGTCGGCCATCACCGGGTCCACCACCTTCAGGGCCTGGGGCCACAGATAGAAGGCTTTGGCGGCCAGATGCTGGTCCTCTTCGCTGGCTAAGTACCCGGTGTAGATGCAGTCGAAGGACACGCCCAGCGAGCGGTAGTGCTCCAGGGCGGCCTCGCCGTAACCCTGGCACAGCTGCACCGCCGGCTGGCCCAGCCCGCCGGTGTGGGTGGAAAAGATCGCCGTGGGCAGCGCCACCGGCTGGCAGCCCATGGCGGCCAGCACGGGAACGATCACCGACAGGCTGCAGCGGCCCAGGCCGGACAGATCGTGGATGCACAAAACAGTTTTCGGCGCTTGAAGATGCAAAAAGGTCACTCCTCCCGGCGCGGTTCTGACGCGCCGTTCTATTAGAATCATTGAACCTTATTTTAGCACAAACGGGGGGTCAAAAAAAGACGTATGGGGGAACATTTTGCTGGGAATACTATCACCGGGACCCGGAAAAACGCCGGGCCGCGCAGACAAAAAAAGGAGGGGCACAAGGGATGAACAAGCACACCACCCGTACCACCATGATGGTGGCCGGCGGGCTGGCCGCCACCGCCGCCATGACCGCGGCGGGCATGGCCGCCGCCAAGAACAGCCGCAAGGTGAAGAAGATGGCGAAGAAGGTGGGCCGGGGCGCCCAGCAGGCGGTGCTGGACCTGGACAAGGCCATCGGCCGCTATTACCGCTGAACGGGCAGCCGCTTTCGCCGGGCCGCGCAGAACGCGCGGCCTTTTTCTTTTGCTCCTTGCATTTTGTGCCGTCCGGTGGTATAACGGCCATGGTAGAACCCACCGGGACGCCTCGCCCCGGCGCAATGTGAGGAGGAATTTTGAAGATGAAACAAGCTATGGCACTGGCCCTCGCCGCGGCGATGGCCCTTTCCCTCGCGGGCTGCGGCGAACCCGCGTCCGCGTCTCAGCCGGCGTCCCAGGCAGCCAGCGTGTCCCAGCCGGAAAGCGCCTCTCAGCCGGCGTCCGCTTCCCAGGCGGAGAGCGCGCCCGCAAGCCTGCCCGCCCCGGCGGGGGAGAGCTACTTTGACGCCAACGGCATCCCCGTGCTGGACGAGCCTTCAGATCTTGAGGTGCACGCGGTGGCCTACGATATGGAGGACAGCACCATTCAGCGCACGGTGCCGGCCCAGGTCAGCGCCCGCGTGGTGGTGGGCGACGCGGAGAAAGAGGGATACAAAAAGGTCGCGCTGTATGTGACGGTGACCTGTTCCGACTTTGCCTACAACGAGGAGGGCGGGCTGGACGAGGACGTGGCCTACAACAGCGGCGTTTACGACCTGTACACCGGCCGGGCGCTGCCCACCCGCAGCACCACCGGTGACACGGCGTACGATTATTCCACCACCGTGGAGGTGGACGGCACTTCCTACGACATCTCTTACAGCAAGAACATTCAGTGGATGGTGCTGCCGCTGGACGGCGGAGAAGTGTACCGCCGGTGTAACCAAAACTGGGTGTTCGAGGTGCCTGATGCCTACGACGGCCTGGTCTACTGCGCCGTTGACCCGCTGAGCTATGACCCCTCCACCTACAGCGAGGAGATCGACGAGAGCGAGCATTACGCCATGGACCTTCTGAACGACGAAAGCGTCGCGGCGGACACCACCGTGTTCTTCCGCTTCGGCACCGACATCCCGGCCTGACCCGCCTTTTCCGGGCCGCGCAAACAACGCCGGGGTGGCATAAGAAAACGGCGGTTCTGCCGTGGGATTTTGGCGCATAAAACACGCAGAGCGGCCCCACAAGCCACCAAGGCTTGAGGGGGCCGCTCTTTGTGCTCTCTTCATCCAAAATCCTGGGGCGCGGGCTGCGGGCGCAACAAAGATGCGCCCGCT
>ERZ507065.369-NODE-369-length-33791-cov-8.672990_pt1 | contig 33791 bp, 35 predicted proteins | sample MGYA00513785_ERZ507065 | MGnify/ENA metagenome assembly ERZ507065
TCCTCGCGCTTCGCGCTCAGGGCGCCACGGCCCCGTTGGGGCCTCGCAATGACAAATCCAGAGGCCTTGCGCCGCCGGATCACAAAAAATGCGCCGCGGATGCGGCGCTGCCCAGATCAGAACGTCATGGGGCGCTGCGGCCGCAGCGCCCCGCCCCATGGGGGTATCTTTCGTACCGTCCGCGGCAGTTTTACGCCGCGCGGCGCACTTGACACAGGCTATGGATTCCACTTTCTCTTCGAATTGGCCGTTCGAAGTGCATTGGCCCGATGCCGGAAAATGTTCCAGGACTGTGTCCGCTTTCAGTATGCCCCGGCGCGGCAGAACAATGCACGCCGCGTTGGTTCATTTTTTCGCATTTCAGGAGGAATTTTCCATGACGCAGGTTTTATCCGTTGCACTTTCCGTCGCCGCCGTGTTTCTGCTCGTGCGGCTGCTGTCCACGCCGCTGCGCTGGTTCTGGAAGCTGTGCATCAACACGCTCTGCGGCGCGGTCCTGCTCGGCCTTGTCAATTTACTCGCGCCCCTGACCGGGCTCTATATCGCCGTCACCGCGCCCGCGGCCTGCATCGTCGGCTTTTTCGGTCTGCCCGGCTTTGCAGCCGTCGTGCTGATGCAGCTGTTTCTGTGAGCCGCGCGGGTGCGGCGTCACGCCCCACTGCGGCAGCGGCAGGCGCTGCATCGCGCCGAATACGCGCGCTTTGAGATCGGGGTACGTCTTCGACAGCACGGCGACGAGCTCCTTGATCTCCTGCCGCTTCGTGTGCTTGTCGGCCGGGCACGGATTGTGCACGACGGGCAGGTCGTGCTCCGCCGCGAACGTGCGCACCATGCCCTCCGTCAGATAGAGCATGGGGCGGATCTGCGTCACGCCGGTCCGATCGAGGTACGTCACCGGCTCAAAGCAGCCGATCCGCCCCTCGAACAGCAGACTCATCAGGAACGTCTCGACGGCGTCGTCATAGTGGTGGCCGAGCGCCACCTTGGAATAGCCCTGCTCCAGCAGCGCCTGATTCAGCGCCCCGCGGCGCATCTTGGCGCACAGCGAGCAGGGATTATTTTCCTTCCGGTGCTCGAAGATGATCGGCCCGATCTCCGTCTCCACGCGGGAATACGGCACGCCGAGGCGCTCACACAGGCGTGAGACCGGCGAGAAATCCATGCCGCCGAGGCCCATGTCGATCGTGATGGCCGTGAGGTCATAGGAATAGGGCACATATTCCCGCAGCGCCGCCAGAAGCGTCAGCAGCGTCAGCGAATCCTTGCCGCCGGACACGCCGACGGCGATGCGGTCGCCCGGCTCGATCATCCGGTAATCCTCGATGCAGCGGCGCACGAGTCCCATCATTCTTTGCATGCGAATTCCTCCGTTTTTTCGAAAAATTGCCCCTTGAGCATTTGCGAGTATCCGGGAGAAAAACGGAGCATCCGAGAGTTCTTCCGGAGAAAAATGAAATTTCCGAATTTTGTGCTTGACAGCCGGTTTTTCCTGTGGTATAAAGAATAGGCTGTGCACGGGAATATTGTACGCGTGCAGCCCGGTTTTGTCAAAATATTTATTTTCAATATACGGAGGAACTCACTCATGTCCACGACACTGGTCAGAAAAGAGGACGTTCAGCGCAAGTGGTACGTCCTGGACGCAGCGGACAAGCCCCTGGGCCGTACCGCCGTCATCGCCGCCAACCTGCTGCGCGGCAAGCTGAAGCCCGATTTCACCCCGAACGTTGACTGCGGCGACTACGTCATCATCGTCAACGTCGAGAAGGCTGTTCTCACCGGCCGCAAGCTGGAGGAGAAGTATTATCGCCGTCATTCCGGCTGGATCGGCGGTCTGAAGGAAACGAAGTACAAGACCCTCATGGCCGAGCGTCCCGAGTTCGCCATGGAGCTGGCCGTCAAGGGCATGCTCCCGAAGAACACCATCGGCAGAACTGCCATTACTCGTCTGAAGCTGTTCAAGGGTCCGGAGCACATCCATGCTGCCCAGAAGCCCGAAGCCTGGACGCAGGACTAATCAGGAGGTAAAAGACGATGTACGAGAGCAAGAAACAGTATCATTACGGCACCGGCCGCCGCAAGTCCTCTATTGCCCGTGTCCGCGTTTATGAGAACGGCACCGGTTCCATTATCATCAACGGCCGCGAGATCGACGACTACTTCGGTCTCGACACCCTGAAGCTGATCGTCCGTCAGCCGCTGGTCACCACCGACCTGCTCGGCAAGGTGGACGTGGTCTGCACCGTCCAGGGCGGCGGCGTCACCGGCCAGGCCGGTGCCATCCGTCACGGCATCTCCCGCGCGCTGCTGGGCCTGAACGCCGAGTACCGCGCCGCTCTGAAGGCCGCCGGTTTCCTGACCCGCGACCCGAGAATGAAGGAACGCAAGAAGTACGGCCTCAAAGCCGCTCGTCGCGCACCTCAGTTCAGCAAGCGCTGATCGAGACTTCAAAATGCCCAAAAACCCTGGAAACTCAACGGTTTCCGGGGTTTTTCTTTTTGTCCTGTTCTGGCTCAACCTGACCCAACCAAATCGTTTTTACCGGGGACAACTCGGGGACAACTCCCCTTTTTTCGTCTTTATGGGACAACTTCGGGGACAACCACGGGAACAACTTTTAGGCATTTGGGGGTAACAATATCGGCGCTTAACGATCAACCTTTCCTTCGACATGCCGAAGGGATATGAAACGGCCAACGGTACGTTTGATCCAACTGTCAATACGCTGTTCATCAACAAAGAGATGCTCCAATCTCAACCGGAGTATGAACAGATGTTCTATCTGTTTCATGAGCTTCGCCATGCCTTGCAGTATTTGCACCCGGAGCGCTTTGACGGGCTGATTGCCAGGAGCCGCCTCTATGTCATCCAATATGACGGCACTTGTTATAAACTCGTTGACGGTGAATGGAAAGAATGCAAGCTCGATGGATCAACAGAGCATTTTACGGAGCTATATCTTGGACAGCCCTATGAACGGGACGCAAATGACTTTGCGTATGAGAAGGTGAAGGAGCTTTTAGGAGATTCCCCGGAGCTTCAGGAGCTCCATGCATTCTGGACACCGAAAAAGCCGATAGCAGATCAGGTGTATGAAGAACTGTACCGACAGATTGATGATATGATAGGAGAAGCAAGTTGTGAAGCATACGCAGGGGGATAATCCGATGATTGAGCTGCGAGCCATCAGTGAAGATAACTTCAGAGAATGCCTGCTTTTGAGAGCAAGTGTAGAGAATGAGGATTTTGTCGATCCTGTGACCTATTCACTGGCGGAAGCATGGGTTTACTATCAAGACACAAGGCCGTTTGCCATATACAGCGATGACACGATAGTTGGGTTTGTTTCCATGTATGTGGGAGAAGACAATTATCAAATCATCAACTTCTTAATTGACGATGCATTTCAGAGGAAGGGATATGGATCAAAGGCGGTAAAGCTCTGTATTGAGTATTTGCAAAGGGAATTCTCTGCCTGCAGAATCTCTGCTCCGGTAAAGATGGAACATATTGCTGCGCAGGAGTTCTGGATAAAGCAGGGCTTTTGTCTTTCCGATACGATTGAGGATGGATATGTATTTATGAGACTCTTTTTGACTTGACAAAAAACGAACCCATGCATAGCGGAATGAAATGATTTGATTGAGGTACTGAAGATGGCAGAAACTTATTATAAACCATGTTCGGAGTTTGACCGTTGCAATGAACTGATCGAGAAATACTGGAACACAAAGCAGTTTGAGAAGTGCTTTGAAGGACACATGGAACTTGCTGAGAAGGGCTATCCCCTTGCCGAATGTCAAGTGGGCTACTTTTTCTATGACGGGATCGGTGTGGAGAAGGACGCGGATAAGGCGTTTTATTGGACGCAGCGTGCCGCAGAGCATGGTGATCGTGACGGCCAATTCAATCTCGCATATTTCTATGAAGAAGGGATTGGGACGCCTGTTAATATGGAAAAGGCAAAGCACTGGTATAAGAAAGCTGCGGAGCAGAACCATGATCTTGCCATCCAAAAATGCCAGGACTTAAATCTCGGGGATGAATAATATGAACGCAATTCGTTGGGTCTTCTTTGATATTGGTTCAACGCTGGTGGATATGAATTTGATGTAGCACACAGTATAAATGCTGGGTGCTTTTTCATTTCAGGAACTCGTATTCCGGCGATAGAAAGAGCCGTCACTTCACTGTTATCCACACTGCGAACGATCAGGTTGTGTGCGCGTTTGGTTCGGTCGCCGCGCTCACAGTAGGCAATGCGGTTTTCCAGACGCTGCTTCTTGTGCTGCTCCTGTGTAAGCTGCTGCTCAATTTTTTCTTTCTCGGCATTCAGCTCGGCAATGGTTTTCTGTTTTGGCATATCTGGTAGACAACGACGGCGAATGGGGCGAGCTGCGGTTTGACTTTGAGAACGGCACAGCGGAGATCGTGAGGCTGGCAGATTGGGACACAGTGAAATCTAACGTCTTTGCAAAAACGGCGATACGGTACATACAGGGATTGCCGGAAGCGAGACTGCTGAAATCTGTGGCCGTGCCGTTTTGGAAAGGCAGGGCATCATTATCCGCAGAGCATGACCTTTGCGCAGAACAGGCCGTCCTGATAGGTAACCGTACTCACCCCACCAGATTTTTCTGCGATATGGCGGACGGACTGGATACCAACACCTTCTCCTTTTCGCTTGGAGGACTGGAATACCCCGTCTTTTTCCCGGATAACTCCATCATAGGTGTTTTCAACCTGAATCAGTGCCAGACTGTTGCTATGCAGATAGGCGGTCAGTTTGATCCTGCGTCTGGCAGGTGCAGTACGCAGGCTGGCTTCCAGCGCATTTTCCAGCAGATTAGAGAGAACCAGACACAGATTGATTTCGTCTACAGGAAGACATTCCGGCAGATCGAGCTGCACGGAAAATGGGATCTGCTCCCGCTTCGCAAGTGCGCAGTAATACCCGACCACGCTGTCTGCCGCCCGGTTTTCACAGAAATGCAGCTCCAGACTCGGAATTCTGGAAACTGCGCCGGAGAGATAGGCTTTGATCTTTTCAAGATTCCCTTCTTCTGCAAGGGCAGCGAGCTGACATAGCTGGTGGCGCAGATCGTGCCGCGCCTGCCGTGCTTCCTCAATGGCAGCTTTCAGGCTTTCGTAGCGCTGCTGCTGCATGGAAAGCAGCTGGTTCTCCTGCCGCAATCTCACATTCCGGTTGATGCTGATCGCCATCAGAAGGAAGATTGCGTTGAAGAAAAGCATCAAAAACAAAAGTGCGATGCTGATCACAAAATACCCCTGCAAAACACGCCCGGTATAGAGCGTGTCCGCATACTTGGGGATCATAAACAGATTCAGCGCAATGAACACCAGCGGCAGCACCCAGAACACATACCAGGTCTGCGCAAAATTTTCGTCCTCGACCATCCTCCGTACGCTGTGCGTCGCAGGATAATAGGCGATGGCGGCAAACAGCCAGCAGATCGCATGATAGCAAATCACGGCCCGCAGACAGAACCATGGCGCAGCCTGCGCCTGCGGCAAACCGACCAGCATAGCGGCGTTGATCGCCCGGCAAAGGCTGTTGATACAGGCAAATACCGCACAGACAGATAATGCAACCGTTCCGGATTTCCAAAGCGAGATCCGGAGCGTTTTTATATAGATCACGGCTGCGAGCAAGGTCAGCCCCGCAAGCACCGGCGCAGTCGACATACGGCGCGCATAGCACACCACGCCTCCGGCGGCGCAAAGCAGCGCAAGCAGTGGAACAAGCCACAAAACAAGCTTTGACAGCGGCTGCTTTAAGCTGGATTTTACCGGGAAGTAGGCAAGCAGCATGCCGGGAATCACCACGCCGAGCTCCAGAATTGGACGCAGCAGCTCCATTATACCATCCGCCCCCTTTGTAGCAAGAACTCCATAAGCGCCTGCCGGGCACTTTTCAGAAGGTCCTGACTGACAAACACGCGGCTTCCGTCCGCCATGCGGAAGGCGGTGCCTTCCAGATCCTTCGCGTGTTCCAGATTCACGATCACGCCGCGCCCGCACACAAAAAAGCGTGTGTCATCCTTTAGTGGGGCGATGAACGTCTTGAAGGGTTGGCGTGTGGCAAGCGTCTTTTGAACCGTCGTATGGACGTAGATCAAGTGGGCGAAGTGTTCTGCGTAGACGATGTCCTGATAGCGCAGATGGATCTCGCTTCCCTCCACCTTTAGCTCCATATATTTGTCCGGCTGCGGTATGCGGGCAAGCAGCTCGTCCGTCAGCGCATCGATGTCCGCTTCGGTAAAGGGCTTGACCAGATAGTGCAGCGCCCGTACCTGAAAGCCCTCCAGCGCATGGTCGGTCGAGGTCGTGGTAAAAACCAGCAGGCAGTCCGTGTTGGTTTTCCGCAGCTTCTTTGCCGCCTCCATGCCCGTCATGCCATCCATATAAATATCCAGAAATGCGGCAGTAAAGGGCGCTTTCCTTGCCGCTTCCAGAAATGTCTCGCCGCTTTCGTATTCCAGAATATCCGCCTGCACATTTCTCCGGTGAAGCTGCTGCTCCAGCCGGTCTTTCAGCAGTGCACGTTCCGCAGCAAGATCATCCACAATCGCAATTCTCATGCAGGATTATCTCCTTGTCCTTGAATTCCAAGATAATTATATCACAGCGTGTCGAGGATGACAAAGAACCGCTGTCGGAATTCGTGCCAAAATCGCCCCTTTCGTGCTACGGCGCTTGAAAAAACCGAATGGCCTTTTTATACTGAGCGCAAGCAAAATGCCAAATCGGATGAAGGAAGGAGGGAAATCTGTGTATCGTATTGCCGTGCTGGCAGAACAGGAAGCAGAGCGGCAGCGCTACGCCGAGCAAATTACCCGGTTTTGTGAAGCGAAGGGGCTGTTTCCGCAGGTCATGCAATATGACGACCAGGAACGCTTTTTTGAAACGGCGCAGAAAGATGCTCCAACCAATGCCGTCATTGCACTTTCCGGAGTGGCAGGACTGAATGCAGCGGAGCATCTTCGCTCCTTATGCCCCGCGTGCCGGATGATCTGGTGCAGCGACTTGGATTTCTCCCTTCACGCCTTCCGGCTGCGGGCAGACTATTTCCTGCTGGAGCCGGTTTCCGAGGAAGCATTCCGGCGAGGACTGAATGCCTGGATTGAATAAACGGGCATCGAACCAAGCCAAGACAACAAGCACAAAAATGGAGGATATCAATGAAAAAGAAAAAGTTACAATGTTCTGTACCAACCCTTCTGCTGGCCGGTGTGTTGTGCCTGACATTGGCGGCCTGCGGTGCGAAGCAGTCTTCCGACATGCTTGCATCGGATACAGACTCCGCGGCAAGCGCCGCCCTGCCGGTAAAGGCCATGAATGCCAAGCGTGTCGATGAAAACCCCTATATGGCAAAGAGCGACGCCAACATTCACCACGACGGCTACAATACCGACTCTACGGATGAAGTCCTGCCGCTTGGCATCTATCCGGAGATCAATGTTTCCTATGAAAAAACCAACGCGAACGCTTCGCCTGCCATTTACTTTGACAGCTACGGCCACGCAGTCGTTCCGCTGCTCGGCGGCATCGCCATCCGCGATCTGAATGCCGAAGAGACGAAGACTCTTGGCTATTTCTCTCCGAAGCAGCACGACGGCGGTGGTTACGTCATCCAGAGCTCCTACACGTTCCTTGACTCGGAAAACCGCATCGTCTGCCCCACCAGCAACAACCATGTGCTGATGCTGCGGGCAACCGATGAAGCAGGAAACGTCCTGCCTGAATTTGAAAAGGTACTGGACATTGACATCAAGGCTGCAGCCGAAGCTGCGCTCGGCAAGGAGCTGACGCAGAATCTTCTTTCCGTGGTCTTTGACTACGACGGCAACCTCTGGTTTGCAACCGGCGGCTTCCGCATCTATCCCGAGCGTGAGCAGCAGGGCGTGCTCGGCTACATCGCCCACTCGGCGATCGAGGCGATCCTGAACGGAGAGCAGGCCGACCTTTCGAAGGCCGTCTTCGTCTACGGGCTGGCGCTCGGCGAGGGCGCGGAAAACGGGATTGCCGCCTCCAAGGACGGCGCGGTCATCCTGACGAACCAGAACTGCTATCTGCTGCGTGCCAATAACGGTGTCGAGGCTGTCTGGTGCACGCCGTATGAGAGTGTCGGTGCGAAGGTCAGCGGCGAGGGTGACAAGACCACCGGCGGCGGTCTTGCCTGGGGCGGCGGCTGCTCCCCGTCGCTGACGCCGGATCTTGTGATGTTCACCGACAACGCGGATCCAGTCAAGCTGCTGGCGCTCGATATGAAGACCGGTGAGATCGTTGCAAGCATGCCGGTTCTGGATGATCTGCCCGAGGGCTATCAGGTGGCGGTTGAAAACTCTGCCATCGTCTATGATGACAGCGAGGGCACCGTCAGCACGATTGTCTGCAACTGGTTCGGCGCAGGCAGCGCAGGCCTTGCCGATCCCGACAGCGATTCCTCCATCCAGAGCTATGCCAACATCTATGACACAAACTGGCTGACAAAGGGCAACTGCATGATCGCGCCCGGCGTCGAGCGCGTGGACACCGTGAAAACCGATAGCGGCTATGAGATGAAGAGCATCTGGTCTCGAAATGACCTGAGCGATACATCGATTCTCAAGCTCTCCACCGCGACGGGCTATATCTACGGCTATGTGCAGGATCTGGAAAGCGGCATGTGGCAGTACATCATTCTGGACTTTGCCACCGGCGAGACGGTATTCACCATGGACGTCTCCAACAAATATGGCTACAATAACATGGCTATCGGTATGTATGCCGGAAACAGCGGCAACGCGCTCTACTGCCCGACGGGCTATCTGGAGCTGCTCAGATTACAGGATCGCTTTGTGTATCTTCCCGAAATGCCCTACCGCAAGGTCGATCTCGATAAGGCCGCGCGGAACGTACTGACACAGGAACAGTTTGAGCAGGACGGCGGTGACGGCACGGTCGCCAGCTGGCGCAACACCGTGACAGTCGAAAACGTCCACCCCAACACGACGGTCTCGTTCCGGATGAACAATCTTTCCGGAAGCGCCGCTGATTTGAAGCTCTATGCCTACGGTGCAGACGGAAAGCTGGCGGAGGTCAGCAAAGAGCTGTGGACGATCACGGATGAAGCTGGGACTGGCGTGGATACCCTGGCCGACGGCACACTGTACGAACTGCGTGTCAGCGTCGCAGACGGCGGTGCGTTCGACCTGAGCGAGACGGAAAAGGAGATCATCATTTCCGTTGTGCTTGCAAAGTAAGTCTCAAGGAAGGCTGTCAAAAAACCACAAAATCACCCCCGTTTCTGATTGATATGCTCCCTTTATGAGAGACAGTGAAATAAATACACTGTCAATCACGAAGGGAGCATTGTTCATGTCAAGAAGGAAAACCAGCAGATCAGAGCAACTGTCGGCGGCGAAAGCCTCTGCATGACCTGTGGACGCGTCAGCCCTTTGTCCACGCAGTCTACCTTTGAGGACTTGGCGGTGGATTTCGAGGGTACAACCGCCAGTGGCGCGGAGCGATTCTACCGGCGGACGCTTGACAAGCTGCGCCTGAAGCTGCTTGAAAGCAGGCTTGTCCATACCGTGACGCTGAAGCAGACCGAATGCCGCAAAAGGAACAAAAAATAGCCGCCGCTGTCTACCTATATCAGGTAGACAACGACGGCGAATGGGGAGAGATCAGATTTGACTTTGCAACCGGCACAGCGGAGATCGTCTGGCTGGCGGAGTGGGACACGATAAAGTCCAATATCTTTGCAAGGACGGCGACTCGGCACATACAGAGCTTACCGGAGGCAAAGCCGCCAAGTGAGGTTGTTGTGATGTTTGATCAAGCAATGTGATCCTAAAAATTTATAATTATTATTCAAGCAATCGCTTGATTTATTTTGCGAAGTCTGATATCTTATGATAAGAAACGCTGGATAATGCACAGAAATGAGGGGATTGTGTTTTGCGGGAAGAAAAGAAAGCCGAAAAGAGACAGGAGCTTGTAGGCGTCTGCCTTGACTGCTTTGTCGAAAAGGGGCTGACCGTTGCCACCACGAAAGATCTCTGCAAGGCGGCAAAGCTGCAAAACGGCGGCATCTACTATTACTTCTCCACCAAAGAGGAAATCGTTCTTGCCTGCGCAGAGGAAGCGATCAGTCGAATTGAAAAAGCCGCGTTTGCCATCGTGCTTGAAGATATTAGTGACATCAAAAGCATGATGGATCATCTCGGTGTGCTGGCGGATAAAATGTCGCCTACCATGCGCTTTCTGGTCAGCGTATGTGTGTCGCGCGAATACGGAGAAAAGGTAAAGCCTTCCCTTGTGCGGCTTGCGGCAAGATACCCTTATTACACGGGTAGGATTGCGGAGATCCTCGGCTGCACCGACGAAGAGGTTGCGCCGTTCGTTCATCTGTCGATCCTCGCCATCAACAATTATATGATCTTTGCCGAGCGAGCGCTGTTTGACCCACAAATCGAAGCGGTCAAAAAAGAGCTTTCAAGGCTTGCAGAAAGAAAGAGGCGGAATAATCGATAGTTTACCATAAAGAGAAAATCACAAACGACTTCATAGTCAATCCATACGCACAAACCGTTCCGTGAAGATGACCAAAGCAGAAAAGAATCATAGGAGGACAACATGAAAAAGATACTTGCAATTCTACTATCGCTGCTTACGCTGCTTTCCTGCGGGCTTCTTTCCGCCTGCTCTGCCGAAAAAACGCAGCCGGATACATTGGATACTGAAACCGTGTGGGAAACGGTCAGCGAGGCATACATCTATGCGTTCCCGCTGGTGCTGACCGACGCAACCAAAACATTATCGACCAATACGGACGGGACCATGACTGGCCGTGCGCCCATCAATCAGTTCAACCATGTAAAAAAGCTGGCGGACGCCTCTTTCCGCACCGTTGTGACGCCGAACGTCGATACCGTCTACTCTCAGGCGTGGCTTGACATCAGTGAAGAGCCTATGATCTTCGTTCTGCCGGAGACAGATCGCTTCTGCAATGTGCAGCTTCTGGATGCATGGACGAACACCGCCGCCGTGCTGGACAAAGCGGGCGCTTATGCCATCGCGCTTCCCGACTGGGAGGGCGAGCTGCCCGACGGTGTGACGCGCGTGGACGTGCCCACCGCAACGGTGTGGTCGATCACCCGCACGGTGCTGTCCGGGAACGAGGATCTGCCCAATGTCTGTGCCATTCAGGAGCAGATGCAGCTCCTGCCTCTTTCGGCTTATATACAGGGAGGCGAGTATACCGCACCGCAGGGAGCTTATAAAGAGGAAAATGACTTTGTTCCCGTGAACAAGGTGCTTTCCATGACGCCAGCAGAGTTTTTCAATACGGCGAACGCTCTGATGCAGGTCAACCCGCCCGCCGATGCGGATGAGGAACTGCTGAAGAAACTCTCCGCCATCAACGTGGGCGCGGGCAAGACCTTCGACGCCGCCCTCCTGGGCGAAGGAGCTGCCGAGCGCTGGACGCAGATGCTTCAGGGGCTTCGCACCACGCTTGCCGCCGACGGCGCGAAGTATGCGCAGAAACTCGGTCAGTGGATCTATTACGGCAAGCCCATCGGCGACTTCGGCACGGAGTATACCTACCGCGCGATGGTAGCGCTGGTGGGGCTTGGCGCCAACACCGTGGACGTGGCGATCTATCCCAAGACAGCGGTGGATGAGACCGGCGCAGCGCTGACCGGAGAAAAGAAGTATACGATCCACTTTGAAACCCTTCCTCCCACGCTGGAGGGCGGCTTCTGGTCCGTGACCGCCTACGGAGAGGATGATTTCCTCATTGACAATTCCATCGACCGCTACTGCATCAACGACCGCTCCGACTTCAAGCTGAATGCGGACGGCACATTGGATATTATCCTGTCCAAGGATGCGCCGGAAGACACCTCTAACTGGCTGCCTGTTTCCGACGGGGAATTTCATCTGTTCATGCGGATCTATGTACCGGATATGACAGCACTGGATAGCTGGCAGCCGCCTGTTATCCGCGAACAATAAGGAGATGGAAAAAGAATGGCTATGAAACGTATTGCAGCAATGCTTCTTGCATCGGTACTGCTGCTGTCCTGCGTTGGCTGTGCGCAGGATGGGCGCAAAGAGCCGGGCGCGGAAAAGGCAGACCTGGGTCTGACCGCCGAGGTCAAGCCCGCCACAGACTTTACGGCAAAGGCAAATGCCGCCGTCTACGATGAACTTGACTTTGATGATAAGCAGGAATATGAATTCGCCACCCGTGGACTGATCGACGCGCCGGAAACACTGGAACTGAAGGACGAGAATGGGAAGATCCTCTGGAGTCAGGAAGCCTATGCGTTCCTGGACGATTATGAAAAAGCGCCTGACAGCGTAAATCCCAGCCTCTGGGAGAACACGAAGAACAACCATGCCTATGGCCTTTTTGAAGTGACAGATGGCATCTATCAGGTCCGCGGCTATGACATGGCAAATCTCACCGTTGTCAAGGGCGATACCGGCTGGATCGTCTTTGACACGCTGATGAGCGTGGAGTGCAGTCAGGCTGCCATGCAGCTGATCGAAAAGAATCTTGGTAAATTCCCGGTCAAGGCCGTCATCATCTCTCATTCCCACGCCGACCATTTTGGCGGCATCGCCGGCGTGATGGCGAAAGAGGATAAGGCAGACGAGACACTTTCTATTGAAGATCAGCTCGCCAGCGGCAAGATCCCCGTGATCACGCCTGTGGGCTTCACGGAGCACTCCGTGAAGGAAAATGTCTACGCCGGTAAGGGTATGGGCCGCCGCAGCAATTATCAGTATGGCATCCTTCTGACCCCCGGCGTGACCGGCAAGCTGGCGCAGGGCATCGGCATGGGACAGTCCACCGGAACGGTCTCGTTCATGACGCCCAGCTATGAAATCACGCAGTCCGGCGAAAAGCTGACGATCGACGGTGTGGAGCTGGAGTTCCAGCTCACGCCGGGTACGGAAGCGCCCGCCGAAATGAACACGTGGCTGCCCCAGTACAAGGCGCTTTGGATGGCGGAAAACTGCACCGGCACGCTCCACAATCTCTACACACTGCGCGGCGCGGAGGTGCGCGACGGCGCGGCATGGGCAAGCTATATCACCGAGGCCATTTCCCTTTACGGCAAGGACGCGGAGGTCACCTTCCAGTCCCACAACTGGCCGCACTGGGGAAACAACGTGGTGAACGACTACATGGTCAACACGGCTGCCGTGTATAAGTTCATCAACGACCAGACTCTGACCTATATCAATCAGGGCTACACCAGCGACGAGATCTCCAACATGATCGAGCTGCCGGAGGCGCTCAATAAAATCTGGTACACCCGCCAGTACTACGGGACGGTCGCCCACAACGCCAAGGCGGTCTACCAGAAGTTCATGGGCTGGTATGACAGCAACCCTGTCAACCTGAACCCCCTCATGCCAAGCGACAGCGCAAAAAAATGGGTGGAGTACCTGGGGGATGTTGACAAGGTCCTGCAAATGGCAAAGGCGGATTTTGACAAGGGTGAATATCAGTGGGTCGCCGAGGTCACAAACACCATCGTCTTTGCCGACCCGACGAACACCGATGCGCGGCTTCTGTGCGCCGATGCACTGGAGCAGCTGGGGTATCAGGCGGAGTCCGGTCCGTGGCGCAACGAATATCTGACCGCCGCGCAGGAGCTGCGCCATGGAAACGCCAATTTCACCGCTTCCACCAAATCTACCGGCGACATGGTCAAGGCCCTCTCCGCGCCCATGCTGTTTGACTATATGGCCATTGTCATGGACAAGCAGGCGCTGGCTGACCGCGACTTCACCATGAACGTGATCCTGCCTGACGTGGGCGAACAGCACATGCTCCGCGTGAAGAATGGTGTGCTGCTGGTCTATGCGGATACATTGTCTGATGATGCAGACGTGTCTATTACCTGCCCGAAGAATGCGCTGTTTGCGATCCTGACCAACAATCAGGAAACGGTTGCGAAGGCCGTCAGCGTCGAGGGCAGCGCAGAGCTGCTGACGTTGATGATGGAGAATATGAACCAGTTCCCGATCACCGGGACCAACCCCTTCAACATCATCGAGCCGTAACGGCTTCGCGGGGCGGTCCGTGGGAAGACCGCCCCGCTCGAGAAAAAACAGCAAGATGCTTCCAATGCAAATCAAAAGCTGTCTGTTCTGTTGGAAACAGACAGCTTTTGCAACCGTACGGTTGCCCTGCACACCCGAATCTGTCAGCCAACAGTAAAAATTAGAATTACTTCCTTATCACTGTTAAGCCAACGGTTTCCGGGGTTTTTCTTTTTTGATTCTGCTGTTTCCTTCTTTCCACGGAGCACTATTCAATAGAGGCATTGATTTTTGGGGATGAGACGCTTGTCTGAACCGTGCCTTTTCATCGCTCATTTCATCGCATATGGAGCGCATCCATGCGCGATGCTCTGATGACCGAACGCAGTGGCCCCGCCTGCATCATCCTGCGCAGGGTAAAAAAAGCGGGCGGCTTGTGAAAAGCCCCTTCGGACCTTCTCACAAGCCGCCCCGTTTTGGCGTCCCAGAAGAGATTCGAACTCCCGACCCCACGCTTAGGAGTTCAAAAAATCTCGTTTTTAACCGTGTACCTGTGTGTCCTGTAATGTCCGAAAAGCCTTGGAATATCAAGGATTTTCGATGATTTGAGTTCCTTTGAAAATCAGTGCGTTTCCCTCAATATCCTGCTAATTTTCGTGCCGTATTGCAAAAGTATTAGCAGAATAATTTGGGGATGGGAAAGCGTTCAACTGAAAATGTGAACCGTGTGTCCTTTTGTGTCCTCGTAAAACGACCGCCTGCCGTAAAAGCAAGCGGTCGTTTTGCTTCTCTACATAGCCGTCTGCTTCGCCGCAGGCGGCTAAATTTATGTAAAGGAGGAAACCCATATGGCGAATTGCAAAGTGATTGCAGTAACGAACCAAAAGGGCGGCGTGGGCAAAACCACGACCACCGCTAACCTCGGCATCGGGCTTGCCCAGCAGAACAAGCGGGTGCTGCTCATTGACGCAGACGCACAAGGCTCTTTGACACTCTCCCTCGGCTACCCGAAGCCGGACGAACTTCCCGTCACACTGGCGGACATCATGCAGAATGTGATCGACGATACCCCTATTCCGGACGGCTGCGGTATTCTGCATCACAGTGAGGGCGTTGACCTGCTCCCGGCGAACATTGAGCTGTCCGGCATGGAAATTCGGCTGATCAACGCCATGAGCCGGGAAAGCGTGCTGCGGACATATATCAATGCGGTCAAGCCCCATTACGACTATATCCTCATTGACTGTATGCCGTCGCTCGGTATGATGCCGATCAACTCACTGGCCGCAGCGGACAGCGTGATCATCCCGTCCCAGCCGTCGTATCTCTCGGCAAAGGGGCTTGACCTGCTGATGCAGTCCATTGCAAAGGTCAAGCGGCAGATTAACCCGAAGCTGAAAATCGACGGCATCCTGTTCACGATGGTGGACAGCCGTACCAACGAGGCCAAGGAGATCATCGCATCTCTGCGCGCCCACTACGGCGAAAAAATCCGTGTGTTCGGAACGGAGATCCCCTTTTCCGTCCGAGCCGCAGAAACCAGCGGCCGGGGCAAGAGCATCTTTGCCCATGACAGGAACGGCAAGGTCGCCGCCGCATACCGCTCGCTGACGAAGGAGGTGTTGGAGTTTGAGCGCAAAACCGAGAGATTTAGGGATGACGCCGCTCGATGACCTGTTCTCCACCGACGAGAGCCGTGCGGAGGCCCAGCTTGAAAAGGTCGTTACGCTGAATCCCGCCGACATCTCCGACTTCCCCAACCATCCGTTCAAGGTCAAGCAGGACGAGGCTATGGCGGAGATGGTAGACAGCGTAAAGCAGTACGGCGTGCTGGTGCCTGCCCTTGTCCGCCCCAAAGCGGACGGCGGCTATGAGATGGTCGCCGGTCATAGGCGAAAGTGTGCAGCAACGCTGGCAGGTATCACCGAGATGCCCTGCATCGTCCGCAACCTCACCGATGATGAAGCGACGATCATCATGGTGGACAGCAACTTGCAGCGGGAAACGATCTTACCGTCCGAGAAGGCATTTGCCTACAAGATGAAGCTGGAAGCTATGAAACGGCAAGGTCAGCGGTCGGATTTAACTTCGACACCACTGGTGTCGAAGTCCCGCAGCAACGAGGAATTGGGTCAGAAGAACGGTGATAGCCGAGAACAAGTCAGACGCTTTATCCGCCTGACCGAGCTGATCCCATCGGTGCTTGACATGGTGGACAGCGGCAAGATCGCTTTCCGTCCCGCCGTGGAGCTTTCCTACCTTTCCAAAGAACAGCAACAGAGCCTATACGACACGATGGAGTGTGAGGACTGCACGCCGTCGCTGGCACAGGCCATCAAAATGAAAGAGTTCAGCCGGGATGGGAAACTGACGGAGGAAGTCATCCTCTCTATTATGCAGGAGGAAAAACCGAACCAGCGAGAGCAGTTCAAAATGCCGAAAGAGCGTATCAGCAAGTATTTTGCTCCGGGGACGCCCGCACAGAAAATTGAAGATACCATCATCAAGGCATTGGAATTGTACCGCAGGCGGGAGCGCCAGCGGGATATGGAACGATAGTTACTACCAAGGGGCAGCCATACCCATTTTCAATGGATGTACGGCTGTGTCGGCGTGTTCCCCCTCTCCACACCTCACCCCCTCGAAACTACCTGTACTTCCCGAAAAAAGAGATAGTACAGCGGCGGCAGCTTTGCAGTTTTCGGCAGCGATCCGTACAATGAAAAGGCAAAGGAGGTTTGCGCATATGAAAAACGCAAGGATCATCGCCGTTTTAGTGCTGCTGGCACTTTCTCTTTCGGGCTGTGCAAATGTGGATCGCTCCGAGGTGTCTGCGCCATCTTCGCAGGAAACGGTTATGGCCGAGCCTGCACAAAGCACCGTACCGCAGGAGCAAGCAACGGTTTCTGTTTCGGGAAGTACAGAGGTTCCCGCAGAAATCACAGCAGAACCCGAACCCGTAGAAACAAAGCCGGAGGTTTCAACCCCCGCCAAAGAGGAAACGCCGCCGACCGTCAGCAGCCCTACAGAAACTACCCCGCCGAAAGCATCCGAACCCGAACCACCGACAGAACCAATGGCAACACAGCCACAGGAGCCCGAACCGCCCGCCGCAGAAGGACCCGCAGAGCCAGCGTTTGACATTCAAACTTGGATCGACTATGCCAAAGCCTATGCCGAAAGCGTGGGACTGCGGCTGGAAAGTTCGGCGGTGGATTGCTGGGATAATCCTATTGATGCCGCCGCAGACCGCATCTATCTGGAACGGGATATTTGTTCCCGCCTGAACCGCTATGCGGCAGACGAAACCATTACGGATGTCTGGGTGTGGTACGAAGCGGTCGGAGCAAACAGTTACCTGATCTATATCGGGTACGCATAATTTCACACACTGAATGGAGCATCGCAGAAATGCGGTGCTTTTTTCATGTCAACAAGGAGGTAAACAAATGAAAGCATTCTATCGAAGGAGCATTTCGGGGTTGTTAGCCCTGCTGATCTGCTCCACTACTATTTGGAGCAGCGGCGTAACCGCCTTTGCAGCATCGTCCTCCGGGGAAACCGCTAAGTCCTACTCTGTGGCATTTCCCAGAGATGGAGATGCCAATTTGGACACCAGCGGCACATGGGGGCACGACGAACTCCACTATATGAACGGCTGGACATCCGGTGAAAAGACTTGGATGACGACGCTGCACACCATCGGGGACTTTAACGGCCCGGCCTGTTACTGCATCGAACCGGGGGTACCCCGTCTGCTGGAAAGAACCTACGCTCGCTACGGCGAAGATTACTGGAAGGACTATCCCTCCGAGTGCAACAGCACCATCGACGCTGACACCATCAAGACTCTGCTTGGGCGGATCATGCAGTACGGCTATCAGGGGAATCTATCCCTTGGCTGGCGTTCTCAGAATGATGCGGATGCCGACAAGCTGGCCCACATGATGGCAACGCAGGTGCTGGTATGGGAAACGGTCGCCGGGGAACGGGACGCCAATTTTAATCATATTGACCCCGGCAGTGCTGATGCCGTGAAATCCGTCTATCGGACAAGCCACCCGCTGTACAGCCGCTTCTCTGCTTATTATGACAGCATGGAAGCCAGCGTGAAGAAGCACACCATCGTCCCCAGCTTCATGGCCCGAAGCACCGGCAAGGCACAAACGGTCGAACTGAACTGGGATGGAAGCCGTTATGCGGCTACGCTGACCGATACCAACGGTGTGCTGAGTGATTACACCTTTTCCTCCGAGCAGGCAGGGATCACCTTTGCAACCAGCGGCAATACGCTGACCATCACTGCCGAAGCAGCCCCGGCGGAAACGGTGACGATCTCCGCCACCAAAAACAATACCCGTAAGGGTGTCGTGGTATGGAGCGATGGGCATTACGGCCCTGACGGCACAATGCAGGATGTGGTCACTTACAGTGCCACGATCAGCGATCCCGTCAAAGCCTATCTTAACCTGAAAGTGTCCTACGGCAGCACCAAGATCGTCAAAACCAGCGAGGACGGCAAGGTCGAGGGCATTTCTTTTACGATCACCGGCAACGGCGTGAACAAGACCGTCACGACGGGTGCGGGCGGTGTCATTCAGATCGACAACCTTGCCCCCGGCGTTTACACCGTCACCGAGCAGAACTACGACAAATACGAGCCGCAGGAGGTGCGCCGTGTCACCGTCGTCAGCGGTCAGGTGGCAACGGTCAGTTTCAATAACTCCTTGAAGCGCGGCACCCTCATCGTGACCAAGACCTCCGAGGACGGCTTGAACGAGGGCGTGAAATTCCACCTCTACGGCACCTCGCTTTCTGGGCTTGCGGTGGATGAATACGCCGTGACCGACAGCACAGGCAAAGCCGTATTTTCCGATGTGCTGATCGGCACAGGCTACACGCTGGAAGAAGTCGATGCGGCGATCCGCTATGTCGTCCCCGAACAGCAGACGGCGGCGGTGGAATGGAACGCCGTCACGAACAAGAGCTTTACGAACATTCTGAAAAAGTGGAATGTCACCGTCACCAAAAGCGATTCCGAAACGGGTATGCCGCAGGGCGACGCCACCCTTGCCGGTGCCGTTTACGGCATCTATAAGGGCGACCAGCTTGTGGACACCTACACCACCGATGCCAACGGACAATTCACCACGAAATATTATGTCTGCGGGGATGACTGGACCATCCGTGAGATCACGCCCTCCGAGGGCTACCTGCTGGACAGCACCGTTTATCCCATCGGCGCAGAGGCAAAAAACTACACCGTGGAATACAACACCACCGCAAACGATGTGACCGAACAGATCGTCAAGGGCAGAATCGCCATCATTAAGCACACGGACAACGGCGACACCCAGCTTGAAACGCCGGAGGCCGGAGCGGAATTTGCGGTGTTTTTGAAAGCCACAGGCTCTTATGACAGCGCCAAGGCATCCGAGCGTGACTACCTGACCTGCGACGAAAACGGCTATGCGGTCACAAAAGACCTGCCCTACGGCATCTACACGGTGCATCAAACCAAGAGCTGGGACGGCCGTGAGTTGCTTGCCGATTTCGATGTGTATATCGCCAAGGACGGGCAGACCTATCGCTACCTTGCCAACAATCGCAATTTTGAGAGCTATATCAAGATCGTCAAGGTGGACGCCGAAACGGGCAAGGTCATTCCGCTGGCAGGCGCAGGCTTCCGACTCTATCGCCCGGACGGGTCGCTCATCACGCAGACCTTCACCTATCCCGAAGTCACCACCATCGACACCTTTTATACAAACAGCGACGGCTATCTCATTACGCCCGAAATGCTGGAATACGGCACGGGCTATTCGCTGATGGAGGTTTCCGCACCCTACGGTTACACGCTGAACAGCGAGCCGGTCTATTTTGCTGTGACTGCCGACAATGCCACGGAGGAAAACGCCGTTACGGTGGTCGAGGTCACAAAGCCGAACACGGCGCAGAAGGGTGTGATCCGAATCAGCAAGAGCGGCGAGGTCTTTTTCTCCGTCACCGAGGCGGACGGCATCTATCAGCCGGTGTTTACGGTCAAGGGGCTTGCGGGCGCAGTCTATGAGCTTACTGCCGCCGAGGACATCATCACGCCGGATGGCACGCTCCGCTATGCAGCCGGAGAGGTCGTCGATACCGTGACCACCGACGAAACGGGACTTGCCGAAAGCAAGCCGCTGTATCTCGGCAAATACGAGGTCAGGGAGATCACCGCTCCCGACGGCTATGTGCTGAACACCGAAGTCCACACGGCAGAGCTTGTGTATGCCGGGCAGGAGGTCGAGATCACCGAAACTGCCGCCGACTTCTGCAACAAGCGGCAGAAAGCCGCCGTTTCTCTGGATAAAGTCTTGGAGCAGGATGAGCGTTTCGGCATCGGCAAGAGCGGTGAACTTTCCGCCGTGACCTTTGGGCTGTTCGCCGCCGGGGAGCTGACCGCCACTGACGGCAGCATCATTCCCGCCGATGGCCTGCTGGAGATCGTGTCGGTGGATGAAAACGGTCATGCCGTCTGCAAAACCGATCTGCCGTTTGGCAGCTACTATCTCAAAGAGCTTTCCACGGACGGACACTATATCCTCTCCAACGAAAAATACCCCATTGCGTTCGAGTACGCCGGGCAGGACACCGTACTGGTGGAATTCAAGGCGAACGGCGGCGCACCCATCGAAAACAAGCTGCTCTACGGTGTGATCCACGGCCTGAAAAAGGATGAGGACGGCAGTGACCTTGCCGGTGCGCTGATCGGGCTGTTTCGTGCGGACTGCACCGAGTTTACGACCGAAAACGCCATCTTGACTGCCACCTCTGCCGAGGACGGCAGCTTTTCTTTTGCCCGTGTGCCTTATGGCAACTGGATTGTGCGGGAGATCGAAGCCCCGACCGGCTTTGTGCTGTCGGAGAAAACCTCCCCCGTGACCGTCGATGCAGACGGTGCGGTGATCGAGGTAGAGATCGAAAACACACGCATCCGTGGTACGGTACAGCTCACCAAGACCGACCGGGACTATCCCGACAACAAGCTGACGGGTGCGGAGTTCACCGTTTACCGTGACAGCAACGGCAACAAGGAGCTGGATGCCGACGATGAACGGCTCGGCACACTCACCGAAACCGGCATCGGCGTTTATGAAATGGCCGACTTGCTCTACGGCGGCTATTTTGTCAAAGAAACAAAAGCACCGGAAGGATTCTATCTGGACGGCAACGCCTACTATTTCGAGATCACTGAGGACGGAAAGACCGTGACCGTGGAGAACGAAGCCGGAAAGGGCTTTATCAATGCGCCGCAGATCGGCTCTCTGAAAATCATCAAGACTTCCTCGGATGGCAAGGTCGAGGGCTTCTCGTTCCGTGTCACCGGTCCGAACGGATATGTCGGCGTATTCACCACGGACAAAAACGGCGAGATCATCATTGATGATCTCCGTATCGGGGAGTATGTGGTGTCCGAGGTGTCGGATGGTGCATCTTCTGCCTATGTGCTGCCCGCCGACAAGACGGCATCCGTGTATGAAGGTGCAGTGACGAAGGTGGAGATGCACAACGAGCTTCGTGACACACCGAAAACCGGGGACGACAGCAATCCCGCCCTGTGGTTTGCCCTGCTCGGTGCTTCCACTGCGGGTGCTGCTGTGCTGGGCATAGTCGGATTCAGAAAATGCAGAAAGGAGGGTGCGGAATAATGGAGCTGAAAACCATTCTTGCAATCGGTCTGGTCGTATTTATCGTCGGCGCTTTGATCTTCCTGAAGATCAGAGCAAAGAAGAAGTAAGCCTTGGGGCAGCGAAATTCGCTGCCCCTTTTACATATCCCGAAAAACAAAAAGGAGGCAAAAATTATGGTTCATTTCTTCGATTCGGACATAGCGAAAAAATACGGAGTCAATGCGGCGGTGCTGGCCTGCTTCCTTTGGGATTGTATCGAGCAGAAAAGCACCGAGTCGCCGCAGCTCCACGAGGGCAAGGTCTGGATGCGCTGTTCGGTGCAGATGATGACCGGCTTTTTCCCGTTTCTGTCCTATGATGAGATCCGCTACGCCCTGAAACGGCTGGTCAAGGGGCGGGTGCTCACCAAGGGACGGTTCAACGAGAGCCGCTTTGACCGCACGAACTGGTACGCCTTTACCGAGTTCGGACAATTTCTGATGACGGAAAGCGAGGGACGGACGCAATGAAGGACGGCAGACACATCATTTGGAGCAACGACATTGACTACGACGACTGGCGGGAGGACTTGGAGGAGCAGTACCCCGACCTCACCGAAGCCGAGCGCATGGAGCTAATGTACGAGCTGAACAGCGACTATCTGGACGACGAGCGCTCCAATCTGGACATTCAGCTCTCCCGTCCCATTCTCGTTGTCGGTGATCTGGGGCTTTGGAACGGCCGTCGCATGGGGTATAAGGAGATTCCGAGCGGCAATATCCGGGACTGCCTTTACAGCGAACGGGACATAGATTACAGCACTTGGTATGTGGATAAAAACGGTGACTTCCGCTGTGACGCCATCCATCACGACGGCACAAATCATTACCTCTACCGCGCCTACAAGGACGGCGTGAGCGACACGCAGATCGAGAACCTGAAAGAAAAACTCTACCGGGGCATTGCCACCCGTGCGGACATTACAAGAGTGACCCGCAGGCTGGGCGACGAGATCGCCCATGTTTACGGCTTTCCCATCCCCCGCAGGCAGACCCCGGTGCAGGAGCGATAACGGAGGCGGCTATGATGAATGTATCAGATACAAGGGACTGCGCCTTTGAAGCCTTTATTACCAACCTCGGCAAATACAACGAGGGCTTTTTGGTGGGCGAATGGGTAAAGTTTCCCGTGACCAATGAAGAAATGCAGGCAGTTTTCCGGCGCATCGGCATCGGGCGGCGCTATGAGGAGTGGTTTATCACAGACTATGACTGCCCGGATGCGGCCATCGGCAAGGTGCTCGGAGAATATGAGAGCCTGAGCGAGCTGAACTACCTTGCCGGGCAGATCATGGAGATGCGGGAGAGCGACGAGTTCTGGCAGGCAGTCTTGGACTTGGGCGAGAACACCGGCAGCGTGCGGGAGCTGATCAACCTGACCGAAAATATGGACTGCTTTGATTACCTGCCCGGCGTGTGCAGCGACTATGACCTCGGCTATTATTGGATCGAGGAAAGCGGCTGTTATGATACGGACAAGCTCGGTGCGCTGGCAAACTATATCGACTATGAGGGCTTTGGGCGAGATGTTCGCTTGGAGGAAGGCGGCATTTTCGGTGACAACGGATATGTGCGCTCAAACGGTGGCCGCTTTGTGGACATCTACGACGGTGACATCGAGAATATCCCGGAAGAATATCGGATCAGTTCACCTGCCGTTCCTGTTCGTTCCGCATTGCCGCGGCAGGCCGAACAGCCCGAACGATAAAATTTGCACCTTTGATATTGCCTTGCGGTTTGGGTATAGTATAATAAAAACGAGAAGGAAGTGAACACCGTGAGCGACAGCTATTTTGACTTGCCGTCCCGCATCGAGGACACCTTTGCGGAGATCGACAGTGATATTGTGATGGATCTGCTGAATACCGACGAGGACTACACCGAGCTTTCCGACCGTATGGACAAGTTGAAAACGCAGTACCCCGTCATCGACAAAATGAACGAGGGCAGCGGCGAGATCCGCATGACCGCAGAGGAGCATCGGGCGTATGTAGACTATCTGAACCTTGCCCGGCAAATGGAGGACATGGAACGGCAGCACATCTACTTCCGCGGACATACCGACGCCGTGGCCTACCTCAAAAAAATCAAAGCGCTATAAGTACGACGAAAGCGGTGCAGAGAGATCTGCGCCGCTTTTTTGTTGGCAGAAATGCAAAGCGAGTCGAAAAAGATGCTCTGTATAAAAAGTTTTTCTGAATTTTAAGTAAAAACTATTGACCAAAACGGCGTTTTTGGCTATACTAATAGCAAGGAGGCGATACCATGATCGTTAGACCCTACTATTTGGATATATTGAAAACCTATCGGGATGTTCCGCTGGTGAAGATCCTTGCCGGGATTCGCCGCTGCGGGAAATCGACCATTTTGGATATGCTGAAAGACGACCTGCTCGGCAGCGGCATTGCGGCAGACCATGTGATTCATCTGCGTTATACCTCGGAAGAGCTGGACGATGGCATGACCGCCAAGCAGATGTACCGTGACATCAAAGAGAAAATGACCGACAGCGAACGCTACTATCTTCTGCTGGACGAGGTGCAGGAGGTGGACGGCTGGGAAAAGGCAGTCAACAGTCTGCTGGAGGATTCCAATACCGACATTTATGTGACAGGCTCCAATTCCAAGCTGATGTCCAGTGAGATCTCCACCTATCTGACGGGGCGTTATATCTCCATTCCCGTTTTTACCCTGTCCTTTGCCGAATATCTGGAGTTTAAGAAGGACAGCAGCCGCACGCCGAAAGAGCTTTTGAACGAATATATCCGCATGGGCGGCTTTCCCATCGTTGCGCTCGGAAACTTTGACGAGCGTTCGTCCTATCAGATCGTCGAGGGTATCTATAATTCCGTTATCACCAGTGACATCACCAAGCGGCATAATATCACGAACTTTGACCTGTTCAACCGTGTGGTGAAGTATGTCGTAGAGAATGTCGGCAAGACTTTTTCCGCCAATGCTATCGTGAAATTCATGAAAGGCGAAGGACGCTCCCTCTCGGTGGAAGCAGTCTATAATTATCTGGAATGGCTGGAAAAGGCTTTCGTGATTTACCGATGCCAGCGGTACGATATGCAGGGCAAGACCGTCTTGAAAACGCAGGAGAAGTTCTACCTTGCGGATGCTTCCCTCAAATACTGCATGATGGGCTTTAATCCGAAATCCGTTGCCGCTATGCTGGAAAACATCGTGTACTTTGAGCTTCGGCGGAAGGGCTATGATGTTTACATCGGCAAAAACGCCACCAAGGAGATCGACTTCGTGGCCGTGCGGCGGGACGAGCGGATCTATGTGCAGGTATGCCGCAATCTGCCGGAGGAATCCGACCGGGAGGTTGCCAACTTGCTGGAGATCAAAGACCATTACCCGAAATATGTAGTAACGCTGGACGAACTGGCCGCAGGCAACATCAACGGTGTCAAGATCGTGCATCTGGCGGATTTTCTGCTGAGCAAGGACTATTAAACGCTTTCTGCATATAAAACGGTCGAGATATATGCAGATAATCGCATAGCCGGACGGCTTTCATCCATGTGAGAGCCATCCGGCGTATTTTTTATAATGGGGTGTTATAGCAGGCCGCTGTCCTCACCGTTCGGAAAAATGTGCGAATTTGCAATAGAAAAGGCCGGAAAAATGTGTGTTCATCTTCTGAAAGGTCGGAGGTTGCTATGAAACGGCAGCATATTGTCGTGGCCTACCTCAAAAAATCAAAGCGATCTAACGCAGACGGCACGGAAACCTGTGCCGTTTTCTGCATATACAGTTCTGTTATCTGCATATAAAAGGTCAAAGTATATGCAGATAACTACATAGCCGAGAGGTTTTCAGTCTGAAAACCCCTCGGCTATTTTTATGTCAGAACGGAGGTGAAACATATGCCATATATCCCGCCGGAGGTGGTGGCAAGAGCTCGTGAGATGGACTTGCTGACCTATCTGCGGACTTATGAGCCGCAGGAGTTGGTGCATTTCGGGGGCAGCACCTACTGCACCCGTGAGCACGACAGCTTAAAAATCTCCAACGGCAAATGGTGCTGGTTTTCCCGTGGGATCGGCGGCTATTCTGCGCTGGACTATCTCATCAAGGTCAAAGAGATGCCCTTTACGCAGGCAGTTGAAACCATCATGGGAAATCTTGCGGCGGCACCGCCCGCCTTTGCCCCGGCTCCGAAAGCACCGAAAGAAAAGGTGCTCCTTTTGCCGCAGGTCAACCGCAGCGCCACCCATGCCGTCGAATACCTGCACCGCAGAGGAATCGATTATGAGCTGATCGATTTCTGCATCAAGACCGGCCGCCTTTATGAAAGCTACCCCTATCATAATGTGGTGTTCGTCGGGATGGATGCGGACGGCAAGCCCCGCTACGCCAATCAGCGAGGGATCGGCTCGGACTTCATCGGGGATGCCAACGGCAGCGACAAGCATTATTCCTTTGGGATTCCTGCGGTGGCTGCAAGCGACACACTCCACATGTTTGAGTCGGCGGTGGATCTGCTGTCCTACGGGACGCTGCAAAAGCTGGACAGTAAGGACTGGCGCAGTGAAAACCTGCTCTCCCTCGCCGGGGTCTGCAAACCAAGGGCAAAAATCGAGGAAAGCAGTCTGCCCGCCGCACTGGTACGGTATCTTTCCGAGCATCCCCATATCCGCCGTGTGGTGCTGCGGCTCGACAACGACGCCACGGGACGGATCGCCGCAGAAACCATCAAGACCCTGCTGCCGAGAAAGTATGCGGTCACAGTAGACATCCAGCCGCCCCCGCAGGGCAAGGACTACAACGACTGCCTTTGTATGCGGCTGGGATTGCCCATTACCAAGCGCAGAGAAAGGAGCAAAGAACGGTGAGTGACTTTATGAGTCCGGGACGGCGCATCCGGCACTATCGTATGCTGCGGGGCATGACGCAAAAGGCGCTGGGCATCGCCGCAGGCTTTCCACCCGAAACCGCTGACATCCGCATCGCACAGTATGAATCCGGTGCAAGAACACCGAAACACGCTCTGCTCTGTGCGCTGGCGGATGCGTTGGGTGTTCTCCCCTCGGCGCTGGACATTCCCCACATAAAAAGCCGTGAGGTGCTGAACCAACTGCTGCTTGCGCTGGAGGATGAATACGGGCTGACGGTCACGATTACGGAAAACAACGAAAGGAGCATTTGCAATGGAAAATGAAAAGAAAATCAAAGTAGTTCTGCTGGAGCCGGGCAAGCTCGCCCGTGCGACCGAGATTGACGCATCCCTTGCCGGAATGCAGAAAACGGTGGGCGGTCTGATCGAGCCGTTCTATCCCTTTGAGGAGCAGGTTTGCATCGTCTGCAATGAAGAAAGCAAGATCAACGGGATGCGCCCGAACCGCAGTGTGAAGAACGACGACGGCGTGATGGTGGATTTCATCTTCGGCCCCGCCTTTATCTGCGACTGCCGGGGCGAAAATCTGGACAGTCTTTCCGACGAGCAGATCGACCGCTACGGCAAGATGTTCCGCTATCCTGAACACCTTGCGCGGGTGAACGGCACGCTGCTCGGCATCCCGTATCGTCCGCAGCCGGAGCAGGAGCGGTGATATTTTTCGGTCGGTGGCAAAATGTTCGGCCTATGGGACGAACGCCATGCACTGTACCAGCAAGCATCGCCGTTGTGATACCACAACGGCACTTGTCAGGGGTAGCCCCTGAAACCCTTTCGTCCCCGTCTGAATGGCGGACGATAATTTTATACCCGAAAGGAGGTCACAGCCGGTGAACGAACCCATGACCTTTTTGGACTTTTTCAGCGGTGTCGGCGGTTTCCGCAAGGGCTTTGAACTTTGCGGCATGGTCTGCAAAGGCCACTGCGAGATCGACAAATTCGCAGACCGCAGCTACCGTGCGATCCACGATGTAAAGGAGGATGAATGGTATGGCGAGGACATCACAAAAACCAAGCCCGCCGACCTGCCGAGAGTCAACCTCTGGGCAGGCGGATTCCCGTGTCAGGACATTTCTGTATCTGGCCGACAACGAGGGCTTGCAGGCAAACGAAGCTCTCTCTTTTTTGAAATCGTTAGACTCCTCAAAGGCACGCCTGCCGATGATCGACCCGAATGGCTTGTCCTTGAAAATGTTAAAAATCTGCTCTCCGTTAATCGAGGATGGGACTTTGCGACCGTTCTCCATTCGTTGGCCGAAATCGGCTATCATATCGAATACGGACTGCTTAATTCACGCTTCCACGGCGTTCCGCAAAACCGGGAACGCATCTACCTTGTCGCTTATCGACATTTTAGAGCCGAGGGTGGACGAAAAATATTTCCTGTCACCGCAGGCGACGGCAAGGCTCTTATACAACTGATCGGCGGCACGCAGGGTAAGCGGGTCTATGATCCTGCGGGCGTGAGCTGTACGCTGATGAGCGAGGGCGGCGGCTTTGCCGGACGCACGGGGATGTACTTCATCGACCTGTGCAAAGGCGAACCGAGGCTGACCGAGCACGCCCGCTGCATCAAAGCAAGGTATGACAGCGGCATTACCAATCACAGCGGCGACAAAAGCGGCGTTCTCTGCATGAGCGGCGAGTGCCCGGACCGCACCGAAGAAACGGCACTCATTCAGCTAAAGCGTGGCGATCCGAAAATTTTGGAGCAGGATCACACCAAATGCCTGATCGCAGGCTATGACAAGATCGGGGTCAGCAACCGGGGCGAAAGCTCCGGCATTTTTTATGGCTGCCGTGCCGTCCTCACCCCTGACCGGGAAAACAAGCGGCAAAACGGACGGCGCTTCAAGGCGTGCGGCGAACCGGCTTTCTGCCTGAATACGCAGGACAAGCACGGCGTTTATCTCTGCGCCTGCGATTCCTGCGAGTTTGCTCTGCCCGTCAAGCGAGCAAAAGAGGCAAATCAGAGCAAACCTGAAAACGGCTCCGCACTTCCGCTTGGCTGCGGACGCATCCGCAAGCTGACGCCCCGTGAGTGCTGGCGGCTGCAAGGATTTTCGGACGATATGTTTGACCGGGCCGCCGCCGTCAATTCCGATGCCCAGCTTTACAAGCAGGCTGGCAACGGCGTGACGATCCCCGTCGTGTATGCGGTCGGCAAGCGGATCGCCGAAATACAAAACGAATTAGATAAGGAGAGCCTATGAGAAAACGCAATGTTCACATTCAATTCTGGCTGGATAAAAAGGAAGCTGAGGCGTTTCAGAAGAAGGTCAAGAAAAGCGGACTTTCCCGTGAAGCGTATCTCCGGCACTTGGTAAACGGCCTTGAACCGCAGGACGCACCGCCGCCCGACTATTACGCCATGATGCGGGAACTGCATGGGATCGGCAACAACCTCAATCAGATCGCCGCAAAAGCCCATACCCTGAACGCACTGGATGTGCAGCGGTACGACGAGAACTGCCGCAAGCTGGACGAGGCCATCAAGACGATCACCGCAGCGGTCATTCTGCCCCGTCCGATGAAGTGACGCTTATGGCGACGACATCAATTTGGCGGGTAAAAGGCTGGCTCGGCAAGGTGGTGATCTATGCGGAAAATCCCGAAAAGACGGCAAATCCCAAATTCTACGCCGACCGGGAACTGAACGAGCAGGACGGGCAGCAGCTTTCCGATGTGATCCGCTATGCCATAAATTCGGAGAAAACGCAGGAAATGGGCAGCGAGGACGGCGCACCGCTCCACCGCTTTGTGTCGGGCATCAACTGCTCTCCCGCCACCGCCCGTGACGAGATGCTGGCGGTGAAGAAACGGTTCGGCAAGGAGGACGGCACGGTGGCCTATCACGGTTATCAGTCCTTTGCCCCCGGCGAGGCCACGCCAGAACTGGCGCATGAGATCGGCGTAAAGCTGGCGACCCGGTTATGGGGCGACCGCTATCAGGTGATCGTCGCCACCCACCTTGACAAAGAAAATCATCTGCACAATCACTTTGTCGTCAACACCGTATCCTTTACTGATGTGTGATAAAGAAGTAATAGAAGTGTAAAAAATTTTGCCGTTCCTATCCGGCACTTGCGCATTGTGTCGGATAGGTCGGGCGGTTATTCGGGCAAGTCCACCTTGCCAACAAAAGAATAATAAATCTCAATGTCCTGTCTGCGGGTCTTGTTCTCGTCATAGCTGCACTCATGCACAACGATTTTCTCTACAAACTCCCGCAGCAGAGTAGGGGTAAGTTCTTCAAAGCTGGTATGCCGCCGGACAACATTCATAAACTTTTCTGCGTTCACGGTGGCTTCCTGTGCTTTGGAAAGCTCCGCTTGGATAGCGGCGGCTCTTTCTTTCAGCTCCCGTTGTTCTGCTTCATAGTCTGCCGACAGCTCTGTGAAACGCTCGTCTGATATGCGCCCGGTCACGCTGTCCTCATACAGCCGCTTGAAGATAGCGGATAACTCGGCTATGCGTTTCTCGGCGGCTTCCAGTTCCTTTTTCTTGGCGGCGTTCCTGCGCTTGCCCCCGTCCTCGTTCTGCTCAATCAAGAGCTTCATAAACCGGGCTTCATGCTTTGCCGCATAGCTTGTCACTTTCCGCAGATTGGAGAGTACACCAGCGGTCAAGAGGTCGGTGCGGATAAAGTGCGCCGTACAGTCATGGGTGCGCTTCTTGTAGTTGCCGCAGATATAACAGTCCTGCTTGCGCTTGTCCGTCTGGTATCGCTGCTGATACATGACACTGCCGCAGTCCGCACAGAACAGTATGCCGGAGAACAAGCCCACTTCATCATAGCGGTTGGGGCGTTTGCGCTGCTTGCGAAGTTCCTGCACCCGTTCCCATGTCTGGGTGTCTATGATAGGCTCGTGGTGGTTCTCGAAAATCACTTGCTTCTCCGGGGGATTTTCTACGCTGTGCTTGACTTTGTAAGAGAGCTTTTCTGTCTTGAAGTTTACCAGACAGCCTGTGTATTCCCGGTTTTCAAGGATATGCACAACGGTATTGGTCGCCCACTTGCACTCATAGCCGGGGTGGTAGCGGCGGGTGCTGCCCGTCCTGCGGTATTCCAGCGTCCCCGGCGTGGGGATCTGCTGCTCTGTGAGCATACGGGCTATCTTGGTCGGACCATTCCCGGCAAGGCAGAGGTTGTATATCTGCTTGACTACGGGTGCAGCTTCCTCGTCAATAATGAAATTTTCGTTCTCGTCCATGAGGTAGCCATACACAGGCTTGCTTGTGATGGGCTTGCCACTCATGCCTTTTGAGCGTTTTACTGCTTTGATTTTCTTGCTCGTATCTCTCACCAGCCATTCGTTAAAGATATTCCGCAGCGGGGCAAAGTCATTGTCGCCCTGTGCGCTGTCCACTCCGTCATTGATAGCGATGAAGCGGACACCTTTCTGTGGGAAAATCATTTCCGTGTACATTCCCACTTGCAGGTAGTTTCGCCCTAACCTCGACATATCCTTTACGATAACTGTCCCGACTTTTCCGGCTTCAATGTCCGCAAGCATGGCTTGAAAACCGGGTCTTTGAAAGTTCGCACCAGAATAACCGTCGTCCGTGTACCAGCGCAGATTGGAAAAGCCGTTCTGCTTTGCATAGGTTTCAAGAATACGCTTCTGATTGGAAATGGAATTGCTTTCGCCTTGCAGCTCGTCCTCATGGGAAAGTCTTGGGTAAAGGGCGGTAATTGGTTGTTGGTTGGTCTGTCTTAACATAAAATCCTCCGTTTCCGACAGCCAGCCCCACTATTCCGTACCTTGATTGTACCACATGGGGCGGCTGTCTGTATAGCGGCAAAAGCGTCAAATCTGCTTCTTTATGGTCGGTCAAATCGCCGTTTTTTGTGTAGCAGCTTCCGCTTCCAGCACTTTCATCATCTTGTCGGCTGCGGTGTCGGTTGCGCCCTGCTTGAAGAAGCCGGAAACGGTAAGGACGGAGTTGCCCATGCGGATTTCCGTTACACAGTCCGGGCGGCGGTCTGTTTTGGTGGTGCTTGTCTGTTTCGATTCTGTCATAGGCTCTCCTTTCGCTGCTTCATCAGCTGCTTTAAGCGTTCCAGCTTTTCCTGTGCGGTTTCCTTTCGGAAGTTGCTGCCCGTGAAGCGGACAGGGGCGCACATGGAAGTCAGCCTGTCATAGATACGGGCGTGGGGTGTGTCCTGCGGGTGCTGCAATTCCTCCAGCGTGAGGTTGGTCGTGGCGATCAGCGGCTTGCCGCTTCGGTAACGGCTGTCAATCACGCTGTAAACCTGTTCCAGCCCGTATTCTGTCCCTCGCTCCATACCGAAATCATCAAGTATCAGCAGGGGGTAGCTGCAAAGGCGGGAAATATATTCGTTCCTGCCCTCAAAGCTGGCAGCAAGGTCATTGAGTATCGTTGCAAAGTTTGTCATGCGAACGGCAACCTCTTTTTCCATAAGGGCGTTGGCGATACAGGCGGCAAGGTAGCTTTTTCCTGTCCCCACGCCTCCCCAAAACAGGTAGCCGATATTTTCAGCCTGCATGGTTTCCCAGCTCTCCACATAAAAGCGGGCGGTTTCGGTCTGTGGGTTTCTGCCGTTGTCATGCTCAAATGTCCAGTTCCGCATAGCGGGGTCGGCAAAGCCCCGGCGTTTCAAGTCCTCCACTGTTTCAAGGTGCTTCTGTCGGCTTTCGGCGGCTTGCTGCTTTTCACGGGCTGCCCGCTGGCAGTCGCAGTCTGTTGGGTGTCGGTCATGCCCTAACCATTGGGCGGTTTCTTTTGAAAAGTAGGCTTCTTTGGGCGTATGGCACTTGCCGCAGTATAAAAGCCCGTCCTCGCCTGTGTAGTCCTCCGCTTCGGCGGTAGTGGTTGTAATATCCGTAATCATAGCTTCAATCTCGTTTTTCATAAGCTCTCGCCCTCCTTACATGAATAATCGGGTATGCCCTGTTTCGGGGCAGCCTTGCCTTTGGCAGCGTCCTCCTGCGCCCACTTGTAAATGGTGGCTGCATGGCTCTGGTACTGCTTCCCGGTGGAAGCGATATGGCAGGAAAGCCGGTCAATATAATACTCCCACTTGTCGGGCAGCTCTGTTTTCAGCCCGGAAAGCTCTGTATCGGTCAGTATCACATTGTTGTATCTGCCATAAGCGGCGGGGGCGGGGTGTCCCGTTTCTCCCTCTCTCTCTTTTTCTATCTCTTTCTCTAACTCTATCTCTATCTCTGGTGGACGAATGTCGGACAAATGTCCGCCTTTTGTCCGGGGCGGTAAAAGTGCCTTGTTTTCCAGCCTTGCAGCCCGTTTTCTCTCGGCTTCGGTAGAGGACTGTCCTATCATCAGCTCAATATCGGTCATATAAAAAGCCCCGCTGTCAAGCTGCTCCACAAGCCCCAACTGCCGGAAAATCTCTAAAGCCCTTTCAACCGTCCCTATCTGGTGGCGGGTCAGTGTCGCTATCATCTGCGCTGTGTAGGGGATATGCTCGTCAAGCTGCAACTTCCCGCCGTTTTTCAGAGATTTTAAGTACAGCTTCAAGAGGATATTGGAATATAAAATCCCGTCTTTCATATCTTCCAGCAGCACAATGGAGTCGCTGTCAAAAAAATTCTCTTTCAGCTTGAGGTAGTAATACTTGCGGTTATCTGCCATTGTCCCTGTCCTCCTTTTTCCGGCGTTTGGAGTAGTAGCGGGGGCAAAGTATGATAACCGCCCGGAAGCTCTGCTTACAGCTATGGGTACAGCCCCGGCAGAGGTCGTTGTATGTGATACGGTCGCAGGTGGTATTCCCGACTTTTACTTGCCGCAGGAAAAAAGACCATTCCAGCCGCCGTTTCTTGCTCATTCTTGGCATGGGTGCGCTCCTTTCTGCCGTTTCCGCTGGTGTGGCGGTATCGACGGTAATTCTGTATCATCTCGGTATCATTTTCGGGGTTTTTCTGCCCTGTAAGCCCGTTAAAAAATCCTTTGGTATTGCGGGTAGAGTACGGGGCAGCCCCCTTGTTCTGTATGGGTTCGGGTACATTTTGGGGTGGTTTTTATCGTTCCTGTTCCTGCCTTTTCACAGGCTTGCGCTCCCGGCGTAAAATCTGGTCGATATTGCCCTTGACAGTCTGTAAGCGGCGGTATTCC
>ERZ507065.373-NODE-373-length-33522-cov-6.417934_pt1 | contig 33522 bp, 29 predicted proteins | sample MGYA00513785_ERZ507065 | MGnify/ENA metagenome assembly ERZ507065
CCATATTTCTGACTTATTATCTATAAAATATTGAGTAATAATCGGTTGTAAATACACAAGATGCTCCTATCTCAAAATGATTTATTGTCAATCGACCACACCCCCGACGTTAGGAAACAAGGCATTCTTACATATTTCCCGTGAAGCTAAAATTTATGTTCCTCAAACCTCGGTAGCTTTATACAAATCGGCCAATGGATGGAAAGATTATGCTTCCAAGATTGTAGGATGTGATTTTAAATAATCCTTATCCTGAATCTATGAAACGTATCGTTGCATTGCTCCTGATATGGAGTATGTCCGCTAACATTTTATTTGCCGTACCTTTAAGACGGGGGACCTCTGTCATTGTACGTTTGAGCACCTCGGCAAACAGCAATCGGAATACTCCCATCAGGGCAGAAGTGGTAAGCGATTTAACCATTGCGGGAGAGCCCGTTATTACCCGCGGAACTCCTGTCATTCTGTCGGTGAATAAAAGAAAGGCAAAAGGGCTCGGCAAACCTGGCTATTTACAAATCGGGTGTATTTCGACTACTGCCGTTGATGGTCAAATCATTTCATTGTCTGGTGGTATTGAGCAAGACGGAGAGAATCGGCAAGGAGCCGCCATTGGGTTAGGCGTCGGTTTAGGTCTTACATTTTTACCATTGGGAGGATTCTTCTTTTTGTGTCTGAAAGGTGAAAAAGTAGATATTCCTGCTGGTACGACAATATTCGGGGTGACCGTAATGGATAACTATGACATCGACATCTATTGATTGATAAGGGACAGATTTGAGCAAAACAACCTTTCGGCATAAATTAAAGATTTAAAATACTATGAAAAAATTATTTCTTATCGTAGCCGCTATGTTTGCGGCAGTTTCTTTCTCGGCATGCTCCGATGATGATGACAACGGGCACGTTTCGGATAAACCCGTATTAGTTAAACAGTGTATTATTACGGAAGAATACGGAGAGACAGATATTGTCTATTTTGAGTATGATAGTCAAAATCGGATTAGCCATATAAGTTCTGCTGAAAGAACTGATGGCAAGGAAGAGTTTTTATTTTCTTATAACGAAAATAAAATGACTATAACATATAAACAAACTGATTATACCGAGCCTGACCGTTCTTATACCGAAATCTATATATGTGAACAGAACACAGATGGCTATATTGAAAAAGAAACAGACCCTAATAATGATTATACTACCTATTCTTATAAAAATGGGTACTTGCAAAATCAACAACCCAGTTACTCCAACCAACAATATACATATAATTGGAATAATGGAAATCTTGTATCTTATAGCGCAGTTGGAGAATGGACCACAACTATTACTTACTCACAAAGTACTGCAACTCCAATAAATTTAGACTTAAATTTCGTGAATGAATACCGTTGGAGTTATCATTTTTGGGGCCTTTTAGGCAAAAAGAGTAAAAATTTACCTCAAAAATCCGTATTGAAGCATAAAGATTCTGCTAATACCTTAACAAACACTTATCAATACGAATTCAACAGCAATAAAACAATCTCCAAAGTTTTGGTTTCCGAGGTTCAGACAGGCGACTATAACGAGAGCCGAAATTACAGCATTAAATTTGTCTATTGACCTGCTTTAATATTTTAGAGGACAGACTTGTGCAAAAGGGTTAACTTATAGACCCCTCTGCACAAGTTTGTCCTTTCTATTTACTTGCATAAGTCATAAATTTTTCGTATATTTACATCATAATCAAAGATTTAATAACAACATAAATTTTAGCTAAAATGTATAAAACCCCAAAAATTGATTGAGAAGCAAAGACCGAGACTGTCGATGATATTCAGTACTCCTATGTTGCCAAATCCGTAACTTACGCACGGGATTATAATGTCTGTCTGTTTGTAGGACGCAAAACAGCAGAACCTACACCATTGAAATTCACTTATTATTTAGAACTCGACATCGACCCTGAAAAGGATATGTCAATTTGATTCCGCAAACGAGGGCAGGACATAGCAGGATTCTCCTTTCGGTTAGACCCGCAAGATTGAAAAGCAGGGATTCTCGTGCTTCCATGGCCCAACCTTATAACATTTCCCAAGTCCAATCACACCCTCAATTTGTTTGAAACCCATATCAAGAGCGATGCAGTCGTATTTGGCTACACATCATTAGAGGGCAAGCAGAAAGAGTTTCGTTTCCCACTCACGGGTTTCAATGAAAAGTATTTAGAGCAGTTCACATAACAAGATATATCCTCGGCCATAGGGTCGGGGATTTTTTATTTATAGAAATCAAAGCTACTGAAAATTGTTAAAAACAGACGAACGGCGAGAGGGGAAAATTTTTCGCCGATTTTCTGCCAATAAAACAGCCCATAACTCAAAAAACATGAATGACACAAGCTAAATCATCGACAAGCCCCAACGCAACGACTAATTCATTAACCAGCAGAAGATTATAATAAAATTACTGTTTACCCTTTTGTTTACCCTACCCCCCAAAATACAGAATTGCTCGCAATCGGATAACGATTGATGCCTCTTTAGCTCAGTTGGTTACGGACGAAAACGAAGTTTTTGTCCGCGAAGGAGACACGACACTCTTAATGTTGGGGTCCAGGGTTCGAGCCCCTGAGGGGGTACAGAAAAGCAGTTGAAAGATACTGCAACAAACAGAAAAAACCTTGTGTATCAATGATATGCAAGGTTTTTTCGTTTTTTGAAATGTCAAAAAGAGGCAGTAAAAAGTAGGTTATTCTATTCATATTCGTGACCTATTTTTGTTTTTCAAAAAAATAGGTCACGATTTAGCATCTATTTCTCTGTATTTCAGCTTTTTACCCTGTAACATTTCCTGTGTTGCAAACGTATAAATAACACATCATTTACAACTATGCAGCGCAACACATTTAAGATTGTTTTCTTCTGTAAGAAAACAAAAATTAACAAAAAAGGGAAAGCCCCTATTTATGTCCGGATTACTACGGATGGCGTAAGTACGGAAATTTTTACCAAATGTCAGATCGAGCCGGAGCATTGGAACCAACGAGCCGAACGTTCTTTGCGTCGGAATAAGGTTGATGAACAGATTAATAATATCATTACTACCTTTCGCTACAATATACTTGCAGTTTACGATCAGCTTACAAAAGAGGGGAAAAACCCTACTTGTCAAGCCATAAAGTTACGGCTTGCTAATCCGTATGAAGAAACGAGAGCATTTCTCGCTGAATTCAGTAAATATGCAGAAAAAAGACAGGGAGAGGTAGGAACAAGAATTGTGAAGAGAACTGCGGAAAAATATTTCCGTATGCTACGTTATTTGCGTGAATATACATCAGCAAAATACAAAAAAGAAGATTTACCGCTGGAACAGATAAACTATGAGTATGTGGATGGATTATATACATTTTTGCAAACTGCTCATAATTGCCATCACAACGGGGCAATTACTATTATGCGATGTTTACGCACTTTTATGCTATTTTGCATCAGAAATGAATGGATAGAAAAAACTCCATTCCAGCATTTTAAACTCCATGAAGAGAAGAATAAGGAGAAGGCTCACTTAACGAAGGATGAATTAGACACTATTATCCGTAAGCCATTAAATAATACCCGTTTGGAACGAGTAAGGGATGTGTTTGCTTTTTGTTGTTTAACAGGTTTGGCATTCAGTGATGCGGCAAATTTACGCACGGAGCACCTTTCATCGGATGACAAAGGCGTATGGTGGATACATAAACCCCGTGAAAAGACCTCGATCATGAGCCAGATACCGTTACTACCCTATTCGCTAAAAATCTTGGAAAAATATAAAAGTGATCGTACAACTAAGGTAAATGGCAAACTCCTACCGGTATTGAGTAACCAATGTATGAACGCCTATTTGAAGGAGCTGGCAGGAATCTGCAATATCGACAAGACGCTGACAACACACGTCGCCCGGCACACGTTCGCCTGTCTTGCCGTAGAGTATGGGATGCCTATTGATGTTTTGGCAAAAATTCTCGGTCATACTGACCCAAATATGACACGCCACTACGCTAAATTTTCCGAGGATTTGATTGGTCGGGAAATGATGAAAATCGGTGATATTATCATCAAAACTACATAATTATCCTCGGAACCCCGGAGAGGAGGCGCAGCCGACCGTCCGGACATATCTTTCCCGACGGCAACCGAGATATAGCTATTAAATCAAGATAGAAGTATTTGTCTCATGTCTCAAAGGGATTAAAAGTTGTAAGAATAATGGAAATATTATCTATATTATTATTTTGGAATATTTAGGTGTCTATATAGAGACAATATTAAAACCTTAAACTTATGAATGAGTTGATTTCCATAGTATCTCAGTTTGCTCTTGAGGGGCAAGTTATATCCATTGATTCTTTGGGCTTCCGGGATTTTGGGTCAGATAATGAAACATCCATTTCAGACCGTACCGGGGAAATTCCCAGACGACCATAGTTCCGGCAGAGGTCTCGGCAATGCCCAGCATGCAAGGTACTACGTTGCAATGCGATGGTTCAAAACCACATTCATAATAGGTATAAATACCTCGGTTATAACGGTCCTGCGTGCTCCGCCGCAGGACCAAAGGAATATCGATCATAAGTATATAAGTTTAGACATTCGTCAAGCATTTGATACTTCTCTTCGGAAGGTTGTCCGTGATACGGTTTCCGTCTGCGGCCGAGTAAATCATAACGGTAGGATCTCCGTTATTGTTTTCTATGTCCAGTGGATACTCTGTTCCGGGAATTTGATAAGCAGCGTCTTCTTGATATGTCGGATCGTTTGACAGTTCGTCGAGTTGGCCGTCAGCACACAGGTCCTTGATCTTCTGGACTGCCGTTTCAAGATTCTCGGCTTCAATACTAAAATACCGGCAATCTATGACAGTAATTTTTTGGTTCCGATAAAATTCATAGCGTTTCATTACGTGATTATTTGAGGTTAATATTTCGATACTTCCAGGCTTTTTTCGTCATACTCATCGAGAAGCCCGCCTCATGGGGCCGCTTCAGTTCCGAAGCATTACTCTCATTGGATAAGAATCGGCAGGATTCAGCTTCCCGCAGGTAGTTGTTCAACGCAGGGGTAAGAATCGTACACTCGGCATCGGGTTGTCCGAGAAAACATTTCACCTTTACCGATGCCTCCACGTCGTCCCGGGCGTAGGTCTTGAAGCGGTAGTCATAGCCTGCTACCGCAATTTCGAATTTTCGGATTTTCATCTTCGAAATGAATTTTGGTTTGACATACGGCCGGCGAATACCCACTATGAAAGCGAGAAGCCGGCTTCGGGGAAGAAAATTCAGCGGCAGGGGCAGCCCGCAGTCGGTCTTTTTCGCGCGATACGACCCGAAGGGTGGAGATCGTGCGAAAAAGCCGAAAAGGGCGTAAGCCCCTGACGCTATCTTGCCCCGGAGACGGCGATCACAAAGGAAAATAGAATCTATTTCCCAACGGCATGTCAAAATAAAAGGCTGCCTGAAACGCATCGGGCAGCCTTGAAAAAAAGTCGGATTTACTGCAAATTATGCCGTTTAGCAGTCAGCGGATTACAAAACGTGCGATCGTAGAAAGGATACACTGTATTTTACGACGCTGTAGACGTTCCGTAAGAGCGATCAGGTCAGCAATTAATACTTTTTCTGATAAACGTTCCGGGGATGTTCTATATTTGGGCTGGATGGAGATTCTTATTCAATAAATCGTTTAAAGCAGATTCAGGATAAAGGAATGTCCGACCGCTAACCTCTATATATGTTATATGGCCGGTATCGCGGAATGTCTGTAATGTGCGTGAAGAGATTTGTAACAATTCACAAACTTCCTCCCCAGATAAATATCGTTCGTCGCAGATAGAAGGCTTAAATTTCTGCATTGATATACGGATTGCCTTTTCTATCTGAGCAATGTAATCATATATCCTTTTGACTTCCTCTTTTTCGGTCGTTAAATAATCTGATGACATACTATCCATCTTTTTTCAAAGTTTTAGATTCTAAGAATCGCGCTACATCGTTCTTCGGATAATAATATTTTCCGCCTAACGACGAAAAAGGTATAAGCCCTTTTACTCGATAGCTTCTCAAGGTGCGTTTTGTTATCCCAAACGCATTACAGACTTGATGGCCGTCCAGCCAATACTCGGACGCCTTCGGTTCGAATTTTTGTTCTGCTTGTCGAGCTTGAGCTGCTAACATCTTAATAGATTGGGTAATCCTCCTTCATACCCTTTCATCAATACATACTATTCCCATATAAGATTCATTTTGAGGTTTATATTTTGTGTATACGAGAAAAACATTTCACGCATAAGCACTTCCTTTAACGATGTCTTCGGTTCCGAACTTTGGGAGAAAATGAATCATCGTTCTGTTGCACTTGGTTTTGAAGAACTGGTTGTCCCCGGCCCCGGATACTGATGCCCGTATCATTGATAATCCGGGTAGCCATTGTTTTCAATTTATCGAGGATACCCGCCCCTCCTTTTACAAACATCATTTCCCTGATTGTACGGCAGAATTCTTCATTTTCCACAGGAAAAGACGAACATAAAAGTTCCTCTAACCGACCTCTTGGAGCGTAACCGGTTCGTTCGATTGAAAGGACTGTTGCTAATAGGTTATTCGGACTCGCGCCGTAATTCATAAAATTTGTCCAGTAGCTTTCCGCTGTCGGTAGAAGATGATTTGTTATCACATTGCATCGAATGTAGTTATCCGGATTGATACGTGTTTCCGGGAAAGAAATACTGTCCATAGATATTTGGGGTTCAAAAATGTTCACCTCCTTCGGAATATCGTTTTTGTGCAACCATACCGTCGAACGTGTCAATTTATCTATTTCAAACCGGGGATCGAAATAATTACTTTCAAGAAACTGAATGAATTTTTTCATCGCTGTCCTCCCGGCATCGGTCTTGTTAAATAGCCAATCTCCTTTAGGCGTTTGGGCAAGGAAATGCTCCGAATACCCGTTTTGTCTGACCACCTCCTCCACAAAGTTTTGATCGTTCAGATCACAGCCGCACAAACATCCGGGAACAGCGTTTTTGGGAGTGGTCAGCGTACTGTATTCACGGAGTTTTTCATCCGGCATATTCCGGATAAGTTTGTCAATAAAACTCGTTACAATAGAGAGAGAAAACGAAAAAAGTCCTTTGTCATTGGACTCCGGTGTATTTTCTAATACTCTCCAGACTTCGTTAAAATTGCCAATTTCAATTTTCGGGACATGTTCCCTGTCTATAAAATCTGCTCGTCCAATTATATACGATGGCGCCTCCATTGATGAATGAATCAAGCTGAATACCGTCTCATCCCGGCAGAACTTCTCGAACATACCGGGAGCATTGTCAATTATTCTTATATGTATGGGATAACCGACTTCATCCATGAGTACGCAAAGGCTACTGCCGGTCGATAGTTTTTTTTGTTCTGCCATAAGTGAATATTTTTAAAAGTGTATGCCTTTTGATGTTCGCGGATAAAAGAAATCGTCGGTCTGGTCGGCTCTATCCGTTTTATCCAAGTGTGGCGTTTGTTTCCGCCCCCGGATGTTGAATCCGTCTTCTGTGATGATCCGGGTCGCCATTTCGCTCAGCTTATGTTTGTATTCCGGAGAATGTTTCAAATAATCCCCGCCTTCAGTCGTTTCGTGGCGTTTGAAGAGTAACTGACGTAACTCGCGGTGTTTTCTGGAATAATCACCCCTTAAAAACAGTTCCACACAACTGTTTGGTGCGGCTCCGTCCCGCTCAAAGAAAAGGAGGGCTGCAATATCGCTGCTCATACTGGGGTCGATATTTTCAATATCTCGTTCGACAAATTTTTGCCAATAGATTTCCGGGGTTGGCGATATGTCGATAACATGAGTATATTCGCGGATAAAATAATCGTTCGCGTCAATTTTATTTCTCTGGAAGATATTATTTCCGGGCATCAGCGGTGGGTTGAATTTGTCGAATTCGACAGGTAGTTGTGATTCGCGGAAATAGACGGCACTGTGGTTATAATGATCGAAATTCAATCGGGGGTCGAAAAAATACTTGTCGAGTTGGGATAAAAACTTCCCCATTTCATTCCGATCATCACCAGAACGAAAGAGCCAGTTTCCGCGGGGTGTTTCTACAAGTTGCCCTTCTACATAGCCATTCTTGTAGAGTGCTTCCCATACGACCGATATATACTTCAGACTTAACTTTTGAAGGATTTCGGCATCATTACCCCCTCTATCAGCTACTTGAGAACTGAATATCAGGTCATCCTTGGGGGTTTTACATAAGAAATCATCAATATATCCTTTTAGGGGTTCACTATTCGAATCTGAAATCAGGTTTTTATTATTCTTCTCATGTTGGACAATATATGAGGTATATCCATAATCTTCGGAATATGTATTCGGCACATCCGAAGATTTTATAAATCCATATTTTTCAACTGTGGAATTAAGGGCGGTTTGGGTTTGTTTGAGTAGTGCAAATGCGGCATAGTCGCGGCACAAGTCACGATATTCTGTTGGATCATTTCCAATAACACGTATGTGCATCGGCTTCCCTTCTCCGTCTCGGAGTAAGCAAAGCATTGCTTCGGGGGATCGTTCGTTTTTTTTAGTATCCATTGTTTTTCAAAGTGGATTAAATATGCACACCTCCGCGCATCTTCGGCTGGAAAGAATCGGTTGGCTGCTGTGTTGATTGTACGGATAACTGATGCGGCTGTTCGCGGCCACGTATGACAAATCCATTTTCCGCGATAATTTGCGTTGCCATTGTTTTCAGTTTCTCCAAATTGTCAGGTTCATCTTTGACATTGCGCATATAGGTAATCTCCGCACAGAATTCGCTGTATTTCTCTGCAAATTCCGATCTGAGAAACAGGTTCAGACAGTCTTCCGGTGCGTCACCATTCTGTTCAATAAATAGGAGTGTTGCAATATTATTGCTTACGCTGGGAACGGCGACTTCGCTCCAGTTTTTTATAAAAGCCAGCCAATAGTTTTCAGGAGTAGGTTGAAAGTTATATTCAGTTATATGTTCCCGAATAAAATAGTCTTGGGGGTTTATCTCGCTTTTCGGAAACAGTTCCGCAGATAAAACAGCTCCCGGCACAAAATGATTGAGGTTCTCTGGCTGATGTGAGCTATGTATCCATGCAGAAAATTGGGTTATTTTATCAATATTCAGTCGAGGGTCAAAGAAATAGTTATCGAGAAAATTACTGAATCGTATCATTTCCTTATAGCCGGCAGTCGTATTGTCGAACAACCAGCCTCCTTTAGGTGTCTCGATTAAGTTATGTTCTCGATAATCGTTGAATTTCAAGACATCCCATGTAAGTTGATGATTTTCGACACAGCAGTTCTCAACATAATCAATATTTTGAGTACCGGCACTGCTAATCCCATAGTGGTTCCAAAGGTATTTCTGCGGTACAGCTCGAATGAGTTCGTCAATATAATCCCGTAAAGGTGAAGTATAAAAATACTTCACGCCGTTCTCTTTTGAAATTGACTTACCAAGTAATTTATCAAGATCGTTTTTAGATATAACAGGCTCTTTGTCCGGAATGAAATTTCCATTAATTATATTGAACCGATGGATTTTATATGCTAAGACCTCAGTTGAGTGTTTCAGCAGAGCATTGGCTGCCTCGTCCCTGCATAGGTCGTGAAACTGCACCGAACTGTTCCCGATAATTTGCATGTGCAGCGGTTTTCCCATACCGTCTACAAGAATACAGAGGGCGGAACCGGAAGATTGTATATCCGCATTATTTTTCATACCGGGTCATGGATCAGTTATTACTTTGATTGTCCCAGTCAGGTACGGCAACGGTGTCGATTACAACACCGGGGCATTGGATTTCTTCGACGGTTTCCACTTCGGCCAGCGTGCATCTGGTCAGTCCGAGCAGGGCCAGCAGGATTATCAGAATGCTTACTATTTTTTTCATAACAATTAATCTTTTAGTAATTCGGTAATTTCAGGGTCGAGGTTTGCCCGGAACTGCATACGTTCATCCAAAGCACAGGCTTTCAAAAAATGGTCGCGCCCCTCGGCTTTACGGCCCAGGCGAGAGCAAGCAACAGCTTTTAGATATTCGGTTATCGCAGACTGCTCAAGCCGACCAAGGATTTCCAATGCTTGCGTATCATGCCCCAAAGAAAGGAGTGTTACAGCAGTATTTCTGTCGTGATAATCATGCAGGATGTAAAGCGCCTTTGCATATTTCCTTTTTTTTAGCAAATCTACACCTCGCATATAGGCGGTATCGACCTCGCGGGTGTGAATGGTGTCCTTTATCATTCCCTGACGGCGCAAGTCGTAACGCAAGGTAACGGCCCGCAGCCACGGATATATGTTTTCTCTGATACCCTGATAGTCCGCTGGGTATCGTTCACGTATCAGTCGTTCACGTCGGTCGGGGGCTTTCTCAGTAGCGATTAACTTCAGTATTTCCGCGCGGTGCTGGAGGCTTTCGTCACCACGGATGCGGGCCGCCAGTTCGGGCCAGTCCTCGGCCACCCACCGCACCCGAACGAGCGTATCGACTTCGGGGCCGATGCGCTCCTGCAGGTAGCGTTTGAGGGCATGGGCGCGGCCTTGTGCCAATGTGCGGTTACGGGAAAAACTGCCCTCCGGGGATGCCGTGGCCGTCAGGACGACGCTATCGACGAAAAATTCCTGCTGGGCGATCAGTTCGGCCATGCGCGCCTGAATCTTGCCGAGCTGCGCGGCGTTTCTGCCGAGGGTGTCGAGTACACGGGTGTCGTTCACCAAAAACTGAATGTAGTTGCGGTCCTGCACGGTGGCGTATTTGCTTATGACCTTAATTTTGTAGTGCGTAGTAGTATCAACAAACGACAACATGGAGGATACCAGATAAGTCAGTGTGTCCGTCGATGGGAGGCTATAAGAACTTTCATCCAATCCCGTGACCTTGCCTTGCAGTGTTATCAGCATTTTCTTAGAGGTTTCGTCCGTAGCAACATTTTGCGAATAATAATAGGATATGCGGCTGCGGTTCTCAAAAACGGAGTCAATGCGGACATCTTCGGGATACGGAAATTTTACAAACCGCTGAAAAGCCCGTTCAGCTTGTATGTTATCGGGATTGAACCGCCATAAATAGGTCGCATATTGCCAATAATCCCGTTCCTGGACTTTATCGAACAGGCCGCCCCGGATAGTCAGGTCTTGGAGTGGTTCGGGCTGGTTGTTCTTATGAATAAACGGGGTAATAACGACACTTCGGCTGCGTCCTAACATTTGTTTGGGCAGGGTAACAACAAAATCAATCGTTACTTTCCCGTTTCGCTCGGGTAGAGAGCGTGTCCGGGATACGATTGTAACCTGCTCGATGTCCACGGACATAACACGTTCGCCACCAGTCAATGTATCAGCAGGGACCAGAAAAAAAGAATTACTGTCACGCTGTAATTTCACTACTTGAGGTCTGCCGTCGTGTTCATATTCCAGACGTTCGGACGTTGTAAGCTGTGCAATACTTGCCGTTGTATGCTTACGCTCCAGACGGCCCGTTATCGAGCAGCCACATAAGAGGGCTATGCAGCAGATTCCGGTTGCTATACTGTTTCTGTTCATTCTATTGTAGTTTGTATTCGACCATCCCATTCAACGATACCGGGGTGTCGGATTCCATTGTGTACGAAATAATGGAAACGTCATATCGGCCTTGCAGGTCGAGATACACATAGCCTGTTCCCCGCGAGCGCTCGGCTTCGAAAAACACGTCGAACGTATAATCCTGCGTTTTTGTATATCCGCCCGAATAGACGATCTTCACGGTTGCCGTTACGGTAATCTTCAAATCTTCGCTGACGGGATAGGAAGATTCCATGACAATATCGAGCGCCCCGGTCATAAGCCTGTAATCGAGTGTGAAATCCGCTATGGTTTTCACTCCTTTGACCGAGGATTCGAAAGAAGTACTGTTCCCCTGCTCGTCGGTGATGGTTACTGTAAAGGGGATTTCGCCTACGGCTTCGGGTTTTATGCGCAGTTCATAAGTTCCGTTTCCCTCGTATAAGGTCAGTTCCGTTTTCGGAATATCCGCGCTGTAACGCCCCTGAAAGAATGTTATTCCGTCGCCGCTTAACCGGGCTTTGTACTGGCCTGCATATTCGGGCTGGGACACGTCGAATGTCACGTAAGCCCTATCCATTGCGGCCAGTTCGTACCCCTCCTGTGTAAATGTTACATTCAGGGATTTCTTGTATTGTGTTGTCAGCATGCGCTCCATGCTGAATCCGTATTTGTCCGTAACAGTCAGACGGAGCCGCACGTCACCCGGCTCTGCCTGCGTATAGCTGATGCCGGCCGTTACTGTTCCGTTGCCCGAAAAGAACGGATAAGGCGTGCCGGGGTTCCGATTCACGCCGTCGATGGCGACTATCCCCGTCCCGGCGTCGATATGATAGGACAAGTAATAGACATTTTCGGGGTCGTTCGTGGATGTAAGCCGCAGTTCGGTTGTCGCAGGTTCCCCCGGCGCATGGTTTTCGGCAAATGGCGTGACGGTGAGTTCTGCCGTCGATACCCGCCAGTCCACGGTGTTCAGACCGAGGATGCGGGCGTCGATGTTGTAAACCCGGTTGCGGCCGACATTGAAATCCGTCGTGTTGTTTTCTCCGAGATAGATGCGGTACACAACCTGCGTTCCGTCGGCTTCGCCCGCTATGGCTATGTAGGAGGCATGTTCCGGGGCGCGGGTTTGGTCTTTCTGCTGCTGGGAACCGATGCCTGCAACCTCTCCCTGCCTGTTCTCCAATAAATAGCAGGTCGCGGCATAGGCCGTTGCCGACGTTTCGACGGGCGGCATGTCGGCAACGGTTTCGCTGTTCTCGGCGCGGCTGGAGCCGAAAAAGGTTGCGGAGCAGGGAATGCTACGGAGCTGCACGGACTTCACATGAAAAGACTTTGCGAAATCAGCAGCCACGGTGTAGCTGAAATTGACCTTTGCCACGGCGCGAATGAGCGATACGGCGATCTGCGTGTCGCCGCTCACGGTGACGGCCTGCTGCGCGGACATGGGAAAGGGAGCATCCGCGAGGGCCGCAGGCTCCCGTTCGACGCGCAGCGAGCGAACGAAATCCTGCGTCCGCTCGCCCGCGTCGTGTCCGAGGTTGGCAATGGCATACAGCGTATAGTCGCCTTTGGGCAGTTCCAGCACGACGGGGCGCACCGGAGCAATATAGACGTGCCGGGCCTGACCGCCGTTCACGGGGAACAGGTACAGATTGATGTCGTCGATGCGGGTGTCGTCCGTCGCGGCGCGTGTCGGGGACATGGCCCCGCAGCGGAATGTCATTGCAAGCTGCTGTTTGGCCTGCTTCGCCGGATTAAGCTCTACGTCCGCATCCGAGCAGGCGCAGCAAAAAAGCATCATGCAGATGACGGTATAAATAAGTTTTTTCATGCTGCTTTTAGAATAAGTAGTTAAAACTGATCTCTGCCCGCGAGGGGCCTACAACCCACCGCTTGTAGTGGTGTATGAAGATGGATTCGTATTCGGGCGGGATGCGGTCGCGGCGGGTGTCTTTCATGTAAAAGACCCCGATGCCGATTTCGGCCGTGACGTTCCATCGCTTCGAGAGCAGCCAAGCATAACCATAGCTGAATCCCAGCCCGGCCATGCCGCCTTTGTAGTAGCGTCGGGAACCGCCGTACAGGTAGTTTCCATAGGTTAGCTGGCTGCCGATGAAATGGCCCACGAACGCTTCGTAAAGCCAGCGTTTCGTGCCGATCTGCGCGGCATACAGCCGACAACTGAACGAATCGGAGTTTACGGGATTCCAGTAGGCGGAAAGGTCTAACGTCCACTTGTCCGCGACGGCGGCATCCACTCCGACGTTCACCGTTGCGGTGAGTGCGGCCAACGCGTTGACTTTGGCGCTGAAAAACTGCGCTGCGACCCGATGAGGCTTGCCCCACAAAGCCAGCAGGCAGAGCATTAAGGTGATGATGTGTCTTTTTTTCATGGTTGTAATTCTTTGGAAGCCTACTCCCGAATACAGCGGATAGGATTTGCGGCATAGCGGTAATAATCTGTTGTGCCGATAAATGATGGTACGGAACCCGTCGAGAAAAAAATCGAGGTGCAGGAAATATTGCCATATCGACAAGCCCACGTTCCCCAGTGCATATTGTAGGGCGCATTGGTGTAGAGCCGTCCGAGCTGTCCGTTATTCATAAAGCGTGTTTCAACGAAAGTCCCTCCAGTCGGGATATTCGTGGTGCGATTACCGTTGTAATGAATCGTTACATAATAGGGCGACGACTGACTTACCCGCTCGATTCCGACAAAATCTTCAGGGCTGGGAACTTTCCAACCAACGGGGCACGGATCATAGATAGATTTGTAGCTTACCTTGCTGATATTGCTGTTGCTTGTCGTGATGTTCCCCCAAAGATTCGGATGATGATTATAAAGCCAATCGGCTACTGATGTCCACTCTTCCCAATCTTCGTACAGGGCATCGCTCATAAAGGTTGTCGGGTGAGCAATCGACCACTCCACGGTCATGTTGTCATAAGGGCTTTCAGTCCCGGCGTTTCGGGGATAGCTGACAGCGTATTCGAATCCCTCGGCATAAACCGCATCGGCGCGTGTGACTATATCCTGACAAGTTGCCGGGTAGAGGAAAGGGTCTTTGCGGCCCCATTGGTAGTAAAGCCCACGCGATGAGGGCTGCGTGCAGTCGGTGGTGAGTGCTCCGATATTGCGGTCCATAAAGACGGCTCCGGATGAATAGGTCTGCGCCGTGGTTGCCGGGTCGTAATCGACCGACCAGATATGCCACGACCAGATGCAGTTTCCCGCAGCGTCGAACAACCCGATCACGGCGTTGCCCCGCACGGCTCCCGTCGAAAAGGATATACGGCCGTTTGAGTATGCCGCATCTTTGACAACCGTTTCGCTCAATGTCCCCGATTCCCAAAGCACGCGGGCGGCAACTCCGTGAAGCTGCTGCGGCCAGATATTCGTCGTATTCTTGCCGTTGCCCTGCACCGTCGCATCGAACGAATAGCGGGTGTCGAGGGCCGGGGCTATGTAGCAGTTCGCCGTTCCCTTACTGTCGAGGGGTGTTTCCATGACCCGAAAACGGGCATATATGTCGGCATGCGAATCGCGGGGGACATAATTGTAGCTCTCCGACGATGAAAGGAGCCGGGAATATGCGGCGTCGGCGTACCAGCCCACGAAAGCATAGGACCCCGTCGCTGCGGCGGTCAGTCGGCATCCGTCCTCGTGGCATAACGCTGCGGTGCGCTTGCCGCCGCCCTCGTTCGCAGTTTGGGTATATAGGCACCTGTCTGCCGTGACGCTCCCGCCTGCGGAAGTATGGGCGTAAACTATATTTGCCATCGTATGTTTGAAATCGTAAGACTGTGCGAATCCGTATTCGTCGGTCAGCGTTACGCGGTAGGCCAGCGTTGAATTGTCTTTGGTGAAAACGGACGGGCCGTAATCGAGGTAAAAGTAATTACCTCCTTTGGGGTTATAGATTTCAAAGTCGAAGCTGTTATTGCAGTCGGTACGGTCAAATTCGAAATAGTCGCTGTCGCCTTGTGTCACCTCCAGCCGCCCGCTGATAGCGAGCGAGCTGTTTTCGTTCACCATATCGACATGCAGGCTGTAATCCGGGTCGTACACGCTGTAGCCGCCGATATTGCCGTCGTCGAAATCGTCGTACACGGCAGCCGTATATGCCGCGATTCGGGTGTCTGCGGTGTTGTCGTTCAGCAGGGTTATATTGAGCCTGCAATGGCAGTTGGCCCGGACGTTGAAATCGGACGTATTGTTTTCGCCCAGATAGACCGAGTAGGCCAGCACCTTACTGCCCCGCGTGGCGCGGATAAGCAGCCACGATGCACAAGGGGGCGCATTGTCGGCATTCTTCTGCTTCTGGTCGGTGATCGAGGTCCTCACGCCTTGAAGATTGGGCAGCATGTAATAGCTGCCTGCGGCCTGCCGTCCCGTCAGGAGCATTTCCGGGCCGTGGGTGTAGTCGTCGGGATTGCCGGATGCCGGGCCGTCCCCTGCAAAGAGCGCCGCGGTGCTGGGAACGGTGAGCAGTTGCACGGATTTGAGTTCCATGTCGGCAGGTTTTGCGGTGAGGTTGTAGGAGATTTTCGACACGAAGCGTTTAACGTTTATCGGCGGTAACTGCACTACGCCGCCGGACGAACATGAGATCGTCGTTTCCTGTTCGTAAAACATCGGTAGTGTGTCATAATCCTACTGGTATGTTACCATGTATCGGGAAAGGTCGGCACTTTCACCCAGACTGCGGCCGACGTTGGCGGCAATGCGCATCAGGTAGACGCCCGGAGGACATTCGAAGTGCAGCGTCGTCGTGGTGAGATAGCGGAATACCACTACGCGGCCCGCTTTGTCCATGAGGTAGAAATTCAGGTCGCGGATCGTCGTTTCGTCGGTCGCGCGGGTCGTCGTTGTCATGGGGGCGGACCTGACGGTCAGTTCTACGGCCACTTTCGACCGTGCGATCGGTTCGCGGTCGGTAATGCAGCCCCAGCAAAGAGCGAGGGCGAGCAAAATGAATATGGTTTGTTTCATCGGGATTTATGATAACCGCCCGCGCCCCGAAAGGTGCGGGCGGCGGTTAATGAATAGGTTGTTTATGCGCCCAGATCGACCGACTGCGTTACGGGTGTTTCCCACTCGGCGACCGACACGCTGACTTGGCAATCCTGCCCCACGAGACCCGTAATGTTGGCGGCCACACGGTAGTAGCCGTTGCGGGCGATTTCACCCCCGGCCTTGCCCGTGAGGGGAACGGTGTAGATGACTTCCATGCGGTCGGCCGTTGTCGAAGCGTTCCCGTCGGCGTCATAGGTCGCGGTGATCTCCAGCGCGACGCGGCTCGCTTCGGCCAAAGCTCCGTTTTCGAAGATGTAGAAAAGGTTGTTATACTTGCCGGATGCCGTTGCCGGGGCCTGCGTATGGGTGTAGGTCATGGCTCCGGGCGTCGGTGTGGCCGGGACGATGATCGGCGTCTGGCTGGCGGCACGCAGCAGCTTCGTTCCCGTTACGGTCAGCGTTCCGGAATACTTGCTATTGAACGACGCATCGACGGAGGTCTGCACGGCGATTTTGGCGACGGTGCGTTTGAGTGTCAGGGCTACGGATGTCGTGCCGCCCTCGGCGATGGCCTTGCTCACTCCGGACGTCATTACGAAGCCGCCGCTGCGCTTGGCTTGGGTGCTCACCTCTGCGAATGTGCCGTTATAGTCTGCGGCGGATGTTTCCAGCTTGGCCAGCAGCGCGGATTTCGTGGTGACGCCCGTCAGGGACAAGTTGGCTACGGCATAGAAGTCGCAGGTCGTTCCGGCTGTGGCGTGCGGCAGGGCGAACGTCGCGGTGCGGGCCGTGAGTTCCGATGCGGTGAAGTCGCGCAGGGTGATAAGGTCGCCTTTGGCGTTGAACACGTACACGGAGAGCGAGGAAAGGGATTTCTCCCACGCTTCGGCGGCCGCGGCTTCGGCGAAGAACGCACGGGTCGGGGTTTCGTCGGTGAACCTCATGGCGACGATTGCGCCGTCGAGGGTGTTGTCGATGTCGGGAATGGCAGTCGTTGCGTCGTCTTTGTTGCAGGCGATCATCGAAAGTGCGGCAAAGGCCGCGAAAAGAATCTTTTTCATGTTTGCTGTTGGTTTATTGATGTATTAATTTGGATAGCGGTTTGGAAATACTCGTCTTCAGCCGCTCCTGTTGCTTGGACACATATCCGGGAACACCGTTATCGTCAATCCAGTTTCGGATACAGATATTCAGATCATCTTTGAGTTGCCGGAACTCGGCTCTTGTTGCAAAGTCATCACCCAGATTATAATCATGGAAAACTGGTTCGCAGACTTTCAGCAGCCGACATGCGATTTTGCGTCGTTGGTCTTCGGGAATGGACGGGAAATCAGTAGACAGGATCAGATGTACTGCATCGAATTTTGAGAATAGCAAGCCGCGGAACAGTCCTTTGTCGGCTTCCTGAATGGCCTGCCCGGAAGTTCATCCGTCGTTGATTGCTTTGCGGTATACGGCGGTAGCAAGGCGGCTGCGGTGACCGATCAGCCGTTGCGCATAGTGCATCTGAGGATGCCGCTCTGCAATGAACCTTTCGAGTCGTTCCCGGAACCATGATTCATTATAATCTGCCATAGTTGCCACATATTACCGCTTCCGGCCCTGTCCCTTTTGAGGCGCATCCTGTTCCCGTGTCTGGTCTGCGGCCTGCTCCTGCTGAGTAGTTTCTTTCTGCTCCTGACGGCTGGATACATAGGCAAGGCCGTTAGTCTTGGGATTGATTTTCAGGTCACAGTTGTAGGGTTTGCCGTTTTTAGCCAAAATTGAGCGTCCGTCGATCTGTTCTCCTTTAACCAGAGCCGTTCGTTGCTCAGGGCTGAGCTGATCGTTGATGAACTTCGGAATATACGGCCTCGAAAAGACTTGTTCTGTCATGCGATATTCCCTGGAATGAACATCATACTGCAACCTGCCGCTGAAAAGGTTGTCGTCATTATAGTAATGACAACCTTCCAGACGAACCGCGCCGCCAGCTTTGAGGTCATCGAATTTCGCGTCGTCAATACGCGCCCCGTTGAAGTACCGTGGAGGAGTAACGTCTTTCACGGGCATTTTCACGAATCGGTTCGTCTCGCTTTCCAAACCCACGTAACACCGTTCGGTCAATCCCGTATGGGGATCGAACAAATCCACCAGCCGGGTCATTGTTCCGCCGTTATCGAGAATGTTTTTGTCATCAGTGCCGAATAACCCCTGATATTGCTCCTGTGCGTATTCCGGGATTGCGAGGACGGAATCCATGCCGAGTTTCACGTCGCCGTTGTGGTCGTGATAGAGGTGCAGCGTATACATACCCACAGAGGATATGTTAGGGGTCGGCAAAGTCTTCACGGAAAAGGCTTGTTTCGTCGCTCCTCCCTGCATCATAGCCATTACTTCGTCCGGCCTGATCTGCTCCTTGCTAATTCCAAGTTCCCGCATTTCATCCCAGGGGAATTCGTGGAGGTCGAATTTGATTTTTGCCAAATCCTTGGGATAAACCATGTGTTCACGAAGCGCTTTCAACCCTTCGTCATCGTTGGGGTTCAAATCCAGACGCAGCACTTTGTCCACGATCTTTGCAACCTCGTTGATCGGAACTTTCAGGAATTGGAAGTCGATCGGGTTGTCTTTCTGCGATTTGAAACCTGTAATAAATGCCGCGAGCGCATTGCTGCTGCGAAAGTCGAAGAACGAGGATTTGTTTTTCGTGAGCGGCTGCGTGGTGTGCACTGCATAGCGGTTACCCTCATTTTTGAGGTGGGTAACAGCCTCAACCTGACCGGATGTCGGATTTCGGACGAGAACGGTTTCCCGGAATTCATCCCGAGCGTGTCCTTCCTGGGGATTCAAATTTTCTTCTGCCATAACTTAATGAATTTTAGTGAAACAAAAAAATGTAACGCAAATATATTGAACGGTTTAAGGCATGATACTTTTGGCCGCTCCAGACCGCTCCAGGCCGTCCAACAGCTAAAAGGAGGCATGATTTACTTCTTCTTTGGCGGTAAGAGTTTGACAAGATTAGGGTCGGCCTCAATACGTATCAGCTCACGTTTTACGATCTGGACAACATCTGCCTTAACCCGATCATAATTCTGCTGAATTATCTCTTCCATATGGTCGATGCCATCAGCGTCCCGGAACGATGAGATTTCCGGGATGGGAACATAAGCTTCGGTTTCACGTTTTACCTGTTCATGGTCTACGATAATACGAGCATGGAAAATCTTTTGCTTAATGGGTTCGTCATGGTTGTCTGACACTGCACCGACAAACATACCTTGAGTGAGGTTTGAAATCTTTGACGGGGGAATAAGGGAATCAAGTTGCGTATTTGTCGAAGTCGTCACGCTTTCGGCACTGATGGACCGGGATTCCCGCACCTGAACGATTTTTCCGAAACGCTCGCTGATCGTTTTCGCGGTATCGCCGACAACCTGCCCCGAAAAAATATTACCGACTGTATTCTGGATGACTTTTGCTTCTTTATCACCATAGTCACGTTCCAACTGTGAAAAATCCTGAAAACCCAGACATACCGAAACTTTATTCGACCGTGCCGTCGCTATCAAGTTGTCCAGACCACGAAAATAGATCGTCGGAAGCTCGTCGATGATGACCGAGCATTTAAGTTTCCCTTTTTTGTTGATAAGGCGGACGATACGCGAATTATAGAGGCCGAGTGCGGCGCTGTAAATATTCTGCCTGTCCGGATTATTTCCCACACACACGATTTTAGGAGCCTCCGGATTATTGATGTCGAGGGTAAAGTCGTTTCCCGTCATTACCCAGTAGAGCTGCGGAGAGATAAGTCGGCTCAAAGGAATCTTCGCCGACGCGATCTGCCCCTGAAGCTGATCCTGTGCACCCCCTTTCCACGCATCCATAAAAGGGGAGAGGTAGTTTTCAAGGGCGGGATACGAGGTCAGAATCGGGAAAATATCTTCATACCGCTGACAAAGGAATTCAATAGCGTGAGGGAATGTGCAGTACCGTCCATTCTCATACAGTTTCAAGTACCAGATAATTGCGGCGAACAGGATAATGGGCGAATCGACAAAGAAATCGCCCTGCTTCGTTATCCATGTCTTATTGAGATTCAGTAGGATCGTATAGGCAGACTCGTAAGCATCGGATATATCCGACATGAATTCCGGCGCAATGGGATTGCAGCGGTTGCTCTTATGGGGGTCGTCGAAGTTTATGACATAGAATCTCGGTGCTTTTTTGTAATTCCCCAGATGGTTACGCAGGTGATTGTAGGCGATCAATGCGAGATCGTCGAATTTAAAATCATAGATATACAAACTGAAACCCTTCTCTATGTGCTGCTTAATGTAGCTATTGACAACAGCATAGCTTTTCCCGGAGCCGGGAGTTCCAAGCACCATAGTCGCCCGGAATGGGTTCACTATGTTTATCCATCCGTCACGCCAAAGACCTTTGTAGTAATACTTTGTAGGAAGATTTACCGAGTATTCATTATACAAGAGCTTCGATTCCTGTTCGAAGCTTTCATTCTCATCGTTGAAAGGATCATCGACATTATTTCCTTTAAGCCGTCGGCCGAACCATATCCCGGTTGCCAGCAGACAGAGATAACCAACAGACAGCGTGAAGATATAGAGTATTGCACAGCAAGCGGTACCCCACGGCAGATGGCGCAGGGGGTCGTTGAAGAAAAAGAGCAGCAGACCACAACCGCCGGCAACGGCGATTTGCCGATCGGTTATCTTTTTTGAACGCAGGCTTTTCGTCCCCAAGCAGCCGAGGGCAAGGAAGATGAGCGAAAATAATTTGGTTGCTGTCGAATAGGAAAAGAGTGCTGTTGTGCGCTGAAAGTTCAGAAAGAGTTTATCTATAAATTCGAACGTTCAGCCGGAAGCGGCCAGTCAGCCGTGGCAGAACCAATAAACATTTAGGACTATAAACAAGATGCTGATGCCGCGCATAAACTGCACGACTTTTTCCAATGCTCTTAAATCGTCTTGTTGTTGCATAAGGTTCTGTTTTGGGATCGCAATATAATAAGCCCTTGAGATGCAAAGTAACTATGGCCGTTCCAGGCCGTTCCAGACCGTTCACGGATAAAAAAAGAGGCATATTCACACTTGAAATCACAGAAATAATTTCATTATTCGACAAAATATCATAACTTTATAATTCTTAACCATTAACCCACTTGAATTCGGAACCAGCCATATTGACCAGAGAAAAGTTCTCGGAGTTGTTCACCAAATATAGAACAGCTTTCGAACGAATTGCCTATCATTATACGGGAGATCACATGGCGGCTGAAGATATAGTTACCGACTGTTTTCTCACATTGTGGGATAAACGAGACGAAGTGGAAATAACGCCCAGACTGGAAGCGTTTGTGCTGATCGCTGTCAAGCGCAAATGCCTGACATGGCTACGTGATAGACAGAGGCATCTTAAGGTTCACGAAAAAATCAAGAATCGGACAAGTGCATTTATTGAACTTAAAATCCGGACATTGGAGGTTTGCGAACCGCATGATCTTTATGCTACCGACATATCCGACATCATACGCCGAAACTTGGATATGCTGCCGGAAGCCTCCCGGAAAATGTTTCTGGAAAGCAGCATCGGGGAAACGACGCACGAAGACTTGGCAAAGGCTTATGGCCTATCGGCCCGCCAGGTAAAATATGAATTATCGAAGATAAGGGCTATACTTCTGACGGCGCTGAAAGATTATTTACCTACGCTTTTAATGTGGCTGGCAATTTATTGGAGGGGGGGGGTATTTTGATTAGATATAGTTTCCGTAATTAAACAAGTCCTTCTTACAGGACTTGTTCTCATATTCTACAAGTTACAATCTGATTTTACATCTCGAATTAAGAAGACATCTTCTTCTTAAAAATATTTATTTACTAAAATTTTGTCCTTTGAGACATAGTTAGGAGTTATTATAATGTATGGAAAAGGAAGCATTATATAAATTTTGCATTGGGGAAGCCACAGAAAAGGAGGCTGCCGAGATTCTGAAATGGACGCAGGAAGGTCCGGAAAACGAGCGCGAACTTGCTCTTATGCAGATGGTGTATGACGGCGCATTGCTCTATTCGGCCGGAATGGTGAATGAGAAGCCGGAAATGATATTGAAAGTATGGAAGCAAAAATGGCTCCTGCGTTACGCCGTGGCCGCTACGGTTCTTATATCGACCATAATAGGGTTATCGGTTTTTACGATCCATCGAGATCATAGGCAATGGTCTGGACAAATGACGACTATTTCCATACCTGCGGGGCAGCGCATTGAAATGCAGCTCCAAGATGGTACGCACGTATGGCTGAACGCCGGAACGAAATTCGAATACCCTCCGGTTTTTCTGGGCGGGGAACGCCGCGTGAAAATCGACGGGGAGGCATTATTCGAAGTTACGCATGATGTGAAAAGGCCGTTTATCGTCGAAACGTATGCGTATGACGTTGAAGTGCTGGGTACAAAATTCAATGTCAACGCAAAAAAAGCGAATAACAATTTCTCGACGGCTCTTTTGCAGGGACGAGTGAAAGTTACAGATCACCATTCCGACAAAGAGATACAGATGAGTGAGCATGAAATCATTGAGTATATCGGAGGAAGTCTGCAAAAATCACACCTTCAGGGTGATGAGGCATATTGCTGGACCAAAGGGCTTGTCTGTGTAGACAACCTGACCTTTGAGGAGCTGATGCAGAAATTCGAGCAAATGTACGGTGTAGAGATCGTCATTGACAGGAAAGAGTTGCCGAAATTGCATTTCAAGACAGGAAAATTCCGTGTTTCGGACGGCATTGACCACGCATTGAATGTGTTGCAGGCATCATCAGGTTTTAGCTACGAACGAAATCAAGAAACAGGTGTAATCCGCATCTACTAATAACTAACCCAAGTATTAACTAAAGAGACTTGCCTATGACAGTGAAGTAATGCGGATACTTTAAATGCTATTGAAAAAAGTCCCGATGATGAGGAAGCATCAACGGGACGAAGTTCAATAGATCATTATTTAGCTAAACACCTATGAACTTTAATACTACAAAAGTATGAATAAAATCAAACATATTCAATGTTTGTTCGTTCTTTTATTCCTATTCATATTTCCCGGTTATCTAAGCGCGCAAACCACCCCTGTAACAATAAACATGCAGGGGGCAACTCTTAAGCGTCTTATCGGAGAAATAGAAAAACAAACAACTTACTTATTTTTATGTGATGAAACGGTCGACATGACCATGCTCGTCACGGTCAGTATCAAGAAGCGTCCCCTCAAAGAAGCTCTCGAACAAATCGTTCGTAATACGTCGTTGAAATATAAAATCGTCGGCTCCAACATTCTCTTATCCGGGAAACCGAAGCCCGCGGAACAGGCTGTTGATATTTCAGGCGTTGTGCGAGATGCCAATAACAAGCCTATTGTCGGGGCATCCGTGATCGTCATAGGCACTTCAACAGGGATAAGTACGGGTACTGACGGCTCTTTCAAACTGCGTGTTCAGAACCCTGACAATGCCGTTCTTCAGTTCAGTTTCCTCGGCTACAACACGATCACTTTGCGCGTCGGCACCAGAACTGAATTCAACGTCGTAATGACTGAAGCGGCCCAAGAGGTCGAATCTGTTGTCGTAACGGCTCTCGGCATCAAGCGGTCGGAAAAAGCACTCTCATACAATGTGCAGCAGATCGAGGCGAAAGATATTGTCGAAGTCAAGGACGCAAACTTTATGAATTCGCTGGTCGGCAAAGCCGCGGGCGCTGTCATCAACAGCAGTTCATCGGGTGTCGGCGGCGCGGCAAAAGTCATCCTGCGCGGAGCCAAGTCGATCAGTCAGTCGTCAAATGCGCTATATGTAATCGACGGCATTCCGATGTATAATTCCGGTGGCGGCGGAGGCACTGAATTCGATTCCAAAGGAGCCACGGATGCTATTGCCGATCTGAATCCCGACGACATCGAAAGTATCTCCGTGCTGACGGGCGCTTCGGCCGCAGCACTCTACGGCAGTAATGCAGCGAACGGTGCAATAATGATTACCACAAAGTCGGGAAAAAGAGGAAAACTGGATGTGACATTCTCCAGCAGCTCGGAATTTCTCAAGCCTCTTGTACTCCCCGAGTTTCAGAACAGGTACGGAACCGGGCGTAACGGCATAGTTTCTGGCTCCCCGATTCAAAGTTGGGGACAGAAACTCTCTGCGTCCAACTATCGGGGATATGAGCCTGCGGAGTTTTTCAATACCGGAGCCGTGTATCAGAATTCGGTTACAATGGCCGGAGGAACGGACCGCAACCAAACTTATTTTTCGGTCGCTACGGTCAATTCCGACGGTATTGTTCCCAACAACGAATACAACCGGTATAATTTCACGTTTCGCAATACCTCCTACTTCCTTGATGATAAACTCAAACTCGATGCCGGAATCAGCATCATTTTGCAGGACGATCAGAATATGACCAATCAAGGGCAATATTCGAACCCGGTTGTACCGGCATACCTGTTTCCGCGCGGGGATGATTTTTCGATGGCCAAAATTTTCGAGCGATACGATCCCTCCCGCAAGCTGATGACGCAGTATTGGCCGCAGGGCGATGGAGGCATGACCATGCAGAACCCGTACTGGATAGCCTATCGTAACCTGAGAAATAACGACCGTAAACGTTACATGGCAACGGCTTCGTTAAGTTATGAGTTCACGGACTGGCTGAATGTCGCAGGCCGGGTTCGTTACGACGATTCCCGAAATCTTTATACCCAGAAACTCTTCGCCAGCACGAACGAGGTACTGACCGAGGGCGGCAAGAACGGCCATTACACCGAAGCCCGGCGTTTCGAAACACAGGTCTACGCCGACGTAATGCTGAACATCAACAAGACTTTCGGTGAAGACTGGTCGCTGGTTGCCAATATCGGCGCGTCTGTCAACGACACGAGATCGGACGAGTTGAGTTACCGGGGCAAAATCCGCGACGACGGATTAGCGAATGTCTGGACGGTAATGGACTTGGACGACACGAACAAAAAAGCCCGCAAGGAACGCTGGCAGGAGCAGACGCAATCTATCTTTGCATCAGTAGAGGTCGGTTGGAAGTCGATGCTCTACCTGACCGTCACGGGACGTAATGATTGGGCTTCGCAGTTGGCCAATTCGCCCGAATCGTCGTTTTTCTATCCGTCGGTGGGCCTTTCGTGGATTCCCTCCACGACATTCAAAATGCCCGATGCCATCACTTATCTTAAAGTCCGGGGTTCGTTCTCATCGGTGGGTATGCCCTTTCCGCGTTTTCTGACCTGCCCGACCTATGAGTATGACGAAACCAATCACGCGTGGAAAGACAAGACGCACTACCCTATCGGCGACCTGCATCCCGAACGTACCCGGACTTGGGAAGTCGGTATCGACGCACGGTTATGGAAGCATGTGAACCTCTCAGCCTCATGGTATCGCGCGGATACCTACAACCAGACATTCGACCCCGAAATCTCCGTATCGTCCGGGTATTCGACGATTTATCTTCAGACTGGTCATGTGCGGAATACGGGTATCGAGGCCAGTTTGGGCTATGACAACAAATGGCGCGATTTCGTGTGGGATACGGGTTTTACGGTCTCATGGAACAGAAACAGAATCGTCGAACTGGTCAGCAATTATGTCCACCCGGAAACAGGAGCGATAATCACCAAAGACCGCTTGAAAATCAAAGGGCTGGGTAAGGCCAACTATATACTCAAGCCGGGCGGAACGCTGGGCGACCTTTACAGCAATTCCGATCTCAAACGTGACGACGACGGATATGTTTTCGTGGATGATACGGGCAATGTTTCGGTTGTCGATAATCTCGATGATATGAAACTGGGTTCTGTACTCCCCGACTACAACCTTGCATGGCGAAATGCCTTCGAATACAAGGGGTTGCGCCTGAGTACGGTTATAGCGGCCCGTATCGGTGGCATCGTCTATTCCGCAACCCGAGCATACATGGATCAATTCGGAGTGTCGGAAGCCACGGCCGCGGCCCGGGATGCCGGAGGAGTTTTGGTGAACGGACGTTCGATGGTGAACCCGCAGAGTTACTACACGGTTATCAGTGCGCAGAGCGGTGTGCCGCAATACTACACTTACTCGGCGACCAACGTTCGGTTACAGGAACTATCCTTATCCTACACGCTGCCTTCGAAGTGGTTTCGGGATAAGATGCGATTGACTGTTTCGCTGGTGGGGCGTAACCTCTGCATGATTTACAACAAAGCGCCGTTCGACCCCGAATCGGTGGCAACAACCGAAGCGTTTTATCAGGGTATAGACTATTTTATGCTGCCCTCTACCCGCAATTTAGGATTTAGCGTCAAACTCAGTTTCTAAATACTATGAGCAGAAAAATGAAAATATATCAGACTATAATGGCTGTGTTGCTTGCAGTATTTATTGTGGCGGCACAAAGCTGTACGGGTGATTTCGAGCGTATCAACACCAATCCCGATCAGGTGACGCCCGGCCAAACTGAAGTGGATTATTATAATGTCGGGTCAAAAATCAAGGTGCTGCAAGGATTGGTAGTAGACACTCAGGAACACTTGCACCAATTCTATGAATTGATGGTCGGATGTGCTTTTGGCGGCTACGCGGGAGAAACGCCCGACGGCTGGCACAATAAGTTTATAACGGGAAATCCGGACCTTGAATGGCAGAAAGGGCCGTTCAAAACTACCTATAAGGAAACATATCCGGCCTACCGCTCTTTGAAACGGCTGACAGAAGATCCTGTGCCTTTGGCTTTGGCCGACATTATCCGAGTAGCGATCATGCACCGGGTAACGGATACATACGGGCCGATTCCCTATACCAAAATGGTTGAGAATGGAAACGATGCTCTTACAGCCGCTTATGATTCGCAGGAGGTTGTATATATGGCCATGCTTGAGGAACTTAAAACGGCATGGGATGCTCTCAACGCGAACAGCAACCTCCCCTCGGATGCCCTGTCCAAATATGACGGGGTATATCAAGGCGACGTGAAGAAATGGATGAAATTTTGCGCATCCTTACAGTTGCGCATCGCCATGCGGATGTCATTGGTGAAGCCCGATAAAGCAAGGCAATACGCCGAAGACGCAATAACCAAGGGTGTTATTACGGATAATGCCGACAATGCGTATCTGAGGGTGGCCGAAAATCGGTCGGCGCTTTGCTGGAACGATTGGAATGACCACCGTATCGCTGCCGAAATCCTATGCTACATGAATGGATATAACGACAACCGGCGTTCGGCCATGTTCACGACTGTCGGCGATACCTATGTCGGCATCCGCCGAGGCATTTTCACAACCAATAAGGAAAAAGCCACGAAACTCTATTCCAACATGCTCATTAAGAGTACGGATCATTATCTGTGGATGAACGCGGCAGAAATAACTCTCCTGCGTGCCGAAGGCGCATGGAACGGCTGGGCAATGGGCGGCGATCCCCAAACCCTCTATGAAAAAGGGGTCCGTCTTTCATTCGACGAATACAAAGTATCCGGTGCTGATTCTTATCTGCTTTCACAGGCTACACCTTCGCCGTACAACAATCCGGAGAATATGTATAATGCAGGAGCGCCAAGTGACATTACTCCGAAATGGGAGGATATTGATTCCCCGACCTCCAAAGCGCGGAATTATGAGCGCATCATCACCCAGAAATGGATCGCCCTGTTCCCTAACGGGCTGGAAGCCTGGGCAGAATATCGGCGAACGGGTTATCCGAAGCTGTTTCCCATCATTGAAAACCAAAGCGGCGGAACAATAAACGACAAGTGGGGCGCACGGCGGCTCAACTACCCCGTCGATGAGTATCAGGAAAACGGTGCGAACGTCAATGATGCAGTATCTAAATACCTCAATGGACGTGACAACATGGGTACGCGCGTCTGGTGGGATACCAAAGAACTTAAATAAATGGCAACCATGAAAAATAGAAATATAGCTCATTACCTGCTTGCATTGGCTTTGCTCGTGGCTTTCGGAGCATCTTCATGTTCGGACTGGACGGAAGAGCAACCCGTCAAGCAGGATATAATCAAACCGGGAGATCAAGACCCGGAGAAGTATGCCCAATACCTCGAAACGCTCCGCAGCTACAAGAAAAGCAACCACTATCTCGTCTTCGCCCGCATGAACAATGCTCCGGAGATTTCCGTCAGCGAACGTGATTTTCTTCGTTCGATGCCCGACTCTCTCGATGTGGTTTCATTGCGTTACGGAGACAAAATCACTGATTATGACGCGGAAGATATTCCCCTTGTTCAGAAAAAAGGCACACGTATTCTATATGGATTTGACCCTTCGGAGCAAAATGGAGCGGGCTTTACCCAATATCTCAATGGCCTTATCGAACGGATAAGAACGCTCGGACTGAATGGTATTTCCGTAGTTCTTTCTACCCCACTCTCTGCACAAGATGAACAGACGCTCGTAAACTCACTTTCTGTTGTCGCAGGGCCGGGCAAGTCATTATTGCTGGTTTTCGAAGGAAACCCCGAAGCGATCTCTAAAACCAACCGCAGCAAGTTCGATTATTTCGTATTGCCTACCAACACGATGCCGAATGTACTTGAAGTGCGCAACAGCATCCTTTATGCGCACGAGGTCTGCGGCATTGCTATGGACAAAATCATCCTTTCGGCTATTCCTAACGGCAATATCTTCGACAGCAACAACAAGTTGCAGAAAGCCATTCCGGAAATGGCCCGTTGTGTAGTTGCTCTCGGCCCCGTCGGAGGACTGGATGTATATGACATTCATGTAGACTACGCCCTAAATACCGAACACAAGTATATGCAGGTTCGGACGGCCATCGACCTGCTGAATCCGTCACCCATAAAATAGCAATCTTTATGAAAGAGCGAATAATATATCTTTTGATGAGTGTTGTACTGGTAGCGTTTTCCAGTTGCACAAAAGATGACGAATCGAAATCGCCGTTCGATAATGTAACATATATCGAGCAGGCGAAAGTTCAGGATTACGATAACGTTGTTTTCAAAAAGACGATCACCGAACGACAGCGCTTCATATCGGCCGTTTCCGCATATCCAGTAAATCAGGATGTCGAGGTGTCGTTCAAGGTGTCCCCGGAATTGGCAACAACATACAACAACCGCAACAACACCAAGTATGCAGTGCTGTCCAAGAATCACTACATACTTTCCGACACAAAGGCGACGATTCCGGCAGGTAAAGCACAAGCGCCGGATATTACCGTTGATTTTGTTGACCTGACGGCTGAGGACATGCAGATCGACGAAACTTACCTGCTGCCCGTGACTATCGAAAGTGTATCGGGCGGCATATCCCTGCTCAATGGAGCCAAGACTATTTATTTCCTTGTCCGTCGTTCCTCAGCAATTACCACAGCGGCCAATCTCAAAGATAATTGGATTGAGGTACCGTCGTTCGACACGCCCGAGGGCGGCGCCTGCGTAAACGGGCTGAAAGCGATTACTTTTGAGCTGATCTTCCGCTCGTCAAACTGGAAATACGGCGGGCCGTTAAGTCCGGAGGTCGCCGAGAAACTGACGACGTTAATGGGTGTGGAACAATACTGTCTGCTGCGTGTCGGAGATACGAATTTCAAGTACAACCAAATTCAGTTCGACGGCTCGGGGGTCGGCGTCGGCAAATTCCCGGAAAAGAGCAACTCAAAACTGCTCGACGAGAATATCTGGTATCACGTCGCCGTAACCTATGACACGACCACGGGCCATGTGTGCATCTACGTCAATGGCAAGATTCAGAGCGAAACGTTCGTCAACCCGACCTCTTCGCCGATCAACCTGGCGATGCGTGCGCTCCATGCTCAAGACCCCGCGACCTATCCGAGTTTCAAGGCGGCGTACCAGTTCTTCATCGGCCGCTCCTACGAGGATACGACGCGGCAGTTATGCGGAGATATTTCAGAAGTCCGCATTTGGAGTGTCGCTCGAACGCCGGCGGAGATATGGCGCGATATGTACGATGTAGAGCAGCCGGCTACGAAATCGGAGCTACGTGCCTATTGGAAGTTCAACGAGGGCGAAGGCAATATCATCCATGATTATTCGCAATATGGCAACGATGCCCAATCCCACGTCGATCTGCTTTGGAACACGTCGATTGAAATTCCACAGTTAAACCGTGAATAACGAATAATAACAGTAGAAGTTATGAAAAAACCGAATATAGTAATCAATCTGTACCATGCCGTAATTACCGGGATTATGTTCGTTGCACTTACGGCCTGTAAGGAGAATTTCATCCGCAATGCTGGCGCTCTCCCGGCTACGGATGGTGAAAACTATGGTATATTACAGGATGCCGAAGTTACCGACAATGAAAAGTTGGTGTTGATACACGACGGCATAGTGACACCACAAATTCTTACCTATAAATTAATGAAGCCCGCAGAAAGGGCATTGACTGTTTATCTCACACCGGTTCTGGATGAAGAAACTACCGAGGAATGGAATGACGCTCAAGGTTTGAAAGACGTAACCGGTCAGGGAGGCATCATCTGGGCACGGCGTTACAAACCGTTCCCGGCAGAGAAGATATCGCTCAAAGAAGGCGACAAAATCATCATCGGTGCAAACGCGCTGAAAGGCGAACTATCCCTGACTCTCGATGTCACCAAACTGGACGAGGGCTGCTACTTGATTCCCGTAAAAGTTGTACCGGCAGATAATTTTACGACGAAGCCCGGCAGTGATATATTTTACTATCGTGTTCATGTCTTCAAGAAAGGAGAACAACCGACTTCCGACTGGAAAAAACCATTCATTTTCGCAGGCTTCGCCAATGTATCTGAAGTGCAGCCGCAAATCGTCCTTGAGTGGGAATGTCTGATGAGCGATTGGGATACGTTTGAAGATAAAAAAACGAATTGGTTTGACATCGTAAACCTGGTCGCTTCCGTCGTGCAGTACGACCCAGTGTCGGGGATGCCCAAGCTGTATAATAATGCGGATATGGCCCAAGTACTCCAGCACCGCGAAAAATACATCATGCCGATTCAAGCCCCTGGCATCAAGGTATGCCTGACGCTCAAAGGCGGCGGACAGGGCATCGGATTCTGCAATCTCAACGAGCAGCAGTGTGAAAGCCTTGTATCCCAAACCCAAATATTAATCGAGCAATACGGTTTGGACGGCGTATGCCTGTGGGACGAGGAATCGAACTATGGCAGTAATCCTGCGCTTCCGAATGTAGATCCTGCTTCTTATCCCCGTTTTATCAAGGCGTTACGCGAAGCAATGCCCGACAAGCTCATTACGCTTGTTGACATCGGGGAGCCGACGGCGAATTTCCATAATACAGTAGACGGCATCGAGGTCGGAAAGTACATAAACTACGCATGGACAGGAATAGAATTCGAGGGGTTAGACCCGTGGGGTGAAAACCCTTACGGATTAAAGCCGATTGCAGGATTGAAAAAGGAGCAATATGGGGGCCTTACCGTCGCAACGACACATAGAAGCATGTCCGAAGCGATGGAACCATCCTTTATATTCTATCAGGATATTGATGAAAATTACAATCCCATTGTCCCGAACTTGAAAAAGTTTTACGACGAATCGGAACTGTACCATACTTTCGCCACAACACAGATCAGCGCTTTTGCCCATACCTACGAAACTGAAACCGGCGGAAGTTGGTGGTCAACACTTACAGCATATTACCCGGGCTATATTATCGACTGGATGATGTTTTCCGGCCGATCAATTAGCTGCAATAGAAAAGAAGACGGCAAATTTAGTTTAGGAGGTTACATCAACAACTATTACATCCCGGACTGGAAATAATTCGAGTGGCACTACTGTGCAGTACATCATCATATTTTATTAAAAAACATTAAAAACCGCTAAATTTTCAACCAAAATGAAAGCACATCTTATTTATTCGATGGTCGCTGTGGGTATGCTCTTCGCATCGTGTGCGAACGAGGAACCTGCTCCGAATATGAAGGCTGACGAAGGTATTCAGCCCGTAACCCGTGCCCTGTCTTCGGCTACATTCCGCAAATCTCCTATTGCGATGGTGTATATCGAAGTCAATGACACCAATCCTCTCAACGCCGGTTCGTACAAATTGAGTAACGGCACCTCGTTTTTCGACATCGCGTGCATCTTCGCAGCGAACATCCGCGGCGTCAATGGACAGCCCGTACTGTACTTCAACGAGAACGTAAGCGCAATTATGGCAAACCCCGACAAGTATATCCGGCCGCTTCAGGACAAAGGCATCAAAGTCACGATGTCGATCTTAGGCGACCATACGGGGCTGGGCGTAGCCAATATGACGAATGCACAGGCTGACAACTTCGCACAGCAATTGGCCGACGCCGTTGCCCAATACGGGTTAGACGGTATCGACTTCGACGATGAGTACGCAGAGTACGGTACACGCGGGTATCCGGGTGTCAACAGTACCTCTTACAGCCGTGTCATTACCCAACTGCGTGATCTGATGCCGGCAGACAAGCTCATCACGGTTTTCGACTGGGGTAATACCTATACCCTTTCGACCGAGGCTATTGCTTGCATTGATTTCGCTTGGTTCGGAGTATTTGGTGACACCAGCTTTGGTTTGCCCACTTTCAGTATTCCGCTGTCGCGCTGGTCTTCACAAGCAATCAATCTTCGGGGTTACAACAATCCTCAGAACTTGCTTACTACTTCGAAGAGATCGAAAGATGACGGACGTGGGGCGATTGAGATGTACGACCTGCGGTCAACGAACACCGTTACTGCACTGAACGCTGTTGCTCGCGGAGCTTACGGCCTTGGTGTAACCTACGATGGTCAGTCTTATTCGAAAGACTGGTAAAATCTTTCTATGATGATGTCACTGCATAAGTAGTGCGCTTTGTGAGTGCCCGTACATCATCCG
>ERZ507065.381-NODE-381-length-32814-cov-6.836869_pt1 | contig 32814 bp, 28 predicted proteins | sample MGYA00513785_ERZ507065 | MGnify/ENA metagenome assembly ERZ507065
GAAGAATTTATTTATCGGAGTTGATTTTTCGAAAGAAAAAGTTGATGTGGCTATCCTTTTTGCAGACGGACTGGTAGAAACCGCTGCTAGAGTGTTCAACGAGTTCAAGACAACCGTGTCTGGCTATAGGCAGTTGGTCAAGTGGGTTGAGCAGAATTCCTGCGGTATCGACTCGTCCTTGTGGCTCTTCTGTGGCGAGAACACGGGCGACTACAGCAAGGGACTGTGCAACTTCCTCTACGGTAAAGGCTACGACATGTGGCTTGAGAACGCAAAGAGCATCAAAGACGCATCTGGTCTTAGACGATTGAAGTCTGACCGTGCTGACGCCTCGATGATTGCAGAATACGCCATGAGGAATTACGATAAAGCCGTTATGTACGAGCCTCTTAGCGAGTCGCTTACACAACTGCGTGAGCTGTTCCTATACCGTCAGATGATCGTAAGACACAGATGCAGTTTCCAGGTGCGTAGAGGCGAAAAGCGACTCACTATGGAGAAGTCGCCAGTCAAGACAATGATTTCGCAGAGCGGACGGCACATCGTCTCTGAACTCAATAAGGAGATAGAGAAGATAGATAAGCGCATTGCCGATCTCATCAAGTCGGACGAGGAACTCACCGAGGTGTTCACCATCGTGACCTCGGTGCCTGGCATAGGAACGCAGAACGCTGTGTGCCTGATGGTGTACACCGACAACTTCCGGCGTTTCAACTACGACTCACGCAAGATTGCCTGCTATTACGGCCTAGCTCCATTCGGCAAAGATTCGGGAACCAGTGTGCATTCCGATCCGCATGTACATTATATGGCGAACCGCCAGATAAAGGCCATGCTGACGCAAGCTGCACTAGCTGCCGTCAACTTCAATCCCATTATGGCGAGGTACTACATGCGCCTCGTAGAACGAGGAAAGAAGAAGCAGGTTGCACTGAACAATGTCAAGAACAAACTTGTACATTTGGTCACAGCCATGGTCAGAAATCGCCAAACATTCACCCCTGAATATAAAATCTCAGCATAAATTGAAAATAATGGTCAAAACATTTGGATATTAACTTAGAAAGCGATTTGGGTTAAAACACGACTTTACCGCCACTCTTTGCTTAAGCTTCACAAGTCTGGATTGTTTTCGAAACGCTATAAGCGAAATTGTGCCCATCACATCGTAGCACTATGTAGCTTACTTGATATTCAGCATATTACGTCACTTTCATGTCGCAAAAAAATGTAGCCTGCTTGTAGCGTCTTGTAGCGCAGTGTAGCGTTATATCCAATTATTTATGCAAAGTTAGTCATTAGTGTCCCGATTTTAACGGGACACTAATGATCTTATTTAGAGAACACAGGTCTAGTGGTCTCACAATTCATATTTACATTCGTAGAATTATACCCGAAACCAGTCCAACCTGACATATTGAAACATCCTCCATAATACCAAACTGCATTAGAGTTACCACTTGGTTTCCGTTCAGAACTTATGATATGACCATATGTACCATATCCAGATAGGATCATTTTCTCTGTATATCCACCACTATACCAATGATCCATGCATCCTGCTGCAGGTATAAATATAGTATTGCCATTTCCACTAATAAATATACCATTTATATTATTGAGCGAACCCGTATGATATGGAAGATTGTGTAAATCGCTTATTTCTTCAGGAGTTGGTCTTCTACCAATAGGTGTGGCAACATCAGTTGGGTAATAATATACACCTGCTTCCGATGGAGCACTGGCACCTGCATTACAACAACTCCAATTTACAGATAACCCCAAATCAATCATATGGGGGTGGTGGTTATCAGGACATAATTGATTGGTCACAGAAATCCAATACTCTTGTGGGTCTAATTCCGTTAGTGCAGGTAATTGATTCCAAAACTGAATAAAAGGTTTAATTGTAATTTTTGTCTTATCATTCTGTATTAGCGATGATGGTATGGATACCTTACAAGTAAATGTTTTGTTTGAAGAATAGGCACCACCTTGATCACCAGAGAAAAACATATTTAGTGCCTTGCCATCCGATGAATAAACGGATATACCCCAATTGGACACATCATTTGACATCTCAGGAACGGAACCATCAATTGTAAATTCGGCATCCAAATTATTGCCATTAAAGAAAGTTTTTATTGACTTGAAATTTTCTAATTTCACTTGATAATTATCAATATATTTTCTTGCATTACCATATCTGATACAAGTCATCGGATTATACGTTCCAATATTATCTTCTGGTATTAAGAACGGGCGGAAATAGTACGGTTGTCCCGCTTTTATCGGAAGTGTGAAACTAAAATCCTTTGAACTATTTGAAACATGTCTCAAATTTGAACATTGATCGTGAAGATACAGGCCTGCGGATTCATTATTTCCTAATGCTACACCAAAAAATACGCTATTTGTTGTCCACATAATTGCTCCGTTTTCGCAAACAACAGGTATATCTGATGGTATGCTTGACATGTCATTTATTTGACACAAAACCAACACCTCTTCATCGCTGATTCTGGAAACAGATGTTACCTCGATAGTTGCGTTTCCTATAAACCAGTTTCTTAAGCGGTCGTAATGTAACTGAATAAACTTTGTTAGCCCTTCTTTTGTGAGCAATTTGGCAATTTTGCCACCAGGAAGTAAATCAATTAGTTTGTTGGATGCAAAGTCTGCAAATATTTCACCTAACTTGCCATCTTGAATGTTCTGAAGCAGAGTAACAAAATCCTTTGATTTTTCAAAGAAAGAACCTATATTGTGCTTGAAGACATTTATCGGAGAATACCCCCTTGTTGCCATTGTTTCTATTTCTTCTTTAGGTATAGAGAAACTTCCTATGTTCTCGCCATTTGAATCATAAACCATATATGAAGTTGTGTTTTCGTAATCAGTTACGGCAAACATAATATCACCCACAAGGATTGTTTGAAGGTTCCCCTCAAGGTCTGTAACGAGTGATATAGAACTGTTAATGTCAACATTTTCCGTAGAGCTCAAATTATAAACACATTGCTCGTTGATCGAATCCGCTGATGCTAAAAGTATATATTGTTTTAATTCATTGTTTTCGTATGTAGAATACAATACACCTCTATCCCAATCAAGTAGTTCCTCTTTTGAAATTTCAATAAATCCGGTTGAAACATTTTGGGGATATTGTTCTGCATTTTCTTCTTTTGAATTACAAGAAATCAACATAAGCATAATAGAAATCAAGCCAATAAGTTTTTTCATAAAATATAAGTTTTGGGTTTGAAATTTTTATAGTTTTTATCAGTCGCTCATCATCCACTGGTCGGCCTCAATACCAAACTCACGGAGTAGTGCTCGTTCGGACGACAACTGCCCGCTGTATTGAATGTTCTCATACTTGAAGTCGCTAAAGTGCATATTTTTTGCTTTGCTAAGTTATGAAATATTTCTCAAAAATGAGCAAAAAAAACTTCAAAATCAGCGTTTTTTTTCATTATTGTCCCGTTAAAATCGGGACCAGTTAAATATTAATCAAATAACCCCGGAAAGAGGGGACTATCGAGTTCTTTGACATTATTGAAATCAGTCCTTTCGAAGAGATCTACGAGTGGTGTCTTACCCATCAGAGAAATGCTTAGAATCTGAAGAACCTCATAAGTTGATCGCTTAAGTTGCAAATCATGTTGTACGATGGCAACAAGGCAATAGGCTATGATTGCCGATGAGATTTAGATTCTCACAGCATTCTCAGTAGTACCCCAAAATTTCTTGATCTTGAGGTGCTGCTTTAGCCATTTGAAGAACAGCTCTATCTGCCATCTGTTCTTGTAAAGGTTGGCGATTTCAGGAGCTGTTAGATGAAAAGCATTTGTCAGGAAGGCAAACTCCCTACCTTGTTCTTCATCATAGAATTTTACGAGTCTGAGTTTCTCCGGATACTTCCGGTATGAATTGTATTCAGTGAATTCAATCACATCATCTGTCAATATATTCTTTGGCAACCTGCGCCTCCATTTACAGCATTTGTATTGCAGATTCTTCTTGGCTCGCACAACAAACAAAGAACGATTCATGTAGATGTATTTTGAAAAGTTCCTTGAATGCATTGTATCCACGGTCAAACTTAGAGCTTTTCTATGACACCATACTTTTTTAGTATTTCAAAGCGGCTTCTCATGAAATTAAGCAATTTACCATTGTGCATATCTTCCAATGTCTGAATGTCATCCCAATCATACCATTTTTTATTCCATTCTCTATTTTCATCATACAAAAAAGAATATCCAAAAGGAAATTCTTTCTTTAAATTTCCTTTACTTTCAGGAACATGATGATAATCTTTCTCATAACGAGTCAAAGGTTGTTCATCAGAATCGGTTGATTCTATTTTAAAGACATTCTTCAACTTTTCTATATTTGAATAATCCCCATTAATAATAGACAACCCATATAACATTCCGCCATAGTTTTGATTTGTTCTTGAGTAATTTCCAACTACAAATCCTACTTGTGATTGATGCTTTTTTCCCCCTAAAAAAATCATCCATCCATAATCTTCATCCCATGTAACGAGGCTGTCATTATAATGCTCACGAGGTTCAAGACCATATTCACCAGCCAAAGACACCAACTGGTCGCAGAAATCTCTTCTAATTTTCTGTTTAATATTTTGCACATTACATAAAATACTAAGAGTCGTATCTATATTTTTGGGTGCAAGTAATAGCTCTAATAATTCTTTTTGATATTTATCTTCCATAATCAGTCTTGTATTCATTATATAGGTTATGTATTGTTTTATTACTTCGTGAATACGAGGGCAGTGTTTAGATATTTCCAAACACTTATTGAGCCAAGATATAATATTGGGCTTTTTATCAGATGGGTCATAACTTAGCGTATGGTATGCTATTTTGTTAGGACCGGTAGAATACTCAGAGGCACTTTGACTAGAAGGCGTGAGATAAATCAAGATAAAATTATCCCCATAATGCTCCTTTCCGTAATTATAATATCGTTCAAGTTGCCTTGGTTGTTCCTGGGCAGGATTGCCATATCTGTCAAATTTATTTTCTATGATGATAGCATGTCCTTTATCATCATTAATAAAGATATCAATCTCTCCTCCTGTTGACTTTCCATCCTCTGATATTTTTATTTCACCAATGTATTTGTCTTTATATTCAATATTGCTTGAGGTAATATCATATTGAAAATTATGATTCAATTTCCGTACAACCATATCTATAAAAGCTTTTAAAAAGCGATCTCCTACACCATGATTGGCATTCTTATCAAGAAGCATCCGTAGAATAGGTGTATGCAGATGCTCCTCTGGACGCGTAAAGTGTAAATTTTCAAAAACATTGAAATATTCACCTATAGCCTCATTCTCTTTCTTCTCAGCCTTATCTTTCTGTAATATAATCTGAGCGTTTTGCAGTAATTGTTCTATTGTTTTTAGATTCATATTTTATTGGTTTTTCAGATAAAATCATTTGTTATCTTTAATCTTTATTAATATAATTATGTCAGAATATTTCAAGTGTTCGTGATGTCGTTCCAAAGAACGCTTTAGGCTTTTAGTGGACTGTAATTATTTAAACAGATAATTTAGATAGCCATCTTTGAACTTCTTTGTTAAAGGATAGTTTTCTATTGTCGTCTGTTGTTGATATGCTAGCAATAAAACATTCACTTAGTTTTTCATCAAAAACTCCCATATCCACCAATGGATTCTTTATGATCAGTACTGGCATACCTTCCATTAATGCCATTCCTACTTCTATATCATTCCAAGGTGTTGACATCCACTTGTTTTGCCAAATTTGTTCGTCCTTCGTATTTGGGCGGAATGTAGCCTCTTTAATACTTATTTGTTTAAAGCCAAAGGCAACCATACCAACTGAATTCTTTATTTTTTCACGTATTCTATTCAGTTGGCCATAACAAGGGTAGTCGTCTTTTATATAATAATGGACATTATAGCCTTGGGCCTCCAAAAATGACTTGAAGTCTTTTGTAAGAAGTTCTTCTCCTTTTTCCATTACGCTTGGCATTGAGAAGAATATGCTCTTGCTTGATTCTAATTTATGTCCGGCTGTCACTCGGTCATCATCCAGGTACTTACCGTCAACAAGCTTTTCTTTTATTTTATCGGGTACGTGCAATGCGCCGGTAAAGTCGGCATTCTTCAAAAATACATTTTTAAACTTTACCCTTGTCAAATCCGCTTCTCTAAAACAACTGTTTGACAAATCAGAATTCTTGATTTGTGTACAAAATTAAATGGATCTGTAGAATATGGCTTTTCCTGATAGATTTTCCAAAAGTGCATAGGACAAGTCTGCTAAATAAAAATCCGTCGAATCAACTTTTATATTCTTATCATCCTTTCTACCCAGATATACATCCTGCAGATTTGTCTTTTGTAAATCCATATTGGACAAGTCCACAGCATAAGCCAAACCATCTGCCATAGTCTTTTGGAATATTCCTGTCGGAAGAACTTTCAACATTGAAGAAATCACATTAGCGCTTTCTTGAAATAGGAACAGATTGGATTTCTGTACCTTTCCATTAAAGAATCTTCTTATCATAATAGCAGAGGCTAATCTTACTGTGTTATCAGATGAAGATAGGTTTCCGACTATTTTATCAAAAGCCGAAACTTCTTCTGCACGTCTCGCCCTCTTGCTTTTAACGCCTAAGTAACTGAAAAAGAAGAAAGACAAAATAGCACAGATGCTTGTGAACAAAGCAACCAATGCTGGTATATAGGTAATTTTAAAAGCTTCCATGTTTATAGTAATCTTGTTGAGAATAGTACTTTATATCTTTGATTAGTTAATCGTTTTAACGTTTGTAGGGTTATATCGCCTTTACGATATATACGTCACTTCCAAATTCTTCGTGCCATTTAAAAGTTTTAAATTTATTGTTTAGGAATTATTTTAGGCAAAGTTACAAAAAATACATAAAACTCATAACCTACGAACAGAATAAATTACACAGCCTTTCTTCTCGTATTGAGTGGAATGACTTTAAGAACTAATGTTCCTTTTTCATCCTGAATTATTTCCGAAACACTATAAGCGAAATTGTGCTCATTATGTCGTAGCACTATGTAGCTTACTTGATATTCAGCACATTACGTCACTTTTATGTCGCAAAAAAATGTAGCCTACTTGTAGCGTCTTGTAGCGCAGTGTAGCGTTATATCTAATTATTTATGCAAAGTTAGTATAAAACTATTAGAAAGAAAAAAATTCCTTAGGTTTAACACTAACTTGTGTTTAACACCATGTATAAATCCTTGCGCATGGCACATGAAAAACTTCTTATGTGTGAAACGAACTTACATAGGTGTGGGCTATCTTTGCATCAGAATTTTTAATTGATATACAATGGAGAAGTTTGATATAAATAAAGAAATGGCGAAGTTAAAAGAACTGAACATTATCGAAAAATGCTCGGCTTTAGACGATTTGCTTGATGATTTGGAAGATGCCCAAGAGCAGATTATCTGTGCCAAGGATGAGTATGAATTCTATGATCCAGAGTATGAGAGAAGCGTCATGTTCCCAAATGGTGAGGAAGAGGATGATTTCGCCTTCTAAATATAGACAAGTATGGAAAATAAATCTTATTTGAGAACCATATTGGGAGGAACGGATTTTAGAAGTCTTTCCCTCATGGAGAAAATATTATGTATTAATGTAGTGCTATTATGGTTATGCAAACGTCGTGTAAAAAAGATATGGAGCAGATGGACTTGCTCCAAGCATTCGAAATAATCGTAGATAAGGCAAAGAATTCTTCTCTGGGTGAGAAGTTCTATGAGGAGGCTGATTCATATCTTGGATTTGTCTCCGATAAACTGGACATATCCAAGCGTGCCAGTGCCATCATGGCCTTGTTTGCCGACAGATGCGATGACAGTCACATCCAGTTCTCGGACTTTACGGATTTCTTGGGCTGCCGCATCCTTAGCTTGCTTCGATATGCCAATGAAATCCAAGAACTTGTTGACAAGGAATATATCTGCCGCAATAGGGATGAAGGTTTCTATTATACCATCCCAATGGAGGTGATGGAGGCATTTCAGCAGAATCAACGTTATATACCCTCTGATGTGGAGGAGCTTACAGCCAGGGAATTGTTTGACAAGTTCAATGAACTGTTCACAAAATGCCGTCGCAGGAAACTTGACAGGCAAATATTGAAAAAGAAGCTCAGGGCATTGGTTCGCAAGAATGAGAACCTGGCTTTTGTCAAGGCCATGTCTTTATTTGACATAGATGAGGAGGATACAGAATTTTCTCTTTTTCTGTTGTTCTGTACACTCTTTGTCATAGATGGTGATGACGATATCCGCTATCACGACTTGGAATTTCTCTACGAGGAGGGAGAGGCTGACTGGAGATGGGCAAAGAGAGACTTGAGTCAAGGTGATCACTTGTTTTTTGTGGAGAAGTTCATTGAATATACCAATGACGATGGCTTTGTGGATAGAGAGTCGTTCAAAATTACGGATGATGCCAAGAAACAGCTTTTCTCGGAACTCAACCTGTCATCCATGCGTGGTTCTCGCCCGAAGGGTGGCATGCTATCCTTTGAGGACATCAGCCCCAAGCAACTATTCTACAATAGCAAGGAACAAAGGCAAGTGGAAGAGTTAACTTCCCTCTTGGATGAGGAGCATTTCCAGCGTATCAAAAATCGATTGAAAGAAGCCAACTTCAGAAGCGGCTTTGCCTGCCTTTTCTATGGCGCGCCTGGTACAGGAAAGACAGAGACTGTGCTTCAGATAGCCAAGAAGACTGGCCGTGACTTGATTCAGGTGAACGTTTCAGAGGTTAAGAGCATGTGGGTAGGCGAGAGCGAAAAGAATATCAAGGGCATCTTCGATGATTATAAGAAGAAGGTGAAACAATTAGCCAAGGCACCCATCTTGCTTTTCAACGAGGCTGATGCCATCATCGGCAAGCGTCAGGTGGGGGCGGAAAGAGCCGTTGAGAAGATGGAAAACAGTATTCAGAATATCATCCTTCAGGAGATAGAACAGTTGGATGGCATCCTCATTGCCACGACCAACCTCGCAGAGAACATGGACAAGGCCTTCGAGCGCCGTTTCCTCTATAAGATACAGTTTGAGAAGCCAGACTTGAATTGCCGTACTCAGATTTGGCAAGCGATGATTCCGCCCTTGAATGATGCCGACGCCAGTTACCTGGCGGGCAAGTATGATTTCAGCGGTGGTGAAATAGAGAACATCGCCCGTCATTTTACCATCCAGACGATATTGCATGGCAAGTCTGAGAACATGGTCAAATCCCTTGTTGGGTTATGTGAAAGTGAAAGACTGGAAGGGAGCCGTATTAAGAGAAAAATTGGATTCTAACGGCTGATATATAACAAAAAAGGTATGGAGAAGTATATATTTTTAGATTTTGATGGAGTAATCAATACTCCAAAAGGTAAATTTGCTAAGAAAGCTGTAGCCAATTTGCTCCATTTGGTGGAAAGAAGTGATGCCAAGATCATCATTTCTTCCACTTGGCGATTGCAAGGCATGGAGTACATACAGAAGTTGTGGCAGGAATACCACTTACCTGGCGAAGTTATAGGTTTGACACCTTCTTGTAATTCCATTAACCTTAGCAATGTAGACGGCCAGGAGGAATGGCAAGGCTTACATGGGTGTAAAGGCTTGGAGATTGCAGAATGGTTGAGATTGAACGCCAAAGAGCCTTATCGTTATATAATTCTTGATGACGAGGAGGATATCCTATTTGCCCAACGAGAACATCTTGTGTGCGTAGATGGCAGCAAAGGCCTTAGTAAAGCTGATGCAAGAGTTTCACTGAAAATCTTGAATGCCCAAAAGGTGAGCTGGGTTAAACGATGGTTTTATCATTTTTTAGAATTTTTGTTCCTCTATGTATTCTTGCAGGCAATTTTTTGGGCTTATATCTATTGGTTACCAAATCTGGGTCTTTGTAGGTTTGAATATCGGGCTGCTCAGTGGCATGAACGCCTACTTGATCATCATTTTCCTTGGCAATAATAATAAAAGCGGTAAATACGAATTAAACGTATTCACCGCTTTAACCATTTCATGAAGGAAGTTACCCATGAAGGTCAAATCTTATATTTCTTCATAAGGTTCCTCAACCTTTCTGCCACTTCATCTCTTAGCCATAGAGGTTCCAGCACTTCCATGGCATCCATGTTCGAGAAGATCTCCTGTTCAAAATCAAACTCTGGTTTCAGGTGATACTCAAAGATAGAGTATTCGTCAGTTCGCTTTGTTTCCTTTTGTGAGTCATGGAGAGGTAGGTTGCGTATATAGTTACTTTGAAAGGCATCCACTTTGAGTACAACTTTCTGGACCTCAGAATTCTTGTTGTTGATGATACCAAAGCAATCTTTGAAGTAATCAGCTGGTTCAAAATTCTTAGGCATCTTGAACACTTTGTCTGAAATGATGACACGTTCCATGCGGTCAAGCGCATAACAACGGACATCGTCGGTGCCAGGGCTATAAGCTATCACATACCAGCGTTTCTTGAAGGCTTTCACGAAGTAAGGATGTATGTCAAACTCATTATATTTCTCGGCATTGTAGCTGTAGTAAGATATGAAGATGACACGGTTGTCACGCATGGCCTTGATGATGTCTTCCAGATAGTTTCTGCCCGAAGGCATGTCTTCCAGGAGTACCCTCTCCTTGAGCTTGCGGCTGTTACCTACCATAGCATTGAGCGAGAAGGCGTTGAGCAACCAGTTTCTGGCGCTTCCTTCCTCGAAACAGTCACCATACTCAATGTGATAGCGGAATCCGCTGCCGCATTCAATATTAATCTCAAACAGTTCCTCGATGGCATGGAGATTATTGATGAAGGTACGGCGAGAAAGTTCCGTCCCCTCGCTCAGATCAGAATCCAACCATCTGCTTTGAATCTCCTTCAAGGTAATGCCACCTCGTTTTCTTGCCCTATGGATGGTTTCCACAAGCCATACATATTTGTTGAGTTGATTGATAGCCATATTCTTTTATAGATTGCAAACTCGGTCATAAGTCATTTTAAGGAATGGGGTAAAGTTGTTCCCCATTCCAAAAGCATCCCATAAGATTTCTTCAATCTCATTGAAAGATATGCTTCTTAAACATTCTGCTATTGTCTTCGCATCCTTTACAGTGCTTTCATATTTTGTAGACTTTTCCATAACTGTATCTTTAATGTCTGCTGCAAAAGTATTATGAAGGTGTTCCAATTATTAGCACAGGTTGAAAAAACTTCTGTTTTTGTGAGTTTTTTTATAAGAAACAATTAACTTGTATTGATAATTGAGTCAGCACGTCAATATCTTTGCCGGCAAATAACGATAAATTCTTGAGATATGACATTGTACGAATTATTACACAAGGTATCGTTTGACGAGATTGCGCCATTCTTGTCGAAAAGCTATGACGCAGACAGAAGATGTGATTATTTAAAGGAACTCATTGAGAAATATGATTTAGCGAAGGGCCTCAACCAACACAATAGTATAATAAGCATAAGTGCCTCACCAAAGCATCCTCTCCAACCACGAGAACTTGAAACCTTGCAACGTTTGTTGTACAGAAGTGTCGGTGAACTGCAGTTTTGCTTGAAAGCAGACGATACGCTTGGCAAAGACTTGCGGATAGATTTTGCATTTTACAGTATGTAATTTAAGGATAAGGTTAAACGACATTTTAAATCAAGATTATAATATGCTCTACTTGAGCGAGAAGACCGACAACTGGAATGAAGGGTTAAACCCAGAGCTGACTTCCGACATGCATCTCGTATACCCATTCCACAATCTCTATGAACATACATGCTTCTCAATCTTTAACCTTTTATGGGTGCGCGATTTTAATGTGGAAATCTCCGTGGAATACGATTATGCAACATATAAGGAGTGATTTTTTAGCATGGTTGTAATGACTAAATTTTTTTTGTAACTTTGGGCACTTAAACATTTCATTAATTCTAAATACCTGGGTTACGCATGACAACACTGGAAAAATACATTTGGGTGGTCAACGCTCTATATCGTGCTGGTAGCCACGGACTGTCGCTGAAGGAACTCAGCGAAAAGTGGGAGCTTGACGAGAGCATAAGCTATGGCGAACCTCTTCCGCGCCAGACCTTCAACCGTTGGAAAGACAACATACTCATGTCGCTTGGGGTGAATATCGACTGCCGGCTAAAGGGCGGCTATCGTTACTACATCTCCAACCCCGAGAGTCTTGCCAATGGCGAACTGTTGCGTTGGCTGCTCGATACCTATTCTACAGCTAATACGTTGTCACAAAATACGTCGCTCAAAGACCGCATCCTTGTAGAAGAGATTCCGTCGAGCCGTCATTTCCTTACGGATATTGTTGATGCCATGAAGGGCAACAACGTCATAATGGCTACTTATCGGAATTTCCACTACAAGAATTCCTATACATTCCCCATTGCGCCATACTGTCTGAAAATGTTCCAGAAGCGTTGGTACGTGCTCGCGCTCAGCATCAACGAAGACAGGTTGCGCATCTACGGACTTGACAGATTTGAGAATATAGAAATAACAAAAGATCATTTCAAGTTCCCTAGCGACTTCAATGCCAAGGACTATTTCTCCAGCTTCTTCGGCGTAGTAATAGACGAGGATATACCCTTACAACGAATTGTTGTTCGTGCCTTTGGTGTACACCAACACTACATGCGCTCTCTTCCATTGCATCCCTCACAGAAAGAACTTTGTTCTTGCAACGAATATGCCGACTTCGAACTTACGCTTCGTCCCACTTACGACTTCATAATGGAGTTGCAAAGATATGGGACGATGATAGAAGTGATGGAACCACAATCGCTAAGGCAGACAATGAAATGTTGTATAAACGATCTTTGCGAATTGTATAAAAACGATTAATTGTCAAACTAAATAATATTTATCTATCTCTATTAAAGATCTTACCTATGGATGGATATGTCAGTAGCGACTACCGTAATTTCAATCTGACGACATAAAACCGGATTGTTGTCAAGAATTAAATCCACAGTTCCCTTTCTTTCCGTAGCAGTAATGACTTTGTCAACAATAATCTTTAAAAGTTCATTCTCTTCAGGATTGAGCACAGACGGATTATCCCGACTAAGCCCAGTTACCAAGTAGATAATAGCGTTTTTCCCATGAGGCAGCATGTCGTACTTGCTAATAAGATCTGACATATAGCTGGCGGCATCAGACGTTTCGTCAGCGTATGATTGAATGACGGTGGTAGCAAATTTACTGGAAAAGAACAGTTTGCAAAGTTGACCAATTGTGAGACTGTTAGCACCAACAGATAATGCTGGCAATACTTGCACGATAAAACTGCTAATAGCCTCCATTCGGTCATAATAAGTCTCCATGAAATCCTTACGAAAAAGACGTTTGCGCTTTGTTTTGTTAATATGTTTATCACCATACCAAACATTTTTCTTGACTTTCCCTATCATTTCTTGCTTCTTAGAAGGAAGAAGTTCTCTTTTTGGCGGAACATACCCACCATTATTAAGTATGATCGTCTTTAATTCCTTAACTTTCGACTTGAAATCAATGTTGGCAAACTCTTTCTTTTGTCCTTTGGTAAAGCCATAGAAGGACGTATGCCACAAACAACAAGCGATGATTTCTGCATCAGTGACATGTACGTCAGCATCAAGGACAATCTCTTTAGTGAGAGAATGCTCCCACAAATCTCCTTCCATAGGAAAAGCGTCAAGATGGGGCCCTGTGCCATCATCCCAATCTTTCATAGTAATACGACACACATCACCATTGGAATCATCATGACGCTTTGGATTCATCAATCTGAGCATATCGTAATGCAACTTGAACCAGCCGAGACTGTCTTTTGCTTCGGGATACATGTTCACTATGTGTGGCGCCACCTCTTCAAAGGTAACAATGTTGAGAAATTCTTTATACGTCATTGAGAATAGATTTTAAATTTGATACCAAAATTTAAATGGGGCTATGCGAATATGTCCATAGCCCCAGAAAGATTGGCGAGAACTTCTCTAAATAATATTTTGTAGCTCTTCAACAACCTTCCAAATCAGTTCTTTTGTCTCTCTGATGAAAGCATCGGTATCCTTCAAGCGATTGGTAAGGCCAAGCTTGCCTATCCAGATTACGTTGCCATTAGTATTTAACATCGGCGTGAATGACTTGTCAATTTCTGTCAGCTTTTTGGAAGCAGCATCAAATATTTTATCTTTCACATGGTTCTTTACGGAATACCTTACTCCAACAGATTTATCTCCCTTTTGATTCACAAGCGAGATGATAATATCGGATTTACCTTCTTCGTTTGGAATATAGAAACTTGTACGATCTTTAGACTCTTCAAGAAGTTCCAAACTCATCGTATTTTTACAGAATATATTAAGGCAGGCATAGATGTATTGCCATCTTAGGTTTGATTCTTGTTCAGTCATGTTGTCAATGGCTCTTTTTTCCATCAAATCCTTTATGGCATTCTCTAATCCTTCCGGTGAAAGTGTATTCTGTTTAAATCTGAGCAAAGTCTTTATTCCATTTTCTGTACTTTTTCCATATCGCATCAAATAGAGCGGATGATAAAATGGGTTATTGGAATAAGTGTGCGATAGATACAGACAATTGAAATCTTTAATAGCTACATTAAAGAATCCTTCACATCTATCTCTATAGTTCTTATCAAATGCCAAATTCCCAAAACCAAGGTACACAGGAGGCAAAAGATGTTTAATGTCGTAATCGCTCATAGCTTGTTCTGATGCGAAAATGTTGGGAAGACCATACTTTGCATCTTTAGATTTTGCTCTCTCTAAGTCAGCTTCTTTGATGTAAAAGATATTGAAAATCTGGATTACTCCAGACAATGCATCAGGGCTTGTAAGCTCACATTTGTAAGCGAACAACTCTGCGATACATTTCATCGTAGTATCTTCTGAAAACTCATACCATGGCAATTCTATGTCTTGATATTTTTTAAGGTTTTTAATGATTACATCATTTGAAATAGGCTCAGAATCGACCATCTTTGAAGAACCTGGGTTCTTCATGACAACTGAGCCTATACAATCCCACGAGTTTCCAAATTGCAGGAGGGTTCTCCATCGGTACCCGTCGTTCTCGTCAATTTTGATAAAGTGAGTATATACTTTCATTTGTATAAATTTATTATTTATTAAATATTTCAATGGCTCTATAAGCCAATTTTATGTAATGCTGTCATAAGAATCTGCCAGGATTATGCTACTGATTATTCTTATTGATTAGATTGACCAACACTTTCACCATCACATTATTCTCTTCTGTGCGGCTCTCGGCAATCATCAGTGTGAGAGCGACGAGGGTGTTGTCAGCAATGCGCTTGAGTCCGTCCTGGCCATAGAGTTACTTCAATAATCTTATTCTCTGTCATATCTCTTTGTCCTCCTTATACTTGTTCCACATTCTCTTTACTTTTCTTGCAATCTCCTTACGTAGCCATAGCGGTTCGAGTACTTCAAGGTTTTCACCATTCCACAGCAGTTCCTGTTGGAAGTCGAATGTCGGGCGGACATGCAATTCAAAGATGCTGTATTCATCTGTTTGCTCTGTCTCTTGTTGCGACTCATGCAGAGGAAGGTCGCGCAGGTAGTTAGCCTGACTGGTACTGACCTTGATTTTTACCTTCTCAATGTCGGTGCCATCGCCAGGAATTACACCTATACAACCATTGAAGTATTCCTGTGGATTGAAATCTTCAGGATATTCAAACGTGTGGCTCGAAAGGCGGAAGTCATGTATGCGGTCGAGACAAAAGACGAGGTCATAGCCTGCAGGCCAATTACGCCCCACCAAATACCAGCGTTGGCGGTATAGCTTTACGCATAGCGGCATCACATAATGGTCGCGCGTGTCACCTTTCCAGTAGTTGAAATAGTTGATATGAATGAAGCGGTTCTTCTTCATCGCATCTATTATCAGCTCCAAATATTCCCTGCCACTGGGCACGTCTTCAAGGATAATCCTGTTCTTGACAGATTTGCTTTCAAGGAGAAAATTACTCACCGATAGCGTACTGAGCAACCAATTTTCAATACTTCCACTCTTCATATCCTCCACGTTGGCGATGTAATACCTATATGGAGCGGTCTTTTCGCAGTCTATCGACAATCCGAAGGTGTCGAAGATATTCCACTTCCACTTATGGAAAGTGCGCTTCAACATCTCCTCACCACCGCTCAAATCTACATTATCCATCCAGCGGCGGTTCAATTCCTCGAATGAAATCTTATGTGCCCGATAGATGGTCTCCACAATCCACACGAGTTTATTGGTTTGATTCAGTGCCATATTTGTCGTTTATATAGATAACGTTTCGGCTGCTAAGATATTGCTATGGTGTGTCTTTTTTTTATACCATCATAATCAATCTCGCTCTACAAGGTTGCAATTTGCAACCTTATAGGTGAGAGAAGCAGCTACATAAAAGTTGGACCAACAATTTTTCGCCTAATTTTTCATCTGTTCCAGTCTCCCATGTATATTCTGCTTTGTGAAACTTATTTGCAAAGAACGAGACCAGCTGACATAACTCTCTCTTTTTCAACGGATATACTGATGCAGTAATAAACTGTAGCACAACCTTGTCATATTGTTTGCAATCAATCATTGCATAATCTTCAAACTCTCTGATTATACTTTCCACTCGCAACTCACTGTCATTAGGAAAAGAAATAATTCTTCTTTTTAAGACAGCACGTGCCTGTTGATTTTTGACATTATCTTTCATTTCTACAAAGGTACTGATGTGAATAAAGTTAATGTTTTCGGTGTAGCTATCGTGATTGTAAGATATAATAGGCTCTTATCCGGAAAGGCTTCAATATAGTCACCTACAGGAAGCATTATCTTTTCAGGAAGCGTTATCACTTTCATCTCATCAGTATAGTCATTGGCTATGGTAATTGCCAAAAGATATCTACCATTTTCTTTTATATATATTGACTTTATATGTTCAAGAGCATCTGTTATGTCTTTTTTATACACATACGAGTGGATAGATATTACGTTCCTTCCTCTTATAATTATTAAGAAATCAGACAAATCAAAGCATATCATACTATGCTTCTCTATACATATATTATACAGTTGCAGAAACTTTTTCAATTCGAGGTATGGATTGCTATCTGCCTGAAAAGACAATATAGAGAAAATGTCAGATTCTTCTTTGATACTGAGTTCTGGATTCATTTTTATTACAACATTTCTTCTTGCACGTGCATGTGTTTCTAAGATTTTATTAACGTTATCGGCTCCTTTGTCGGTAGACACCAACACGACATTAACATGTACATTTGGGTTGTTCTTTATTGAATATATACCTTCTGAACGAAGCTCGTTGATTACTTGTTGACTAACATAATCTGCCGCAATCAGTCGTAATGATTCAAGTGCGATTTTTTCCATTTTATTAATGCTTATATCTTTATAATCATAAATACAGTGCAAAAATAAAATGGAGCTATGCCAACTGTGGGCACAACTCCATTTTTTATAATGAAAATCTTTGGCGCAGATTTGTCGCAGCATAAAACAAAAAAACGACATAACTCGTTGCTTTACAACTTGCTATGTCGTTATGAGTTGCGGAGGCAGGACTCGAACATGCGACCTCCAGGTTATGAGCCTGGCGAGCTACCAACTGCTCCACTCCGCGATATTAACCATTTGCGTTATTCAGAATGTTGTTGTGATGTCATTGCTGAATTGCGAGTGCAAAGGTATGGCTTTTTTGTTAAACCTCCAAATGTTTTGGCTACTTTTTTAATAAAAACTTTAAAAAAAGTGCATTTTCGCTCCTTTTTCTTGGCTTTTTATGAGTTTTGCTCCGATTCTTCTTACCTTTGCATGAGCTAAAGTATACATATATAATAATGTAATGAGTAAGATTGGGGATATTTGTCTTTCGGAAGGAAGAGTTGAGGATAATGTAGTGAGGGGGCGGTTTGCTCCTTCGCCAACTGGACGCATGCATCTTGGTAATGTGTTTGCGGCGTTGTTGTCATGGCTGTCTGCCAAGTCGCAGGGCGGAAAGTGGCTGCTTCGCATTGAGGATATCGACCCGCAGCGTTCGCATCGCGAGTATGCAGAACTGATAATGGACGACCTGCGATGGCTCGGACTGGAGTGGGACGAGGGTCCTTACTGGCAAAGCGAGCGCGGCGACATTTACGAACATTATCTGAAGGTGCTTGCCGATAAGGGAATGACTTATCCTTGCTATTGCACCCGTGCTGACATCCTCGCCACACAGGCACCGCATGAGAGCGACGGTCGTGTGGTGTATAAGGGCACGTGCCGCAATCTGCCGCCTGGTTCGCGACGTGGACCTGCCGCCATACGTATGCGAGTGCCGGAGGAAGGGGAGGGCGTAGTGACGTTCACGGACGGCCATTACGGACCGCAGACCGTTGACCTCACCTCGCAATGTGGCGACTTCATCGTGCGTCGCAAGGACGGGGCATGGGCTTATCAGCTTGCCGTGGTGGTGGACGATGCCTTGATGGGCGTCACGGAGGTGGTGCGTGGACGCGACCTGCTTCTCTCGTCGCCGCAGCAGATTTATCTCGCCGGTCAGCTTGGCTTCCGTTCGCCCCGCTTCATCCATCATCCGCTGCTCTGCAACGAAGCCGGACAGCGACTTTCCAAGCGCGACCGCAGTCTGGATATGTCGGCTTTACGGGAGAGTTATGCCCCGGAAGAGATAGTCGGAATGCTTGCCAGTGCCGCAGGATTGCAAGCCACGGACGCGCCGATAACCGCCGCAGACCTCCTTCCCGCCTTCTCCTGGAAGAAGATAGAAACGGCGGACCTGACGTTCTAAGTTGTCGGAATAATAGGCTAAAAGGCAGGTTTTTGTTATCTAAAGTGGTAAAATCCGCCTCTTTTATTTGTCCGTATGGATTAATTGCAGTAATTTTGCACATAGCAAAAACTATGTGCAACGTAGTTGGCACTATATATATTAATAAGGTACAAAGAACAAACGCAGGTCATTATTCGTTATGTCAATATCAAAGACTCGACAAAAACTCGTTGACGTGGCAAGGCAGCTCTTCGCCAAGAACGGCATTGCCAACACCACGATGAACGACATCGCCGTGGCATCCGGAAAGGGACGCCGTACGCTCTATACTTACTTTAACAGGAAGGAGGACGTGTATTCGGCTGTCATTGAGTCGGAGCTTGAGCGTCTTTCGGACAAGCTCGATGAGGTGGCGGCTATGAAGATGCGCCCGCAGGACAAGATTATAGAGCTTATCTACACCCACCTGAGCATGATACGCGAGACGGTTGTGCGCAACGGCAATCTTCGCGCCGAATTCTTCCGCAACATCTGGATGGTGGAGAAGGTGCGCAAGAAGTTTGACGAGGACGAGATTTCGATATTCCGCAAGGTGTATGCCGATGGAAAAGCGGACGGTGAGTTCGACATTGACGACATCGACCTCGTCGCTGACATCACCCACTATTGTATTAAAGGACTTGAGGTGCCGTTCATTTACGGCCGTCTCGGACACGGCATGACAGAGGAGGCGAGCAAGCCTCTTGTGGCTAAGGTGGTGTACGGTGCCTTGGGCAAACGCATTAATAATTAATTATTTTTTAAAATAAACAAGAAAATGGGATTACTTACAGGTAAGACTGCCATCGTAACAGGTGCAGCCCGCGGCATTGGTAAAGCTGTCGCTATGAAATTTGCGTCTGAGGGCGCTAATATCGCATTCACAGACCTCGTCCTCAACGACGAAATGGCCGCAGGACTCGAGGCTACTCGCAAGGAGATTGAAGCTCTCGGCGTAACATGCCGCGCTTACGCTGGCAATGCTGCCGACTTCGAGGAGACAGAGAAGACCGTTAAGCAGATACATGCTGACTTCGGTAGCATCGACATCCTCGTCAACAACGCCGGTATCACCAAGGACGGCCTTATGCTCCGTATGAGCGAGGCTCAGTGGGATGCTGTTCTGAACGTAAACCTCAAGTCAGCGTTCAACTTCATCCACGCTTGCGCTCCCGTAATGCTTCGTCAGCGCAGCGGTTCCATCATCAACATGGCTTCTGTAGTCGGTGTACACGGCAACGCAGGTCAGTGCAACTATGCCGCTTCTAAGGCAGGTATGATCGCTCTCGCCAAGTCTATCGCCCAGGAGCTTGGTCCTAAGGGCGTACGTGCCAACGCTGTAGCTCCCGGCTTCATCGAGACAGCCATGACAGCTCAGCTTCCTGAGGACATCCGCAAGGACTGGATGAAGAAGATTCCTCTCCGTCGCGGTGGTCAGACAGAGGACATCGCCAATGTCTGCCTCTTCCTCGCTTCTGAATTGTCAAGCTACGTAAGCGGTCAGGTTATCCAGATTGACGGTGGCATGAACATGTAATGCTCCGTAACGGAAACTTTTAAGATAATACGCCCTGAGAGGACAAAAGCAAGGATCGGTACCGACTCTTCCTTTTGCCTTCCCAGGGCGTTTTGGCTTATTACGCCAACCAAAGACATCATACACCCCAAGAAATTCATATATCTAACAAACAACACTCTAAAGATGCAAGTAGTCTACGAAGACAATCATATCATCATCGTCAACAAGGCAAGTGGCGAGATAGTACAAGGCGACAAGACAGGTGACAAGCCGCTCTCCGACATCGTGAAGGAATACATAAAGGTGAAGTACGCTAAGCCGGGCAACGTATTCCTTGGCGTGGTGCATCGTCTTGACCGTCCCGTAGGCGGACTCGTTGTCTTTGCCCGCACATCCAAAGCCCTTTCGCGTCTGAACGAGATGTTCCGCACGGGCGACGTGCACAAGACCTACTGGGCTGTTGTCAAGAAACACTCCATCCCTGAGGAAGGCACACTCACCAACTGGCTCGTCCGCAACGAGAAGCAGAACAAGAGTTATGCTTACGACAAGGAGCGCCCGGGAGCCAAGAAAGCCATCCTGAAATACCGTCTGCGTGCCGAGTCGGACAACTATATGCTCCTTGAGGTGACTCTCCTCACCGGTCGTCATCACCAGATACGCTGCCAGCTTGCCCACATGGGCTGCCCCATAAAGGGCGACCTGAAGTACGGAGCGCCGCGCAGCAATCCTGACGGAAGCATCTCGCTGCTCTCGCGCCGCGTAGAATTTGTTCATCCTGTATCGAAAGAACCCATCTCTGTGGAGGCCCCCGTGCCCAACGACCGTCTGTGGCAAGACCTCGCACGCTGACCCTGCCGCTATGTAATATAGCGCGCCCCTCTTAAAACCCATCATAACAACACTATCGGATGAAGCCTGTATTAAAGAAAAGTCTTAAGGTGTTAGCGGCGCTAATAGCCTTGCCGCCAACCCTTCTTCTCATACTCTCCATACTGCTATACGTGCCCGCCGTGCAGAACTGGGCTGTAAAGCAGGTGGCAGCCTATGCTTCTGACGCCATGGACATGAACGTCAGCGTGGAACGTGTGCGCCTACGTTTCCCGCTCGACCTTGGTGTGTACGGCTTCCTTGCCACACAGCCCAACGACTCGCTCAAGGGCGTGACCGACACCATTGCCGATGCACGCCTTCTTGTGGCTGGCGTTAAGCTTATGCCGCTCTTCGATAAGCGGGTTGACGTGAAGCGCGTGGAACTGCTGGACGCCAAGATCAATACGGCACAGTTCGTACCTGCCGCCCGTGTTCGCGGTAGGGTGGGGAGCTTGCGCCTCTGTCCCAGTACTGTAAGGCTTTCCGATTCTGATGTTTCGCTCAGCACGCTGCGTCTTTCGCGTGCCGACATTGACGTGTGCCTTAGCGACACTGTCCCCGAAGACACCACGCAGAGCGAAAACGTATGGCGCATAGCCCTCCAACGGCTGCATGCCGACCATTCCAACGTCACGGTGCACATGCCGGGCGACACGCTGCAAGTGGCTGTCGGACTTGGACGTACGGACGTTACTTCCGTACTTGTCGACCTTGCCAAGAGCCAGTATCAAGTGGGCTCGCTCGACTGGCGTGAAGGATCCTTTGCCTATGACAACAACTTTGAGCGTCCGCAGAAAGGCGGACTCGACTATAATCATATCGCACTCTCGCCGTTGGCATTGCGCATCGACTCTCTCTTCTATTCCGACGCAGGACTGAAGATGAGGCTGCGCCGCTGTGCCTTTAAGGAGAAATGCGGCCTTGTGGTGAACGAGATTTCTGGAGCGTTGTCTCTCGATTCCGTCCACGTAAAGCTTCCGTCGCTCTTGCTGCGCACGCCCCATTCGCGCCTGTCAGCCAATATCGACTTCGACTTCAATACGTTTGCCGAGAAAAATCCCGGTCGTCTGAAGGCTAAGATGTATGGCTCCTTCGGCAAGCCCGACCTTCAGCTTTTCCTTGGTTTTATGCCTAAGAACTTCCTTAGGCAGTGGCCGTCGTCACCTCTCTCCATTGAGGGATCGGTTGACGGCAATATGCAGGCAATGAAGATAGACGCCCTGAAGGTGTCGTTGCCCGGTGCCTTCTCGCTTATGGCAAGCGGAAAGATGCAGAATCTTACGGACATCAAGCGTCTGCACGCCGCCATCACTGCAGATGCCCATACCGACGACATCTCCTTCGTCACCGCACTCCTCGCCCCCTCGCTTTCTCGTTCGTTCCGCATTCCGCGTGGCATATCCCTGAAGGGAAATTTCCATGCGGACGGCCCGCGCTATGCCGCTGATTTCACGGCTTCGCAGGGTGGAGGCAGCGTCAAGGGCGACGCCCGCTTCGATATGAAGGGCTATGCTTATCGTGCACGCCTTACTGCCAACTCGTTGCGCCTCGCCAACTTCCTTCCTGACCTTGCCGTTGAGCCTTTCACCGGCGAGCTTACAGCGGAAGGAGCCGGACTCGACTTCCTCTCGCGACGTACGTGGATGGAAGCCAAGGGACGCATACGCCATTTCAGCTATTCCGGTTACGACCTTTCCAATATGAAGCTCGATGCCACCGTACGCGACGGTGTGGGTAAGGCTGTCCTCGACAGTCGCAATCCGCTCCTCAACGGCATCATCGACCTGCGCACGCTTATCAGCAACCGCCGCTTGGACGCAAGGCTTGCCTGCGACCTCCTCAATGCCGACTTCTATAAGATAGGTCTTACGAAGCGTCCTCTCTCCGCATCGCTCATTGCCGACGTCGAGCTTAACAGCAATCTTAAGAACGACCATTCTGCACGCGGCGTCATCGGCAACATTGTCGTGCGCGATTCTGCCCGTGCTTACCGACCGGAGAGCATTTCGCTGAACATCTTCACCCGACCAGACTCCACCCATGCCGCCGTAACCTGCGGCGACTTCGCCTTGAAGATGGACGGACACGGAGCCATAGAGCACATCATAGACTGTCTTACACGCACCAACGACGAAGCCATGAAGCAGCAGAAGGAGCGATACATCAATCAGTTGCGTCTGCGCGAACGTCTGCCGCAGCTCTCGTTCTATCTGGACGCAGGAAAGGAGAACGTCTTCTCCCGTACCATACGTCATTTCGGTTACGACTATCAGAACGCCTTTGTCGACATGTCGCTCTCCCCCCAGCGTGGCATCAACGGTTCCGTCCGTCTCGACTCGTTGATAGCTTCCGGCATTCAGCTCGACACCGTCCGCCTCTCTTTCAGTTCCGACTCCGTGAAGACGCTGTTCGAGGGACAGGTGCGCAATAACCGCAATAATCCGCAGTATGTGTTCGACGCCCGCTTCCGTGGAGCCTTCCACGAGCAGTCGCTCTATCTCGGCACGCGTGTCTTCGACGCCCGCAACCGACTCGGCGTGGCTTTAGGACTCAGAGCGCAGATGGAGCATAACGGCGTGCGCCTCACGCTCGGCGGCATCGACCCCGTGCTCGGATATAAGGAATTTAAGGTTAACAAGGGCAACTACATCTTCTTCGGCGACGACCAACGCCTGTCTGCCGACATGAAGCTGAGCGCCGACGACGGCATGGGTGTGAAGATTTATTCCAACGACAGCACTGAAGCCCTTCAGGACATCACCGTGGGTCTGACCCGCTTCGACCTTGCCAAGGTGCTGTCCGTCGTGCCCTACGCCCCGAACATCTCCGGAGTGATGAACGGCGACTTCCACGTCGTCAACAATCCCGGCGGTGACTTCACCGTATCGTCTTCCGTCAGCGTGGCGAAGATGTCATACGAGGGCTGTCCTATAGGCAACATCTCGTCCGAGTTCGTGTATATGCCTAAAGACGGCGGCCTCGAACACTATGTTGACGGCACGCTCTCCATGGACGGCAACGAGGTGTGTACGCTCAACGGTACGTACGACTCGCGTGGTGAGGGAATGCTCAACGCTCACATGGATATGTCGCGCACGCCGCTCAATCTCATGAACGGATTCATCCCCGACCGCATTATCGGTTTCAAGGGATATGCCCAGGGCAACGTCACCATAAAGGGAACGCTCTCCCGTCCGCAAGTCAACGGTGAGGTGTTCTTCGATTCTGCCTACGTTGTCAGCGAACCATACGGCGTGCAGATGAGGCTCTGCGACGATCCCGTCACCATCACCGACAGCCATCTGCAGTTCGAGAATTTCCAGATGTTCGCCACCAATGGCAGCCCGCTCACCCTATACGGATCATTCGACTTTGCCGACATGGACGCCATGCGACTCAACCTGCGCATGCGTGCTTCCAACTACCTTCTCATCAACTCGAAGGAGACGGCACGAAGCGAGGCTTACGGCAAGGCTTACGTCAACTTCCTCGGAGCCGTCAACGGTCGGCTTGACGCCCTGCGTATGCGAGGTCGTCTGGACGTGCTCGGCTCTACGGACATAACGTACATCCTGCGCGACTCGCCGCTCTCTTCGGACAACCGCCTCGAAGGACTTGTCACGTTCGTCGACTTCCGCCGACCCGAGCAGACCACCGTGCAGCGTCCGCCCATCAACGGACTCAACATGGACCTCACCGTCAGCATCGACGAAGGAGCACACGTGCTCTGTGCACTTAACACCGACAAGTCTAACTACGTTGACATCATCGGTGGCGGCAACCTACGCATGCTCTACGACGCTTCCGACGGGCTGAGCCTTTACGGACGCTATACGATAGGCAGCGGCGAGATGAAGTATTCGCTGCCCGTCATCCCGCTCAAGACGTTCAACATCAATGAGGGAGGTTACGTTGAGTTCTTCGGCGACCCGATGAACCCGCGCCTTAACATCACCGCCACGGAAAGCACCAAGGCCACGGTCACAACGGACGGAGGATCAGGACGTAGCGTGGCGTTCGAGTGTGGCGTTGAACTCACGAAGACGCTTAACGATATGGGTCTGCAGTTTATTATTGATGCCCCTGACGACCAGCAGATTCACAATGAGCTGATGACCATGTCGGCGGAAAACCGCGGAAAGATAGCCGTGACAATGCTCACCACGGGCATGTATCTCTCCGACGGCAATCCCAACTCGCTCTCCGTGAACAGCGCCCTCAGCGCCTTCCTCAACTCGCAGATCAATGCCATATCGGGCAACGCCCTGCGCACCCTCGACCTCTCCTTCGGCATGGACAACACCATGCTCGGATCCGGTCAGATGCATACAGACTATTCCTTCAAGTTCGCCAAGCGATTCTGGAATAATCGTCTGCGCATCGTCATCGGTGGCAAGGTGTCGAGTGGAGCAGAGGTGGAGAACCAGAACGAGACGTTCTTCGACAACGTCACCTTCGAGTATCGCCTCTCGGCTAACTCAAACAAGTATCTGAAGTTCTTCTACGACCGCGACTCCTATGACTGGCTCGAGGGCTACATAGAGCAGTTCGGCGCTGGTTTTATGTGGCGCCGCAAGCTCCAGCACTTCAAGGACATCTTCCGCTTCAAGAAGGAGAAGAGCATCATCGACATGTTCCCCGTCGACACCACAAAGCAGAAACGACCTGCCACAGAAGTAAAATAATAATAAAGGAAAGACGATGAAACTATACAAGTATATATTTGTCATACTCGCACTTGCGCTCCTTGCAGCCTGCTCCACCACCACCTCGGTGCCGGAGGACGACCAGCTGTTCATCGGACTCAAGACCACCAAGTATGTCGACTATGAACCATCCGACCACTTCAATGCCACACGTGAGGAGGTGGAGGCAGCCCTTGCCACCGAACCCAACGGCGCCTTCTTCGGCAGCAGCTCCATACGTCTGCTGCCATACCGCCTGTGGATATATAATGCCTTCTACGATTCGGACACACGCTTCTCCAAGTGGGTGAGAAAGACGTTCGGCAAGGCTCCGGTGCTTATGAGTGGCGTCAATCCGAGGCTTCGTGCACAGGTGGCCACCGAACTGCTGCGTTCGCACGGCTATTTCAGCGGCTACGTAGGCTATGACGTCCTCACGCAGAACAATCCCAAGAAGGCGAAGGTGGCTTACACCGTCAATCTCGGCGAGCTGCATACCATTGACACGCTCGACTACGTCAACTTCCCAAAGACGGCGCAGGCGCTTATCGACTCCACCCGTACCGAGGCGCTGGTCAGGAACGGTTCGCCCTTCGACGTCTCCACCCTTGACGCCGAGCGCACCCGTGTGTCGACGTTGCTCCGCAATAACGGCTACTTCTATTATCAGCCCGACTATGCCACTTACCTTGCCGACACCATCGCCGAGCCGGGTAAGGCACAGCTCCGCCTCCATTACGCCGACAGCCTGCCGTCGCTCGTGTCGCGCCAGTGGTATGTGGGACGCATCAACTTAGAGATGCGCCGCTCTGCCATGCAGGAGCTTGCTGACACCGTGCGCCGCCGCAACTACACGATGATCTATTCCGGCAAGCGTCCGCCCATACGCCGCTCCGCCATCACACGCGACCTCAAACTGCGTCCGCGCCAGCTCTACAGCTACGCCAATTACCAGCAGTCCATCAATACGCTCACCGCAAAGGGACTCTTCTCACGAGTTGACCTCTCCTTTGCGCCGCGCGACACCACCCCCACCTGCGACACCCTCGATATGACCATCAACTGCGTCTTCGACAAACCCTACGACATCTACCTCGAAACCAACGTCGTGGGCAAGACCACGGGACGCGTCGGACCGGGCGTCATCCTCGGTCTTACCAAGCGCAACGCCTTCCGAGGCGGCGAGAAGTTGTCCGTAAACCTGAAGGGATCATACGAATGGCAGACCGGACACCGTGCCGACGGCACCAGCTCAAAGTTTAATTCGTACGAGTATGGTGCCGACGTAAACGTAGAGATTCCGCGTCTGCTGTTCATCGACCGCTTCCTTAGCAAGATGCGTCACAAGCGTCGTCGTCAGGGCAAGGTGGTCAAGCCGTACTATTCCACCCCCAACACCCTCTTCAAGGCTTCCAGCAACGTGCTCAACCGTTCCGGCTTCTTCAAGCGCCACATCGTCTCCGGTGAGCTTACCTACACCGTTCAGCCCAACGCCACGACGATGCACCAGTTCTCGCCGCTCATCCTCCAGTATGAGTATATGCGTGACCAGACCGACGCCTTCAAGGAAATCCTGAAGCAGAGTCCGTACCTCACCGTGTCGATGGCAGACCAGTTCGTACCCAAGATGCGCTATACGTTCACGCTCCAGTCGCCATCGTCATACCGCAATCCCATCTATTGGCAGACCACGGTCAGCGAGGCGTCCAACATTCTCTCCCTTGGCTATATGGCTGCGGGACGTAAGTGGAGCGAGAAGGGCAAGAACATGTTTAAGAATCCCTACGCACAGTTCGTGAAGATAGAGACTGACCTGCGCAAGACATGGCAGGTGGCAGACCACGCCCAGCTCGTGGCGCACATCAATGGCGGCATCATCTGGTCATACGGCAACTCCCAGAGTTCGCCTTACAGCGAGCAGTTCTATGTGGGCGGTGCCAACAGCATCCGTGCCTTTAATGTGCGCAGCATCGGACCGGGCCGATATTACACAAATCAGTCGCGCCTTTCCTACCTGGACCAGACGGGCGACATAAAGCTGCAAGCCAACGTGGAGTTTCGTCCGCGCATCTTCGGCAATCTCTATGGAGCCGTCTTCCTCGATGCCGGCAACGTGTGGGCGATGCGTGACGACGGCTATCGTGCAGGATCGAAATTTAACATAAAGAACATATTCAAGGAGACGGCGTTAGGCACGGGCATCGGCGTGCGTTACGACCTCGACTTCTTCGTGCTGCGTCTCGACTGGGGCATCGGTCTGCACCTCCCCTACAAGAGCGGTTTCTATAATATGCCAAGCTTCGGCGACTCGCAAAGTCTGCACTTCGCCATCGGCTATCCGTTCTGACCCTCCCCTTATACAAACAAAGCAAAACAGGCTGTTACTCTTTGCAAAGTAACAGCCTGTTTTGCTTTCATTTCCTATTCGTTTTTTAGAACATCTTCTCAGGATAAACGCCGTCGTCGGCAAGCTTCTGGAACTTAGCCACTACGTCCGGACGATCCTCAGGATATGTCACGCCGAACCACTTGCTTGTGGTGTCGAGCACCTCGCATGTAGCAGTGCCGTCGTGGATGAGCTTGTCCACCATCAATGGGATGAAGAACTCGCTCTTGAGGTTCTCCATGTTCTTCGGGTCAGAGAGGAACTCCTTGAAGTAAGCCTCGCTGTGCTGGAAGTAGTCAGGTGTGAAGCCCCAGAAGTTCATTGATACCGGAGTGGTGTCAGGGATAGCCACCCATGTCTCGCCGTCGTCAGCCAGATACTTCACCACGCCGTCGAAGCGCTGAATCTTGGTGCGCTCCACGACAGAAGTAAGGTGGTGGTGCTCGTCGTTCTCGCATACGCCACGGCTTACTGTGCCGCTCTCAGAAAGCGTGTTGCCGACGCGGAATCCCACCATGGCATACTTGCCGGTTGAACCCTCAGGCAGCTCGCTGAGCCACTTGCCCATCACACGGAATGCGTCACGATCGTAGAAGTCGTCGCAGTTGAGCACGGCGAAAGGCTCGTTGATAACCTTGGCGCCCATCATGAGAGCGTGGTTCGTACCCCAAGGCTTTGTGCGTCCCTCCGGGCATGTGAATCCTTCGGGGAGAGCGTCGATGCTCTGGAACACCAGCTCGCACGGGATGTGACCCTCATACTTAGAGAGCACGATACGACGGAAGTCGTCCTCAAAGTCCTTGCGGATTACGAAGACCAGCTTGCCGAAGCCAGCGTTGATGGCGTCGTAGATGCTGTAGTCCATGATGGTCTCGCCGTGAGGGCCGAGCTCGTCCAGCTGCTTGAGGCCGCCGTAACGGCTGCCCATTCCTGCTGCGAGGAGGAAAAGTGTTGGTTTCATATTTATTGATTTTTGTTTATATGATTATAAAGATATACAAAAGTAACAATTATCAGCGAAATAATAGAGGTTTTGCCGTAAAAAATACTATCTTCTTTTCTTCAAATAATTGAAGGGCTTCTTTCTATCTCTGTTTTGTCTTCTTATCAAAAAATATGTACTTCATGTCTTCCTGTCAAAAAACATGTTCTTCATGTCTTCTTGTCTAAAAAACACGTCTTCATGTCTTGCCATGCAAATATCGTACAAAAGAGTAAAAACATGTTACAAAATAAAAATTGATTATAGAGTTCTGGGTTGCTGTTTTTATGGTGTTTTGCTGCGAAAACAGCACCCACACTTAACAATAAAGCCTCTTTTACAGCCCGATAGTGCCACTATCAAAGTGTAAAAGAGGCTTTATTGTATGGCGATAGTGGCAGTATTATAGTGTAAAAGTGGCTCTATAGCAGAGAAAAAGTGGCTCGTTTGCGAGTCTGATTTCATTGTGTATCGTTAGAAAACCTCATAACGCACTGTGTATTAACGCTATAGCTACAAACGCTCAAAACTCAAGAATTTCGCACCAAAGATTTCTTCGTGCGCTCAGCTCATAGTTTTGAGCATCAGAAATGCAAATATAGTCTTCGGCGGAACCGCCGAAGAGTTAGGAATTAGGAATTTTGAGTTTTGACAAAAACATAAAAAACACAAGGTTACGGATAGGGTGTACGCTGGAGAGCTGTCCTTTAACAAAGTTTATACAAGAATGCAGATGTTGAAACAACTCTGCACCACCACTTGCCGTATGTTCGTCAACTATTTCGGCTCGTCATTGGCAAAGGCAGTAAGGGACGGACTGATTGAGCAAAATCCATTCTTGCTGTTGGAGGCAAAGGAGAAGCCACAGAAGCGAGTGGCTGAGCGTGAGTTTCTGACGATAGAGGAAATAAAGAAGGTGATGAACACACCATGCCGTTATGAACTGGTGAAGAAAGCCTTTCTGTTCTCCTGTTTCACTGGTCTGAGATATAGCGACATGAAAGCCTTGAACTGGAGTGAAATCCACAAGGCTGCTGACGGCAAGACAGAATACATTGACCATATCCAAGTCAAGACAAAGGACAGAGTAACCATCCCCTTGTCGGAAGAAACAAAGAAGTGGATGCCTAAAAGAGAAGAAGGCATAGACAACATCTTCCACAACTTGACAATTACATCTACAACTGTAGAAGTGGTTCTGAAAGAATGGATGGAGGCAGCAGGTATAACCAAACATATAACCTACCATTGCTCACGACATACGGCGGCTACGATGCTCCTGACCCTTGGTGCAAGTATCTATGTAGTAAGCAAGATACTCGGACACAAGAGCATCAAGATGACGGAGATTTACGCCAAGATTGTTGACAAGAAGAAGTTGGAAACCGTGAACCTCGTGAACGGAATGTTTGACCAAATACCAGTAATACAATGAAGATAGAAATCAAGGAACGTAAGCTGACGGAAGGCAAAAGAGCCTTATATCTGGAATACTACGAGACTGGCTTCCGCAAGAGAGAAAATTTGCACCTCTATCTTTTGCCCGATGATGCCGTTGGTGCTGCAAAGCACAATCGGCTTACATACAACAAGGCTATGGAGATACGAGCAGAGCGCATCCTCACCCCTCCTGTATTGGAGAAAGAGAATGCCAAAAGCGAAGAACAAGGCAACGGCTTGACTTGGCTGCAATGGTGCGATGACTATATCAAATGGTCTGTTGATTGTGGCAACTGCAAGAAGATGATAGGTCATAAGAATGTTGTCCGCAAGCGTATCGCCACTTATTTACGAAGAGTAGATAAGAAAGACATCCTGCTGAAAGATGTCAGTAAAGATGAAATTTGCGGTCTTTTTGATTATATGCGCAACAAGTATCGAAACAAACGCCAAATCAAGACCAACGGAGGACGGTTGGCTGATTACACATTACTGTTGTTTGAGGAAACAGTCAAAGCGATATTTAACAAGGCTATGCGTGAAGGACTTGTAAAATTCAATCCTGTACACAGTCTAAACAAGTTGGAACGCTTCCATGCTCCTGACAAGCACAGAGAGTATCTTACGCCCGAAGAACTCACACGTTTCCTGGCGGTGGAAGCTGAATGCGAGAATGAACGAACCGTACAACTGGCATTTGGCTTATCATCCATGACTGCCCTTCGCCTTGGCGATATGCAGCATCTAAGGTGGTGTGATATTAAAATGATAGATGGCGTGCCGACAATCAGCATCATACAGCGAAAGACAAAGCGTCCTGCCATTATTCCGCTCAATGAAATGGCGCGATCGTTGTTGCCACCTCGGACGGATGACAATCCGGAAAGCCTTGTGTTTCACCTTGTCAAGAAGTCAGACAACGTATCGAAATACGTAAGAAGACTTAAAGAAAAGGCTGGCATAGAAAAGGATTTGACCTACCATTGCTCACGGCATACCACGGCATCGTTGGCTATCTCAGCAGGAGCAGACATATCAGCTGTGAAGGATGTTTTGGGACATGGAAGCATCACTTCAACCGAAGTTTATGCAAAAGTGGCTCTTGAAAAGAAGATAGAGGCGGTCAATCTGTTTAATGGCGTGTTTGATTGAGACATATAGCAGAGTGCGAACAACGGTGAAGTCTTACTTCTTCCCTTTTGTTGGGAAATTGCCGTCAGGCTGTATTCAAAAAACGCTTGTGTTCAAATAAATCTGCAAGACTTATCTGGACACAGGCTTTTTCATGTTCAATTTAATCTTTGATATAGATGACAACAGGAGTAATATACGCTCGTGTCTCCAGTATTGGTGACAGACAGAGCACGGAAAGACAGGTCAAGGACTTGTCGGAGTATGCAAAATATAAGGGTATCGAAGTCTGCAAGGTCTTTGAGGAACACATCTCTGGCGCAAAGAAGAATGATGAGCGTCCAGTGTTGTGTGAGGCAATGGAGTACTGCAAGGCAAACCGCATTGGGATCCTACTTGTCAGTGAACTGTCAAGATTGGGTCGCAATGCGTTTGAGGTGCTTGCCTCTGTCAAGGAGCTCATTGACTGTGGCATTAACCTCTATATTCAAAAGGAACAGCTTACATTATTGGACGATGAAGGACATCCGTCCCTCTTTGCCCCGATAATGATAGCCACGCTTTCGACCTGTGCGCAATTGGAACGTGATAATATCTCATTCCGATTGCAGTCAGGAAGGAAGCGGTATATAGAGAATGGTGGAAAACTCGGGCGCAAGGTAGGCTCTGTAAAAACGGCAGAACAGATGAAAGCCGAATATAGGGAAGTAATAAGTCTGCTCCGCAAGGGGTATTCCATTCGGGATGTGGCAAAGCTAAGTGGAAGTGGCGTGAGTACGGTGCAACGAGTTAAGCGATTAATAAAAGTGCAATCATCGCAATAATACTATTGATTTTACGTTCTTTTCAAAGAAAGGGGTTGTG
>ERZ507065.403-NODE-403-length-31143-cov-5.485042_pt1 | contig 31143 bp, 26 predicted proteins | sample MGYA00513785_ERZ507065 | MGnify/ENA metagenome assembly ERZ507065
CGCGGGAGCGGCGGCGGGGTTTCGGCTTCTCGCCGCCATGCGGGGCATCGACAGGCGCTGCCTCGGCGCGCGGGGGCTTCTCACCCTCGGGCTTCGGCGCTCTGGGCGGACGCTGGCGGCGCGGGCGCTGCTTCTTCGGCTCGCCCTCGGCCTGCTCCGGCCTTGCCTCGGCGAGCTTTCTCGCCTCAGCCGGCTTTTTGCTCTCAGCGGGCTTCTTCGCCTCGGCCGGGCGTCTGGCCTCCTGCTCCTGCGGGACCTCGCCCTCGCCCTCATGTCGGCGGCCGCGTCCGCCGCGGCGGCGGCGCTTGCCGCGCTGCTGCTCGTTCTGAATGTCGGCCTCGTTCGTGCGGGCCTCTTCCAGCACGGCGGCGTTCTGGCGCATGACGACCGGCTCGAGATAGGTTTTGAGCTCGGGAGCCTCCTTTTTGCGGCACTTCTGCGGATTGCCGGAGATCGGCGCGAGATCGTCCGGAATGGGTGGGTCGGTCTTGCGCGCCTTGCCGTTGCGCAGAACACAGATATCGCAGTTGTGGTGGCAGACGATGGTGTCGGGCTGCTGCTCCAGCCGGACGCGGACGCACTGCTTGAGCAGATTGACCTCCGTGACCGTGCCGCGGCCGTCCGGCGTGTCGACGAACGATTCGTTCTTCGGGCTGGTCTTCAGCAGCTCCTCATAGGTCTCCTGCTCGTAGTTCAGGCAGCACATCAGTCGGCCGCAGGTGCCGGAAATCTTCGTAGGGTTCAGGCTGAGGTTCTGCGTCTTGGCCATCTTGATGGACACCGGCTGGAAATCGTCCAGGAACTGGCGGCAGCAGAACGGGCGGCCGCAGATGCCGAGGCCGCCGACCATCTTCGCCTTGTCGCGCACGCCGATCTGCCGCAGCTCGATGCGGGTGCGCAGCACGGAGGCGAGGCTCTTGACCAGTTCGCGGAAATCGACGCGGCCGTCGGCCGTGAAGAAGAACAGGACCTTGCTGCCGTCAAAGGCATATTCCGCCGAGACGAGCTGCATTTCCAGCCCGAGGTCGGCGATCTTTTGCTGGCAGACGTCCATGGCGCGCTTTTCGCGGCGGCAGTTCTCGGCGTGGACGCGCTTGTCCTGCTGCGTGGCCAGCCGCAGGATGGGGCGCAGCGGCGGAGTGACCTCGCGCGGGTGCACCATGTGGTTGCCGCGGACGCACTGGCCGAATTCGGGCCCGCGGGCAGTCTCCAGAATGACCTCGTCGCCCGTTGCGATCTTCAGCTCGCCGGGCGCGAAGAAATAGACCTTTGACCCGGAACGGAACTGCACGTCGCAGACCTCGACCATGGGGTCTTCCGCCGGGGCGGCCGGCTCTTCGGGCATCTCGGGGATGAGGGCTTCGTCGGCCGCGGGCAGCGCGGCGGGCTCTGCCGGGGCCTCCGCGGTCTCCTCGGGGACCGGCTCAAATTTGGGTTCTTCCATGAAAAGCTCCTTTCCGTATGAACGGGAAAACATCATAAAATCAAATCAGCTTGTCAAAAAAGTCCCTCCAAAGCTTTTGGCCCGGCAGGTTTTTGACAGTCTGCAAATACTGCGTTCACCGCAGCTTTACGGTCAGCGCGCCGCAGATCGCACCGGGGCTGACATTGCCCTCCAGATCGCGCAGCGCAAGCCGGATCGCCTCGATCGCCTGCGTGATATCCGAGACGGGGCGTGCTTCCGCGATCTGCGCGCACTCGGGCCGCAGGGGCGGCAGCCCGCTGCGCGAGGTCAGGGCAGAGACGAGAAGGGCCTGCCACTGCGTCAGGATGGGGCGGAGCTGCTCGCGCTTCAGCCGCTCCATCGTGGCGAGCACCTGCAGCAGCTCCTCCGGCCGCCGCGCGCAGTAGGCACGGACAAACGCGGCACTCTGCGGCAGCAGCCCGGCGTCGTCCCGCAGGATGGACTCCGCCCGGCCGAGATAGCCCCCGGCGCGCACGCCGGCGGCGCGAAGCGTGCCCTCCGGCACGTCCGGGAAACGCTCCCGCAGCGCGGGAAGCAGTACGGCCTCCGGCAGCGGCGACAGGCGCAGCTCCACGCAGCGGCTGCGGATGGTCGGCAGCAGCTGCTCGGCGTGCTCCGCCAGCAGCAGGAATGTGCCGTAGGGAGGCGGCTCCTCGATGCTCTTGAGCAGGACGTTCTGCCCCTGCTGGTTCAGGTCCTGCGCGCGCGGGAACAGATAGATCTTGCGCTGCCCTTCGTTCGGGCGGATATACAGATCGGTGCAGGCATCGCGGACGAGCTTGACGGGAATGGTCTTCTTCTCGGGGTCGTCCACGATGCAGATGTCCGGGTGCGCGCCGTCAAGCACCTTGCGGCACTGCGGGCAGACGCCGCAGGGGCGTTCGCCGGGCGCGGTGCACTGCATGGCGGCGCAGAGGATGCGCGCAAGCGTGTGCCGCCCGGAGCCCTCCGGCCCGGTCAGCAGGAAGCTGTGCGTCAGCTTGCCCTTGGCCTGCAGCGCAGAAAGGCGCTGCTTCAGCGTATCGTTTCCCAAAAGCGCCGCAAGCTTCACGCCGTTCCCTCCTGTTGTATACTGATCTACTATGTAATTATACCGTTGAACGCCTCTTTTTTCTACCTTTATTTTTGAAAATACGAAAAAATCGGGGCCTCCCGGCCCCGAATATCTTCCCTTTTCTTCTTCAGCTCTCCATCTGCTTTCCCAGAAAGCCCGCGAACGTCTGCGCGAGCGCCTGCTCCGACTCGGTCGGCGCTGCGTCGTGCTCGCCCATGAGCAGCATGACGCAGCCCATCAGGTCGCCCTCGGCCACGATCGGCGCCGCCACGCCGAGGTGGTAGCGCTCCACGGACTCCGCCGCGCGCAGGCGGCTCTCGCCGCCATGATAGCGGTAGCTGCGCCGCTGCTCCATCAGCTGCTCCAGCTCGGCGGAGTTGCGCTTTTCCAGCAGCTCGCGCTTCGGCGCGCCCGCCACCGCGATGATGGAGTCGCGGTCCGCCACGGCCGCGATGTGGCCGGTGTTCTTGCCGATGGACTCGCACAGCTGCGCCGCGACCGCCTGCAGGTCCCCCATCGGCGAATATTTCTTAAAAATCACTTCGCCGTCCTTCTCCGTGTAGATTTCCAGCGGGTCGCCCTCGCGGATACGCAGGGTACGGCGGATCTCCTTTGGGATGACGATCCGCCCGAGGTCGTCAATGCGTCTGACGATGCCGGTTGCTTTCATATATTGCTCCTCCACTTTATGCGTTCGAAATCACATTGCTATTGTCTGCAAACAATGGGGAATTATGCGAATGGAAGACAAGGAAGGAAAAGGAAGGGCGCGTGTCGGAATTTGTCGGGCAGAATATGGTGCATTTTTCAGAAATTGAAATTATTTTATGTGCCGGGATATGGTATAATTGGGGTATCGTGATCGATTCAAAATCTGAGCACAGCGAGGGAGGGCATAATATGAACCTTGATAGCGATTTGGGGGAAACGCAATCCACAAATCTCATCAATTACACGCAGGAACAGCTTCGGCGAGCGGAACAGGATGTCGATATGCAAAAGGTCGTCCGTGCGGCAAGAGAACTGTTCAGAGCCGCGAAAAAATTGGACGAGCCACGTAAACAGCAGGCTTTTTATGCATGCCTTGCAGTAGCCGCGGTTGAGTGGGGCTGGAATGGGAATGGTGGCTGAACGCAATGCCTGCCGAGTTGAGCACCACGATGAAAGGAGCTTAAAATGAACATTGAAAGTGAAATTCTGGACTATATCAATTGTAACGAAAACACTGGCGCCCTACTTCTTACAGGTCCTTGGGGTTGTGGAAAGTCCTATTTAATGAAACAAATCGCGAAAGACCTCAATCAGGAAAAGGCCGCGGCTATTGCAGTTATTTCTCTATTTGGATTAGATAGTATTTCTGCTATTAACAAACGAGTAAAAGACGAGTATATTTCTTTAAAACTGGGAACGCTCGGAAAAAGCGCAAGAAAACTATCGAAAAAATTTGCCATACTCGTAAAAGATGGATTAGCTGTTGCAGGAAGTGCCGCACCGGGCGTAACAGGATTAGCCGCGGCTTCTCAGGGCCTGTCGTCCGCTCTCAGTTATGATTTATTTGGTTTCTTTGATGTTCAAAGTACAATTGGAAATAACGATAGCAAAAGGAAATTTGTCATCGTTTTCGATGATCTTGAAAGATGCGACATTAACAGCAAAAAGGATATTCTGGGAGCAATCAACAATTTCGTTGAAAACAAACAGATTAAAGTCATAGTCATTGCTGATGAAGACAAAATAGATGGCGACGATTATCGGGAGTATAAAGAAAAGCTCATTTCGCGTACACTTTGCTTGACCGCTGATTATGATTCTATTATAGAGAACATTTCAGCGAACTACGCAGAAGCAGCTGATGGATATCGAGATTTTTTGAAAGAAAACGCAGACCTCATAAAGAGTGTATTTGTGGAAAGCAGAACATCCAATATCAGGATGCTCAAGACTATACTTGCTGACTTTGAAAGAGTATACGCAGCTTGGACAAAATTCGGTTTCGCCATAGAATATATGCCTTGGGCACTTTATACGTTTGGGGCCGAAGTATATTTATCAAAGGCACCTGATAAGGATGGCAAGCCTGCCCCCAAACGTGACCTTTTGTTTTTTACTAACGAAGGCGATGATCAATACCCAAACATGGGAAAGTATCATAGTAGTTTTATCACCATCAAGCAATGGATAACATCTGGTACTTGGAATGAAGCACAGTTTACCGATGAACTCAAGCGAAAATATACTAAAAGGGACGAGACGCCTCTTGATCGTTTTTTAACATATGGATTTTGGGATATGCAGCAAGAAGATATTGATGTGGGACTCCCACAGGCAGTATCGCTTGCATATGCGGGAGAGCTTTCAAAAGATAGCGTAATCACCTTAATTCAGAAAATTCACGCTTTAAATGAGTATAACATAGCAATTCCAGTGCAAATCGACTATCAACTGGTCGAAGACGGCCTCGAAAAACGGCTGTTAAAAATTAGAAATGGCAAATTGAAAGAGCCAACATCACATCTTTTTATTAAAGAAGCTCAATTTGACACAGGAGCTTCAGACTTAATAAAATTATTAAATAGATTTGATAATCGAATTCAATCAGCAAATAATAGGAAAAAATTCATTCAATATTTGAATGATAGAGATTCGAGTTCGAATTACTCTATACTTCACTTATACATGGAGGAGTTTGATGATGAATTGTTTTCTATTTTTTGCAGAGAATATCGTTCATCTAATAACATAGATAGAAGAAATATCGCGCTAGCTCTGCTGGATTTGTCATTTGATTCTTGCGAATACTCAACCCCGGAAAACATGCAGCACACAACGGAAAACTTTGAAAAATTGATTGATTTTCTAAAGTCGCTTGATGATACAGATTCTATTTCAAAGTTAATTAACGCTCACATCTCAGACAAAATTTCTTCAAAATTAAATCGTTAAAATCAGCTGAACCAGACTTCGGCGCGTGCTCTTTCCCGAATTCTGTTTATACATAGAGTAAATTCCGGAAAAGCATCTCATCAAACATTTTAATGCAGCTTCCCCCTTACAATGGGCGCCGAATGTCCGCTCCGTATCACACAGGTTCCCTTGCGCAAATTCCGTCTATACCGCCACCCCACCGGGCCGCAGCTCCGCGCTGCGGCCTTTCACACATCTCCACACATATTTTCTGCTTTCCCCTTGCGCATTTCCGCCGTTTGCGTTATAATTAAATAGGAAAATAGTCATTTCTCATACCATTTTCTCCAGAGTATGACGAATTACAAAGATTTTTGAGATTCCCTTGCCATCGGCGGGGCGGATAGGAACGAAGCTGCATGTATAAACAGGTTGGAAAACGGGCGATCGACGTGACGCTGTCCCTGCTAGGGTTGATCCTCGCCTCGTGGCTGTATTTGCTCATTATGATCGCCATCGAGATCGATGATCCCGGCCCGGTGTTCTTCTCTCAAAAGCGGGTGGGTATCCACAAAAAATATTTTCAGCTCTATAAATTTCGCAGCATGAAGATGTCCACGCCCCACGACATGCCGACGCATCTGCTGGAAAATCCGGAACAATACATCACACGCGTTGGAAAATTCCTGCGCAAGACATCCCTTGACGAGATTCCGCAGCTCTGGAATATTCTCCGGGGCGACATGAGCGTTATCGGCCCCCGGCCCGCCCTCTGGAATCAGGAGGATTTACTGGCAGAGCGTGACAAATACGGTGCCAACGATGTGAAGCCAGGCCTTTCCGGCTGGGCGCAAATCTGTGGCCGGGACGAACTGGAGATTGCGGACAAGGCGCGGCTGGATGGCGAATATGTGCGGCGCATGAGCTTTGCCTTTGACTGCCGCTGCTTTTTCGGGACGGCTATTTCCGCCCTGCGGGGCGACGGTGTGGTCGAGGGCGGCACGGGAGAGCTGCATAAGACGGAGAGCAAGAAATGAGAATTCTGATCGCAACCAATCATTCCTATATGTTCTACCGCTTCCGCAAGGAGCTGGTGGAGGCGCTGATGCAGGAGCATGAGATCATTCTCAGCACGCCCTTTGTGGGCCACGAGGACGATTTGCAGGCCATGGGACTTCGCTGCATCGACACAGAGATCGACCGCCGCAGCATCAATCCTTTCAAGGATATGAAGCTGCTGAAAACCTACCGCAAGATGCTGGACGAGATCCAGCCGGATTTGGTCATCACCTATTCCATCAAGCCCAACATCTACATGGGCAGCGCCTGCAAGGCCAAGGGTATTCCCTATGTCACCAATGTGCAGGGACTCGGCACGGCGTTTGAAAAGCCGGTGCTGTCGAACGTGGTGTCTGTGATGTACCGCAGTGCCCTGCGAAAGGCCGGAACGGTGTTCTTTGAGAATGAGGAGAATGCACAGTTCTTCCTACATAAAACCATCACCTCCGCCCGACAGATGAAGGTGCTCCCCGGCGCTGGCATCAATTTGAACGAGTATCCCTATGTCCCCATGAAGAATGACGGCGTGTGCAGTTTCCTGTTTGTAGGGCGAATCATGAAGGAAAAGGGTGTGGACGAGTTCTTTGCTGCCGCGAAAACCATCAAAGCGGAGTTTGGCGAAAAGGTCGCCTTTGATGTGGTGGGTTTCTACGAGGATGCCTACAAGGAAGCTGTCGATCAACTGGTCGCTGACGGTGTCATCAACTTCCACGGCTTCCAGACGGACGTGCATCCGTTCTACGAGGCAGCGGACTGTGTTGTGCTGCCCTCCTACCATGAGGGCATGTCCAACGTTCTGCTGGAGGGTGCCGCCACTGGCCGCGCCCTCATCACCAGCGATATCCCCGGCTGCCATGAGGCAGTGGAGGACGGTGTCAGCGGCTATCTCTGCCCCGCGCAGGATGCAGAAGCGCTGATGAATTTCTTCCGTGAATTTGCTAATAAAACGCAGAGTGAGCAAGAGCAGATGGGCCGCTGCGGACGCGCCCTCATCGAGCGGAAGTTTGACAAGCGCATTGTGGTGGCGCAGACCATGAACGGCCTTGGCCTGGCAGAAGCAGCGAGGAGCAAAGCATGACTCTGACGAATTATTGGTGGCTGCTGATTTGGCTGGCCTTAGCTGGTGGATTGTTGGCGGTTGCTGTACCCAAAAAGCCAGTACGGGTATTGGGAAAAACAGAATACCGCTGGAGCTGGGGTGCAGCTCTTGTTTTGGCGTGCCCGTATGTAATCTGGGCAGCAAACCGCGTCAACTTCGGCGATACGGAAGTCTATCGAAAAACATTTCGGGATATACCGACCCTCGGTGGGCCACTGACCTCATATCTGTCCGAACACGGAAAAGATCAGGGATTCACGGTTCTTGTTTCAGTGATCAAAACCCTAATTGGCAGCAACGATAAGCTGTTTTTCTTTTTGATTGCAGCATTTCAGATGTTCTGCATTATCTACTTCCTTCGCAAGTACTCCACGAGTTTTCTCCTCTCCGTATTCATGTTCGTAATTTCTACCGATTACTTGTCTTGGATGTTCAACGGTATGCGGCAATTTATCGCCGTCTGCATTGTCCTCTTGAGTTTTGGATTGGTTTTGAGGAAGAAGTACATTCCTGCCGTTCTCGTTATTCTGCTGGCTTCAACGATCCATGCGTCAGCATTGATCATGATCCCGTTGATCTTTGTGATGCAAGGGCCGTCATGGAACTGGAAAACGCTTCTCCTGTTGGTTGGCGTGGGGACAGCTATCTTGCTGATTGACCCCTTTACCTCTTTTGTGGATTCGATCCTTGCCGAAACACAATATAACGATCTTATTACGAATGACATATGGGAAAATGACAACGGCACCAATGCATTGCGGGCATTATTCTATTCTATTCCTGCGATTCTCTCCTTGATTGGGAAAAGATTTGTGGATCGGGAACGCTCTCCCATCATAAATCTATGTGTCAACTGCGGCATCTGTACAGCCGCTTTGTATCTCCTGAGTGTCTTTTCTTCCGGCATCTACATTGGCCGCCTGCCGATTTATACGACCCTACAGGGATATGTGGCGGTGCCTTGGCTCATAGACCATATGTTCACAAAGCAATCTGCCAAAATTGTTACAGGCGGCTTGATTTGCGGCTATCTGGCTTTTTTCTATTACCAGATGCATGTCGCTTGGAACATTCTTTGACGAGGAAATGAAAATGATCCGAATTTTACAAGTTGTGACATATATGGGACGTGGCGGGCTGGAGTCTATGCTCATGAATTACTACCGCTATATCGACAGGGAGAAGATTCAGTTCGATTTTCTGGTACATCGTCAGGAACGTGCAGCATACGACGATGAAATTGAGGCGATGGGCGGAAAAATCTACCGTTTGCCGCGCCTTGTGCCATGGAGCAAGGCGTATCTCACTGCACTGAATCGCTTCTTTGATGAACACCCAGAATACAGAATAGTCCATGTTCATCAGGATTGCCTGAGCTCCGTAATCTTAAAGGCTGCGCAGCAGCACAATATCCCGGTACGAATTGCCCACAGCCACAACGCAAATCAAGACAGGAATCTAAAATATCCCATCAAGCTCTGGTGTCGGCGCAGCATCCCCCGTTGTGCCACACACCTTTTTGCCTGCGGCAAGGATGCTGGGGACTGGATGTTCGGCGGCGCAACGTATCAGATTATCAACAACGCAATTGACACCACTGCATACACCTATGATACGAACAAGCGCGTCGAACTGCGGCGACAGCTTGGCCTTGCGGACGAGCTGGTCATTGGCCATGTCGGTCGCTTTAACCCGCAAAAGAATCATCCCTTTCTTATGGATATCTTTGCCGCCTTGCTGAAAAAAGAATCGAACGCAGTTCTTCTTCTAGTCGGTGGCGGCGAGGGAATGGCTCAAATACGGGAGAAGGCACAGAAGCTTGGCATAGCAGAGCACGTTCACTTCTTGGGTGTTCGCAGCGACGTTGCAGACTTAATGCAAGCGATGGATATATTTGTTTTTCCGTCGCTGTATGAAGGCTTGCCGGTCACCATGGTCGAGGCGCAAGCGGCGGGGCTGCCGTGCATTATTTCCGACAAGGTTCCTCCCGAGTGCATTTTGACTGAGGGTTTGGTGGATGTCATGCCTTTGTCCGCAAGTCGGGAGACATGGGCGGAGAAGATCCTTGCGAAGCGAGCCATCCCCCGTACCGACCGTCGAGCGGAAATCGCCGCGCACGGCTTCGATATCACTACAGAAGCAGTAAAACTACAGGAGTTTTATTTGAACACTGTTTAAGGAGATGCATAATGTCCATAGATCTTATAAGAATCTGCGGCGCTTTCTTCATCTTCCTTTGCCATGCGTGCAGCGAATCTGGCAGTTCAATCGGAGTTGCGCTGGGACAAGTGTTCAGTGTAGGAGTTCCTATATTCTTTATACTGTCCGGGTACTTACACGGTCAAAGAACGGCACCTACAAGTAAACTGAGGTGGTATTTGAAGAAACCGAAAAGGCTTCTGATGCCGCTTTATATATTCGTTGTCATACTCGCCGTACTCTACCGAGTTGTTGGGTTACCCATTGACATGTCTTGTTGGTGGCAGACAATTGTTCCAATTTGCGGTTTAACACAAATTTATATACCTGGCTGCGGTCAACTGTGGTTCCTAACTCATCTTTTTGTCTGTTATCTCATAACACCGGTGCTTCAAGGGTGTGACCGCCTAAAGAGGCGAGGGATCGCTTTAATGGCATTGACTTGGTTTGCATTTTGCATGGTGCTGGCCTATACTGTTCCGCCGATATGGTGCACGTTATTGAATTCAATTTTGAGCTATACAATCGGATTTTATGCATTGCCCTACCTTTTGAATCGCAAGCGGAGTTATAGTTTACTTATTGGGATCGCAGTGCTTTCATGCTGCTGCCGATTGATGTTTCGTTATTTCTTTGATGAAACGCCCTTTTACAATTCTGCTATGGTAACGGCTTGCTCTGTCGTTCTTGCTCTTACAACCATAGTGATATTGTTTCAATTAGGAGAAAAAATCAAGGGTAGCATTGAGAACGCGGCAAAGGAGGTCGTGATCTCTGTAAGCGACAGAACTTATGAATTCTATTTAGTGCATTATATTTTCTTGACAGGTCCCCTAAAAATCAGAATGCAGCATTATTTGCAAAGTATATTGATAGCGCTTGTTTTGTCAGTACTCCTTACAGAATTCGTACACTTGCTATCAAGTCCATTTAGTAGAAAGTTGAACAAATGAAATGTGCCTCCTCACCATCTTCACCCCTGCCTACAATCGCGCACACACCCTGCCACGCACCTATGAAAGTCTTTGCCGCCAGAGTTGTAAGGATTTTATCTGGCTGATCGTGGACGACGGCTCTGCGGACAACACCGTCGAGTTGGTGCACGATTGGCAAAGCCGCGACAACGGGTTTACAATTCAATACATCTATAAGGAAAATGGCGGCATGCACACTGCCCACAATGTGGCCTACGCCAATATCCACACGGAGCTGAACATCTGCATTGATTCCGATGATATGCTGGCGAATGGCGCGGTGGAGAAGATACTGCGCAAGTGGGACGAGGTTCGGGACAAAGGCTATGCGGGCATCGTGGGTCTTGACGCCGACTTTGAGGGAAAAATCATCGGCAAGGATTTCCCTGCCGCTATGACTGAAACAACTCTTTCTGGCTACTATGCGTCAGGCGGAATCGGCGACAAAAAGCTGGTCTATCGGACGGATGTCATCAACGCCTATCCAGCGTATCCGGTGTTTGAGGGCGAAAAATACGTCAGCCTTGCCTATAAGTATCTTTTGATCGATCAGGATTACAAGCTTGCAGTGCTGGACGAGGTGCTATGCAATGTGGAGTACCAGCCGGACGGCTCCAGCAACAACATGTTCCGGCAGTATCTGAAAAATCCGAAGGGTTTTGCTTTCTGGCGCGTGGTGAAGATGCAGCATCCGGAATCCTTTAAGCGGCTGGTAATGGATTGCATCCACTACTGTTCCAGCAGCCAGATTTCGGGAAATCGGAACTATATCAAGGAATCCCCGCGCAAGCTGCTGACGGTGCTCTGCACCCCAGCGGGTTGGGTGCTGACGGGGTATATCAGGAGAAAGGCGGGCGTACAGAAATGCCCTCCCAAATTGCAGTCATAATTCCTGTTTATAACACGGGAAAAAAGAAGCTTACGAAATGTATATATTCTGTCTTGGCGCAGACATATCGGCAGTTCATTTTAATCCTTGTGGATGATGGGTCTACCGATGATAGTGGTGCTATATGCGAATCCTTTGCACAGAAGGACCCGCGAGTTTTAGCGATCCATCAGACCAACAAAGGCTGTGTAGAGGCAAGAAAAACAGGCCTTTTCTCGGATGCAGCACAGACGGCAAAGTATATCGCCTTTTGCGATTCGGATGACACCTTGCCGAGAGATGCACTCGAAAAGCTGGTAACGGCAGCAGAGAAGGAGCAAGCAGATTGTGTCTGCGGTAATATGCGCCGCGTGTACCGAAAAATCACAATTCCAAGCCGCTTTCAAAGCCCCTGCCTTTCTGTTGATGGCCCTAGAGTATATCCGAATGCGGAAATTCTTTCCGAAGTATATGTAAGTTGCTTCGGTGTAAGTGATTATCCGGTAAACCTATGGGGCAAGCTTTACCAGACGGAGCTGATCACGCGCGCATCTGACTTTCCACCGATTGTCGAGTTCATGGGTGAGGATTTGAGCGTTACGCTTAGAGTGCTTCCCGAAACAAGAAGATTGGTGATTATCCCGGATGTTGTGTACAACTACCGAATCGGCGGCGGAACCTCAAAATTCATGTCCCATATGTTAGATGATTTTTTGAGCCTATACCGCCTCAAAAAAGAACTGGCACAACGCCATCCGATGCCGCAGAATGTGGAGTATCTGATGGCAGTGGAAATGAAAAACAATGTGCTTTCATGGCTTGAAATGTGTGCGCTGAGCGGAAAATATGATAAGAATGCGCTGCGCGAGGAAATCAAGCGAGTTTGCGGCATCCTTGAGATAGAGGAAGCGGTACGGCAAAGAGACTTCGTAGAGAAGGAGCCTACAGGGATTCGCAAAGCAATTCAGGAGACTGATGTTGAGTTTATTAACAATGCTCTCTTAGAGCGAATCGCAGCAGGGAAATATAGAAGACTGATTAAGAAACTGTTGAAGTGATATTATGAAAAAACCATCTATTCTCATCTTCTCCCAAGCGATGGAACTTGGGGGCGTGGAGCGCAGCTTGCTGGGGCTTCTTGATGCCATCGACTACGACCGCTATGACGTTGACCTCTTTCTGATGCGGCACAGCGGAGAACTTATGCCGTACCTGAACCCAAAAGCGAAGCTCCTGCCGGAAATTCCGCAGTATGCCTCGCTTGCCGTGCCCTTGGCGTCGCTCGTCAAGAGTGGACAGCTGGGCGTGCTGTGCGGGCGGCTGAAAGGGAAGCTTGCGGCACGGCGCTTTGATAAGCAGCATCCCAGTGACAAGCCGTCCGTCACCGCGCTGACCTACAGCCACAAGTACACGCTGAACTCTATGCCGCTGATCTCCGGCAAGACCTACGATCTTGCCATCAGCTTCCTGACGCCGCATTATTTTGCGCGGGAGCAGGTGAATGCAAAGAAATACGCGGCGTGGATTCACACGGACTACACGGCGCTGACCTTCGACCGCTCGGCGGAGCTTGCCATGTGGGAGGGCTATGATGCCATCTGCGGCGTGTCCGAGCGGGCGTCCGAGAGCTTTCAGAACGTCTTCCCGGAGATGGCGCAGAAGGTCCGAACGGTGGAGAACATCCTGCCCCGGAAGCTGACGTGCAAGCAGGCGGCAATGCCTCAGACCGATATGCCCACGGACGACGGAATATCCCTGCTCTCCGTTGGCCGCTTCTGCGAGGCGAAAAACTTCGACAATGTGCCGGATATCTGCCGCCGTCTGGTTGCGGACGGCCTTGACGTGAAGTGGTATCTCATCGGCTATGGCGGCGATGAGCCGCTGATTCGTCAGAAAATCGACGAGGCCGGGATGCAGGAACGTGTCATCATCCTCGGCAAAAAGGACAACCCCTACCCCTATATGCGCGCCTGCGGCCTGTATGTGCAGCCCTCCCGCTATGAGGGCAAGGCCGTCACCGTGCGGGAGGCGCAGCTTCTTGGGAAGCCTGTCGTCATCACGGACTATGCTACCTCCGGCAGCCAGCTGGAGGACGGGGTGGACGGCGTGATCGTCCCCATGGACAATGCAGGCAGTGCTGCCGGAATTGCCGCGCTGCTGCGCGACTCTGCCCGGATGCAGCAGCTGTCGGAGAGCTGCGCAAAGAGAGATTATACGAACAGCGCGGAGGTCGAGAAGATCTACGCGCTGATGGAGGACTGACCCATGATCCCAAAGATCATCCACTACTGCTGGTTTGGCCGCGGCGAAAAGCCGGAGCTTGCCAAAAAGTGCATCGCCAGCTGGAAGAAGTTCTGCCCGGATTTTGAGATCCGCGAGTGGAACGAGGACAACTTTGATATCCATTGCTGCCCGTATGTTGAAGAAGCTTATGCAAGTAAGAAATACGCGTTTGTTACGGACTATGTAAGACTATATGCCATGTATACGTGCGGTGGGATTTACATGGACACTGATGTTGAAGTTGTACGCCCGCTGGAAGAGTTTTTGACCTGTAGAGCATTCTCAGGCTTTGAGTCTACGCGTTATGTACCGACAGGGATTATGGCTTCTGAAAAAGGAGTTCCAATCATTCATGAGCTATTAGACTATTACACGGGCAGGCACTTCCTTAATGACGATGGCTCTCAAGATACGACAACGAATTGTGTGTCGATTACAAATATTATGTTGATGCATGGATTGGAACTGAACGGTAAACTCCAGACAGTTGCGGAGTTTACCTTTTATCCATCAGATTTTTTCTGCCCATTTGAAAATGAGACAGGGGTCCTTCGAAGAACCGACAATACTGCGGCAATTCACTGGTTCAATAAATCATGGCTACCGCAGAGTATTCGCTTGCGTTCTCGAATTACAAGAGTGTTTCATCGAATATTTGGCGTTGATTGCTTTAGATGGCTAAAAAGATGAAGCGCTGGACAGCGTAACGGGCAAGCTGACAAAAACGGAGAATACCTACTCAATCCACTGGTATTCTATGAGTTGGATGCCTTGGTATAAACAGATCAGAGTAAAAATAGGAAGAATATTTAGAAGGATGAGAAGATGGTGACTCGACATGAGATATAAATCTAAGGCAATGATTATTCTGTTGGTGTTACTTTTGCTTTTCGGGGGCTTTGGCTGCATACTGACATTGAGCGACTATTTCTCGCCAATGTTTTCAGACTCAGAAGGAAGCGCCGTTTTAAATATTGAGACTTACATAGATGGAGAAAATCAGCCTACGCATCCTTCTGTCATTGATATGGGGGAAGAATGGAATGGGTTTCGCTATTGGATGGCTTATTCCCCTTACCCCAACGCAAACGGGGCGGAAGAAAACCCATGCGTGTGCGTGTCAAATGATGTGATTCACTGGGTAACCCCGGATGGTTTGTATAATCCAATAGCCTTCAATGAAGAGACTGCCTGCGATGAGCTGAAGGATCCGCATATTGTTTATAATAGTGATTTGGATAGGCTGGAGGTTTGGTATCTCGGCCGCCTTGATTCCACGATCAAGAACGGCGGCACACTAACGCTGTTTCGTAAGGTGTCCTCTGATGGAATACACTGGAGCGAATATGAGGTCATACGAACTCTGGATGGATATCTATCGCCAAGCATCGCTTACTCCGGAAGGAAATATCAGCTTTGGGCTATCCAGGCATCTACGAGTGACAGCGGCGGAGCACTGGTGTACTCAGAAAGCATCGACGGAAAAGACTGGCTTCCTTTTGTAAACTGTACGTTTGACGGAATCACAGAGCTTCAAAAAGTTTGGCATGGCGCTGTTAGCCATGACAACTTATATCGTTTCGTATTTATTAAGGACTCAGGAAAAGGCAAGGAAATTTTATATACGGAAAGTGCCGACGGCACTACCTGGCAGGAGCCTAGAACGATCATACAGAAGAAGAATTTCTGGGCAGCATTCTATCGCCCTTGCATTCTATATAGTAACAGTAAATTTTATTGCATTTATGGCGTTATAACTAGGGATAATGAATGGTATCTATCAATGAGCACTGGCGCATCACCCGATGAGCTAAGAGGTATTTCCTCAAAAGAGATTGGAGCCTCGGAGATAAACAGTGCAATTATGATGAAGCATTCTATAATTCATTTGGTGAAGGATGTTTACCATTTTATCCAATCTCTTTGCAGGCCTGAGCTTGTGTTTATCTGCGTATTTGTTGCTTTTGCGCTATTGCTCAGCAGAAGGAGCTCATTTGACGTGATGTGGGGTTTTTCTTGGCTGCTGTGTGTGCTGCGTTTTTACGGGCAGCTTAGATGGCTTGCCTTATCTGATATTTGTCTGCTGGTTTTTACGGTAGGGATAATTAGTGCCTTATGCGCTTTAGCAATTGTGAAGCTTGTAGAAATGCTTTTTGTCAGCAAAAGAAAGTGATGGGAGAAAATCATGCCAAAAGTCAGTGTCATTGTTCCGGTCTACAATGCCGAAAAATATTTACAGGAGTGCGTGGACAGCATTCTTCGCCAAACACTCACGGATCTCGAAGTGATCCTTGTGGACGATGGCTCTGCTGACAGCAGTCCGGTTATTTGTGATGGCTATGCCGAACGGGATAAGCGCGTAAAGGCTATTCATCAGAGAAACTCCGGTGCTGCAGCAGCCAGAAATCATGGCATGAATGTTGCACGAGGAGAATACATCGCATTTGTGGACAGCGACGACTGGTTCGACGCGGATATGTATAAGCGGATGGTTGATACTGCCGAAGAAAATGATTGTGACCTTGTAATTTGCGATTGCTTAAAGGAGTCTGATAGCGGCAGCCAGCTCTATACTCACGACTTGCCAGCCGGGTTCTATGACCGAGAGCGTATGTATTCCGTGTATTTTCCGCAGCTCTTGATGCCAGATACCATGGAGTATCCAGTTACAATTTCAAATTGCCTTTTGTTGATTCGCCGGGAGCTTGTAATTAAAAACCAGATCGCATATCCTGAGAGAATGCGATTTTCAGAGGATCTTTTATTTGGCTCCGAAGTTGGGTATTTTGCGCAGAGTATGACTTATCTGAAAGAGTACGAGCCTTACCATTATCGGCAGAATCCGGATTCTGTGACACATACCGCATATAAAGATAAATGGCCGCTACTGCGTGAGCTCTGGTGCAGAATCAATGAGAGCTTCGGTAAAAAGCAGGATTATGACTTCACTCAGCAGATCCAACGCTGTATGCTGTTTTTTATTTACATGGCGATGAACCAGAGACGATATGCAGGATTGCCAACAAGAGAATTTTTCCATGAGACAGGCGTAGTGTTGGATGACCCGCTGGTACATGAGGCGCTCAGAACAATACCGGTCAGTCAATTACAGATTTCGTGGAAATTAAAGATCATCAGCTTAATTTATCAAAAGAAGTGGTTGCGCCCCGCGCTGCTGCTTCTTAGAGGATAAAGTATAAATGAAGAAAATCCTTTTTATCAACGGGCATCTGAATACCGGCGGTGTGGAGCGTTCCCTTGTGGATGTGCTCAAGCACATGGACTATACAAAATACGCCGTTGATCTCTTGCTACTGGAGGACATCGGCGACTATGCTTCAGAATTGCCGTCTGAAGTGAAAGTGTTGTTTCGAGACATTCATCATACATATGGAAGTTTTGCGTCATCGATTCGGCGGTGTATTGTAGCGCACGATTGGATGTGCCTGAGATTGCGTTTCTTGTTCTTACTACAAAAGTTCTTCGGCGCATGCGCATTGAAACGTGTTGCAACGATTCTGCTTGGAAAACACCATTACGATTGCGTAATTGGATTTCGACCGGGGATTTGTTCCGATTTGGCGGCGTACTCCGTTCAGACAGATAGGAAAATCACTTGGTGGCACCACGGTGAGTTCAATGTGGATTGTGCGACCTATGGTAATATGTGCAGCAAGATGAATGCGGTTGCAGTGGTTTCGCAATCTTGCAAAGCTATGCTGCAAGAAAAGCTCCCAGAGCTTGAAAGCAAGCTGGTATGCATACCCAATATGCTGGATGCTGTCGCAATTGGACAGAAGGCTGGAAATTCACCTTATACCGGTGATATGCTGCATATTGTCTCGGTAGGCCGCCTTGCGCCAGAGAAACATTTTGAAAATATCATTCCCGTTGCAAAAATGCTGCGGGATATGAGTACGGACTTCGTGTGGCATATTGTTGGTGATGGCTCTGAGCAAGCAAGATTAGAATCCTTGATTGTTGAGAATGACCTAAAAGATCATGTAATTCTGGATAGAAGCAAGACTAATCCTTATCCCTATATGAAGTATGCAGACCTGTTTGTTCACCCGTCATATGTGGAATCGCAGGGCTTAACTGTGTTGGAAGCTATGGCGCTCGGTGTTCCTTGCGTAGTGACGAAATCCCGAGGACCGTGTGAGTTTATTGAAGACGGTGTCAATGGTCTGCTGACAGAGCAGTCTCCAGAATCGCTGGCAGAGGAAGTGTTGGCGATTCTGAATGATAAGAAACTATATCAGCACATCAAGGAGAACACAAAGTGTCCCGAACAGTTCGGCCCAGAGAGGGTTATAAAGCAGATTGAGACTATGATAGATGGAGAAATGTAACGATGAATTTTTGGGAACGAGTTCTTATCAAATTACATTTGAAAAAGCCTATTGACTATAACAGCGTTGAGCACCTACGGTCTCGCGGTGTTGAAATCGGGGAAAACGTTCAATTGTTCAACACAAACATCGATTTTTGTCATGGATTTCTTGTTTCTATCGGCAACAATGTGACTTTAACCGGTGTTACAGTACTGGCGCATGATGCCAGTACGCAAATCCCTCTCGGTGTCAGCAAAGTTGGCAGAGTGAAAATTGGCAATAACGTATTCGTGGGACGAGGCACAATTATACTACCCGGTATAAGCATTGGGGATAATTGCGTAATTGGTGCGGGTTCGGTTGTATCCAGCAGTATCCCTTCCAATTCTGTTGCTGTGGGTAACCCGGCCCGTGTTGTGAGTAGCTATGAGGAGTTTGTAGAAAAGCATAGACGCCAAATGAAAAGTTGCCCCGTTTTCCCAACCTTGTGGTCAGAAAAATCTGAAGAAGAAAAAGCTGAGATGAAAGCGAAACTGGAAAAAAGTATTGGGTACGATAAATGAGCAAAAACATGAATGTTTTATTTTATGGTAATGGCGGTGCAGGCAATCATGGTTGCGAGGCGATTGTCCGTGGTACTGTACAGATTCTCGGAGAAGTAACATATACCATCATATCTGAAAATGTCGCAGAGGATATCCAGTATGGACTTGACAGTATTTCAAAAATTATTCCAGCAAAGGCGGACAGACGTCGGGATTTTTCTTTTTTGAAAGCCTATACAAAACTAAAGCTGACTGGTAACTATACAGATATGGATGGTTGGCACTATCTTCCTGTGATTCGAGAACTGCACAATTGCGCTGGTGTGGCATTGTCTGTTGGCGGAGACAACTATTGCTATGGGAATACAGCAATTTATGGCTATCTGAACGCAGCATACAAAAAAAATCATATTAAAACTGTTTTGTGGGGCTGCTCCATTGAACCGGATGTAGTAAAAGAACCTTCGGTAGCAGAAGATTTGCGTCGTTATGCCTTGGTTGCAGCCAGAGAGAGCATAACTTATGCCGCGGTAAAAGAAGTTGGTGCAAATGCGCTTTTAATGCCGGATCCTGCCTTCCTTATGAAAGCAAAGGCTTGCGAAGTCGAAGATTTCTTCCTGCAAAAAGAGGTCATCGGGATCAATATCAGCCCAATGATTATCAACAACGAAAAGAATCAGGGTGCGACATATGCCAACTATAGGGAGCTGATTCAATATATTCTAGACAACACCGACGCCTATATTGCCCTGATTCCACATGTCGTTTGGGCCAATAATGATGACCGCATTCCGCTCAAGCAACTTTACGAGGATTTTGACCGTAATCCACGGCTGATTCTTGTCGGTGACCATACTGCACCGGAACTGAAATATATTATTTCGAAGTGCAGCTTCTTCGTTGGTGCCCGAACCCACGCGACTATCGCTGCGTATTCTACCGGCGTTCCGACACTGGTGGTGGGATACTCCGTCAAAGCGCGCGGCATTGCTCGGGATTTGTTCGGCACGGAGGATGGCTACGTTCTGCCGGTGCAGCAGCTCAAGGAGAGCGATGAGCTGACCCAAGCATTCGTTCGCCTGTATAAAAAGCGCGATGCCATCCGGGCGCACCTCAACGAGACGCTTCCCGGCTATATCGCCCGAGCCGGCGAGGCGCGCAAGGCATTGGAGGAACTTGTAAACGCATGAAACGCGATGAGATCAAGGCAGGTGCGCTGCTGTCCTATCTGAACCTGCTGATCGGCAATCTGATTCCGTTCATTTATACGCCCATCATGCTCCGTATGCTGGGGCAGGCGGAGTATGGCATTTACGGGATTGCACAGTCGGTTATGGGATATATCGGCCTGCTGAACTTCGGCATCGGCGGCTCGATCATCCGCTACCTTGCCAAATACCGCGCAGAGGGAGATCTGGACGGAGAACAGTGCGTCTTTGGCCTGTTCATCAAGATCTATTCAGTGATCGGCGCTGCAATTCTGCTGGTCGGCACATTCTGCTCCTTCCATCTTGGCGCATACGGACGCTCCCTTTCGCCGGATGAGCTTGTTCTATTGGAGCGTCTGGTGCGCCTGATGACGCTGAACACGGCAATTTTCATGCCTTTTAATGTGTTCAGCTCCATGATTCTGGCCCACGAGAGATTTATCTTCAGCAAAATGGCCTCGCTAATCACAAGCGTGGTATCGCCATGCTTGAATCTTGTGCTGCTGTTCATGGGCTTTGGCTCTATCGGTCTAGTCCTTTCTGCGACGGTCCTGAATTTTGTTACCTACGCCATCTACACCGTATATGTAATTCGACGGCTGCATATCCGCCCCTGCTTCCAGCATGTCGGTGGTGGACTTCTTGGCGAGATCATTCGTTTTTCCTTGTTTGTGTTTTTGGCAAACATTGTTGACATCCTCTTTTGGTCCACAGATAAGCTCATTATCGGTTGGGCCGTCGGCGCAGTAGCTACAGCGGTCTATAACATTGGCGCAACCTTCAACACATACATAACGAGCCTGTCAACGGCAATCAGCGGTGTTCTTATGCCGAAGGTGACAAAAATGGCTGTTAAGAACACTCCGCCATCGGAGTTTACAGCCCTGTTCATCAAGGTCGGGCGGCTGCAATTTTTGCTGATTTCCTTCATTGTTTCTGCGTTTGTGGCGTTTGGACGGCAGTTCATCGCATTATGGGCGGGTGCTGGGTACGAGGATGCCTATTATGTGGCGCTTCTGGTGATGATCCCGGTGACAGTGCCCTTGATTCAGAACACCGGTCTGAACATTCTCTACGCCATGAATAAGCACCAGTTCCGCTCTGCTGTATACCTCTGCATCGCCGTGCTGAATGCCGGGCTGACCTTCTGGTGGGTGGAGGAATACGGCATCATCGGCGCAGCTATGGCCACCTGCATTGCCTATGTGGTGGGCAACATTCTAATTATCAACTGGTATTACTATAAGAAAATCGGCATTGATATTCCGCTCTTCTGGAAGAACATCCTGCATATGTGCCCAGTCATGCTGGTCATGGGGACGGTGGGGTGGTTCATTCTGGACGCGCTGCATATCAGCAATTGGCTGATCTTCTTTGCCCTCGCCGCAGCTTATACCCTGATCTATTGGATTTCGGCGTATTTCTTCATGATGAATGACTATGAAAGAGCGTTCATTAAAGGTCCGGTATTGAAAATCTTTACACGCATGAAAGGAAGAGAAAATGGAAACGAACCACCGTATCAACAGCATTGATATTGCGCGTCTGTTTGCGGCGATTCTTGTCATTGCGATCCACACACAAGCGATTATGTGGCTCTCAGATCGCGCCAACGGCAGTATTCAGATACTGACCCGCGTGGCTGTTCCATTTTTCTTTTGCACCAGCGGTTATTTTCTTCAAAAAGGCTATGTCCGGAAGGACTGCTCCGCTATTTCGGGTACTCTTTTGAAACTGATAAAAGTATATGTTTTTGTATCGCTGGCTTATTTTGCCTTTATATTTATACAAAACCCTATACTGTTGCGTGAACCGAAAAAATGGATGCTGATAGACTTCCTGTTCAATGGCAGTTACTATCATCTATGGTACATGGTGGGTGTCATTTATTCCATGGTAGTGATCTACCTGATTTGCAAATTCAAGCTGACGAAAGCACTGCTTCCACTGGCAGTTTTTTGCTATGCCGTTGGGCTTTTGGGAACGTCGTATTATGGCATCGGCAGCAGGCTCCCGATTATGAGTACACTGTTTGACAGTAGATGGTTTTTGAGCGTTCGGCGGATATTTTTGATGGGCTTTCCTTTTACCGCTTTGGGGTGGATCATTTCGGAAGAAAAATTGAAACTACGCATTTCCAAGAAACATCTGCTGTTTGCGACCACGCTGGTGGCATTGCTATTCGTGGCTGAGATTGTTACTGTGACTGTCACGGGGATGTCAAGAACAATCGAAATCACGGTATTCCTTTATCCGCTGCTGTTTCTTCTGTTTCAGATTTGTCTTGCCTATCCGCTTGAAAGAAAAAGCGATCTTGCTTCGGCCTGCCGTGATACGGCTAATTTTACATATTTCTGGCATCCGCTTGTCATTCTTGCGCTGCGGAGAGTTGTTAATACGAACTTTCTCCTGTTTACGATTACGACAGCAATATGCCTGCTATTGGGCTTTGGCTATCACTCCTTGAAGAACCGAAGGAGACTTACATATGAACGTCGCTCAAAAAATTGATGCTTGCACCGGCTGCGGGGTGTGCGCTGCGGTCTGCCCATCAGCGGCTGTCGAAATGCAGCCGGATGCGCATGGCTTTTTGCGCCCTGTCGTTGATGACGCAGCGTGTACCGACTGCGGCCTCTGCACCGGAAAATGTCCGGTTTCCGTTTTGCCGCAGACCTCGGCGCATACGGAGGTTCTAACCGGCTACGCCAAGGACGGAACGCTCCTGCCCCAGTCCTCATCCGGCGCGATCTTTCCCGTATTGGCAGCGGAGATCATCCGCAGAGGCGGCCTTGTGTTCGGTGCGGCCTTTGACGGACAGTTCCAGGTAGTACATACTGCCGCTGAGAGCGTGGAGGAGCTTTCTGCGCTTTGCAGCTCCAAGTATGTCCAAGGCCGCATTCCGAGTGACTGCTATCCGCAAATCAAGGCGGCGCTGGCCGCCGGTCGCTGGGTCTATTTCAGCGGAATGCCGTGCCAGGTCGCAGCGCTGAAAAGCTATCTCGGCCGGGATTATGATACGCTGATCACGCAGGATACCGCCTGTCACAGTGTCCCCTCGCCTCTGGTGTGGGGCGAATATAAAGCGGAGTTGGAGAAGCAGCACGGTGGCAAGCTGACCGCGTTCTCCTTCCGCAACAAAGCAAATGGCTGGGAGGCATACCATATTCGCGCCGCGTTTGATAACGGTAGAGAGTTCGCCCAGCCCGCTGCCGAAAGCCCCTATCAGCGCGGTTTTATCAAGGGACTGTACTCCCGCAGCTCCTGCTTTGTATGCAAGTTCAAAGGGATCGAGCGTTGCAGCGACATCACGCTGGCCGATTATTGGGGTGTCAAAGGTATTCAGCCGGAGGCTTACAACCCGCAGGGGACATCTTTGATTCTACTGCATAGCGATAAGGGACGCGCTCTGCTGGAAAGCTGCAAGGATCAGCTGCAACTCCAGCCCGCAGCCAAAGACGCGTTTTCCTTTAACCCGGCGGTGCTTACACCCATTCAAAAGCCCGTCCGCTATGATGAATTCTGGGAGGGCTACGGTCAAACGGCCTTTGCCGATTTGGTTTCCGCCTGCTGCGAGCCGACCGAAGAAGAACTGGCGCAGGAACGCCGAAGCAAGAGCCTTCTGGCCCGCGTCATGCGCCGCCTGAAACGATAACACACGATGCTTCGACGAATCTACGCAATGAACCCATGGATGGTGTGCATTTTGCTGCTGTCCCTACTCCTTCTCTGGCCCATGCTCTGCCAGCAGGTTGGGGAACGGAGGCGAGTGCTTTTCAATACCGCGCTCGCCTGCGCGGCTGCGTTCATCATCCTCTACGCCACCATCCTAACCCGTACCCCTGGCAGCTACGAACTCATCCTCACCCCATTTGCCACATTTACCGCCGCACTCCAGCAACCAGAACTCTACCGCGAGATGCTGATGAACGTCTTCCTCTTCTTCCCGCTGGGGCTGACGCTTTCCAACGCCCTACCGCGAAAGTGGCACCGCTGGGGCAGGATCGCCCTCACAACACTCATCGGTTGCATTCTCAGCGCGGAAATTGAGTACGCGCAGTACCGTTATGCCCTCGGCATGGCGGAGACGGACGACGTGATCTGCAACACCTTGGGCGCGTTCCTCGGCGCGGTGTCGCTGCTCGTCGCCCACGCCATTGAAAAATACAGAGAAAGGGCTTGGCACACGAACATGACCCTGACCACCACCGAAACACAATTCCTGCATATCGCCAGAGCTGCTATCTCCGGCAGCGACCTGCCCATCGAAAAGGCGGACTGGCCTGCCATTTTCACACTGGCCAACCAGCAGAAGCTGCTGCCGATCCTTTTTGAGGCCGCCCGCAAAACGCCTGCCGCTGCGGAAAACGCGGCGCTGTTCGCAGTGACCAAACAGCAGGTCATCGGGCAGGTGCTGAACCAAACCGTGCGCTCGGCGGAATTTGCCGACCTCTATCACAAACTCCGCACTGCGGGACTGCACCCCATCGTGGTAAAGGGGCAGCTTTGCAGCCGACTGTATCCGCAGACCGACCACCGCATCAGCGCGGACGACGATCTTCTGATTCCGGACGGCGAATTTTTCGCCTGCCACGAACAGCTTCTGGCGAACGGTCTAACCACCGACACGCCTGCGGACGAGCTGGCCACGGCGGACGAGGTATCCTACACAAAAGAAGGCAGCCCGCTTTACATCGAGCTGCACCGGCATTTATTTGATTCTGCCGAGGATGCGCATGACGAGCTGAACCATTTCTTCACCGACCTCAATCCCGTCGAAATCGACGGCTTTCTGGCCATGCCGCCACACGAGCATCTGCTGTACCTGCTTCTGCACGCCTACAAGCACTTCGTCCGCAGCGGCATCGGCCTGCGGCAGTTTTGCGACATTGGCCTGTGGGCGCGGGCGTATCATGCGGAAATTGACTGGCAGCGCCTGCGCGAGCAGTGCGAGAGCGTCCACGCGGCAACCTTTGCCGCGGCGGCGTTCCGCATCGCCCGAGACGATCTCGGCATCGAATTTGACCTGCCCGCGCCATGGGACGGCGGAATCGACGTGGAGCCGCTGCTGCACGACACCCTCTGCGGCGGCGTGTACGGCTCCAATGACCTAACGCGCCTCCACTCCTCCACCGTCACGCTGAACGCCGTCAAGGCCAGCCGCACCGGCGAGAAAAGCAGCGTCCTGAGTACAGTGTTCCCCAAGCGGGAGTATCTGGAGCGCCGCTATCCCTATCTCAAAAAGCGTCCCTGTCTGCTGCCGGTCGCGTGGGTGCAGCGCATTGCGCACTATGCCAGCGAAAAGCAGTCGGGCGCGGACAACAGCGCCTCCGGCTCCATCAAGCTGGGAAAAGAGCGGATCGAGCTGATGAAGCGGTATGGAATTATGGACTGATAAAAAGACATTGCGGGGCGCTGCAGCGCTCCGCAAACAATTCTATCCTTGCAGTTTTGAAAGGAATTTGGACAGGAAACCGCTGTCACACAGCTTGTATTTTTGCACACCTAATGATAAAATAGTTCTAAACGATCCGGATTGCATTTTGCTGCAGCCGGCAAGGAGGGAGTCCTGTGAAAAAGAGCAGCACAGATACCTGCTGCCTGACTTTACCGTTAAAACTGGAAAAGTGGCAGGAGGACCGTCTTGCCAAGCGCTTTGAGATCGCGCGGCAGCTCTATAACACGCTGGTCCATGCAGAGCTGAAACGGCTTGCGCAGGTAAAGCAGACTGCCGAATATCGGGAGAATGAACGGAAAATACGGGCATTGGACAGGAATAACCCTGCGGATCGGGCCAAACTGCAGGAGTTATACAAAGAGCAGCGGAAAAGTTTGAAAACGGCCGGGTTTACGGATTATTCCTTTACTACAGATATGGGAAAATATTACAAGCACTTCCGTGACAACATCGGCTCGAGCGTTGCCGTTCATGGGATCGCACCGCAGGTCTGGGCAGCCTTTGATAAGCTCCTGTTCAAAAAGGGCGGCAAGAAGGTACATTACAAAAAGCCCGGTGAGGTAAATTCTGTGCAGGGCTACTCCAGAACGGGAAAAAGCGGCGGCACGGAGATCATGTTCCGCGGGCCCTACATCGAGTGGAAGGGCCTGAAGCTGCCGCTGAAGCTATCGCCGGACAATGCTTACGAGACCGATATGCTGCAGCGCAGAGTAAAGCTTGTCCGATTGGTCCGCCGGCCCGGAAAGCGCAGAGGCCGCTGGTATGCCCAGCTCGTTCTGGAGGCGAAGCCTGCGATCAAGGCCGATCCCGTTACCGGAAAAGCGGTTCACCCTATCGGCAGCGGCCCCGTCGGGCTGGACATCGGGCCGCAAACACTGGCGTATTCCGCCGCCGGGGCGGCCGGACTCGTCGAACTGGCAGATCGGGTACAGAACATCGAGCAGGAAAAGCGCTGCCTGCAGCGAAAAATGGGCCGGAGCAGAAGGGCAACCAACCCGGATAACTATGCCGAGGACGGCACGATCCGGCGCGGTGTCAAGTTAACACATAATAAGTCCAAGCGATATCGGAGGAGCCAACAGGAACTGAAATATCTGCAGCGCCGTCAGGCTGAAATACGAAAGCTCCAGCACATTCAACTGGCGAACCATTTGCTGTCCTTGGGTGATCATTTCTATGTAGAAAAAATGGAATGGTCTTCCCTGACGCACCGGGCAAAGAAGACCGTGATATCTGAAAAGACCGGAAAGCCCCGAAGCAAAAAGCGGTTTGGAAAGTCCATTGCCAACAAGGCACCCGCCATGCTGATCGAAATATTGCGGCAAAAATGCAAGTCTCTCGGGCTGCCGAATGTTGTAGAGATCAACCCGGCAGACATCAAAGCAAGCCAATATAATCATTTGACCGGTGAATATGTTAAAAAGTCTCTTTCCCGGCGTTGGAACGAAATGCAGGACGGTGAGCATCTCCAACGTGATCTCTATTCCGCCTTCCTGCTGCAGCATTATGACTCTATGTCAAAAGCTCTTGATCTCGATTCCCTTGCGCGGGACTATCCCGCCTTTGTGCAGTACCATCATCGGGAAATCGAGCGCCTGCACGCTCTCCCCAAAACGCCCGCCAGTATGGGCATCCGCAGAAGCATTGCCTGACGCGAAGGTCAGGCATACATAAAATGCCGGTGCCGTTCGCACCGGAGAAAACCGGTCGATTGTCCGTCCGGGGCTACCGTTAATGGCAGCAGAGGCTGCTTTGGTAGCAGAAGAGCTCGGGAAAATAGTCAGTGCGCAGCAGATCTTCGTGCTGCGAAAAGCTATCTACCGACTCACAGCGCATTCCACAAATCCGCACGCGGTGCTTTGTGCACATTTGCCGTTGCGATCTGCACGCGGTGCGCTGAGACAAAGCCATTGATCCTTGTCCCATTTGACGCGCTTGTGGTTGCGATCTGCACGCGGTGCGCTGAGACAAAGCTGCCCCTGTTTTTTGACCATCACCGGCACCTGAGTTGCGATCTGCACGCGGTGCGCTGAGACAAAGTGCTTTCCATGGTCATGTGGTACATCATCGACCGGTTGCGATCTGCACGCGGTGCGCTGAGACAAAGATTCCGCTTCCTCCTCTCTGGACAAGCTGAACCCCGATCTGCGTTCTGCCGAAGAAGTGGACGGCAAGCGCCGCATCCGGGAATTCTATGCCATGCCGCCGGAGGACGCTTACGCGATCCTCGAGGCGATCGCGGAGATCAACGGCTTCCACCACCGTCTGAAAAAACGGAGGGTGACGACAACAGCGCAGCAGGACGAGGCGCTGGCCCGGCAGATCGAGGAGCAGCACCGGGAACGGGTCTCCCCGTTCGCATTTTCCAAATGCGGCATTTCCGAGGGAGCGGAGCTGGAATTCTGCTGCCGCGGGAATGAACATACCGGCGAGCGCTGCACCGTCGCCGACGACAAGCATGTGCGCTTTCAGGACGAAATATGGTCCCTGACCGCACTGGCGAAGCATCTGCTGGGGACCCGGAATTCGGTCGCCGGCCTCAGTATTTCAAATACAACGGCGCGTGGCTGAACGCCATCCGCAGGCGGCTGGAGAACCGGGAGTAAAGCCGCATCAGACATTCTGTCATCCCTGCAAACGTCAAATTATTCTACGCAAGAGGTCCCCCATGCTGCCCGTAAACGAATCCGACTGGAAGCTGTTCCGCAAAAGGCTGCCGGAGTGGCAGGAGCGCTGCATGGAGCAGCTGGCTGAATCCTACGCGGCCCTGCTGGCCGGGCCCGGCAAGGCATCCGACAAGTTCTGGGAGCTGGAGAAGAGGCTTCGCAAGGACAAGAAGCGCGTCGGTGTCGTGGCCGATGTCAGCCGCTCCGAAATGTACTATAACCTGCTCTATCTGCTGGATGACAAGACCATCACGCTCGAGGACCTCGCAGGCTTCAGCCCCGACCTGCGGGAGCGGCTGGCCATGATTGCACGAGATCACTTTGTGTGAAGGCGTTTCCTTTCTAACATGCCTGCCGCATATAGACCCAATGCTCGAAGTTGAAGCTAAAAACTGTCCTTTAAATTACGGCGGGAAAACTGCGTAGGCTGTTGCGCATATTTGGCTCATCAGTCAGGCAGCGGAACGCATTATTACTCGTAACGCAGATTAATTTTGTAGAAAGACACAGCTGGCGCTCTGGATGAGCAGTCTGTTGCACAAAAGGCCGAACTGTGTAAGGCTTTAGAACAGCTCCTATGAAGCAATCAATAGAAAACCCATTTATGCAGGGGTGAACAGGGCCATGAAAAAATCATATATAAAGTGGTTCATAATCGGATTGTGCGCAATAATCGTCTTTGTCGTTGGCGTTCCCATCATTATCAATGAGTCCTATAAGGCCAACAGCGGGTATGTAACTTTGTGGACTGCTGCCGATGTGCTTTCTTATTATGGCGCAATTATCGCTTCCCTTGGTGCCGCAATCGGTGTATTTGCTTCTCTAAGGTACTCACACAAACAATATCGCGAGGACAAACGAAGAGATGTACTGCCATACTTCGCGATCAATATTCTCGGCAACAATCGGATAGATCCCTTTCTTTCAGCCCTATTTAGTGATGATGGCAAGCTTGAAGAAGGACAGGAAAATCGGACAAGGGACGATCTGACTTACAGAGAATTCATATTCAATGAGTGCTTTTTCGTTTTTGAAAATGGGACAATAAAATACACCAGAAAGCTCTCAGAAGAACAAGAAGATGCACGCAAAATGGGTATAACAATTCGTGGTAACGATGGAACCGAAATATGGAAAAACAATATAATATACATACCTATTAAGGCTGTAAATGTTGGAAATGGCTGCGCAATTAATACAACAATTACCATTCAAGCGATTGGTAACAAGAATATCACTGTAACCTCCATCCCAATTTCGATACCTGTTAAAGAAGAAATGTATGCAGGGTTGCTGTTTTACGATGATGAGAAACTTCTTGGAGAATATTCCTATATTATGCGATATTATGACATACATGGTAACCAGTATGAACACCAAAAGCCTATAAAAATGGAGCGCCGTGGTAAAGCATATCATGTTCAAGTCTCAGAGAATACATCCCACGCGCTAATCGCAAGGGAAAACACACCACAAATGCTTGACTGATTTCACTCTTTCCCCAGCGTAGGATTGCATCCGGACTTTATCTAGAAGCTAAATACCGATTTTAGCAAAATCTTCCACAAGATATTCATAAAATCGCAAAACCGGGGCCGGCTCTTTCGAGCCGGCCCCGGTCGCATTTTTCCCGTCAGATTCCGTTCATTTCCTGGAACAGGTAGCAGTAGGAATAGTTCCAGCGGGTCAGATAGAACGAGCCGTTAGAGTAGCGCAGGTAGGCGTTGCCGAAGCCGAGACGGTTATACCAGTACGAGACGCTCGTGCCGGACGTGCTGATGCGCAGAGAGGAATTGCCGGACTTATAGAGGTAATACGTCGTCGTGCCGCTCTGGAAGCTGAAACAGCCGTTGGAGTAATCCCAGAGCATGCTCTCGGTCACGTCGGAGGTGATCCGGCCGTTTTCGATGGTGACGGCCTGCGCACCGATCGTCGTGCCGTCGTGCGTCATGGCATAGTAGCCGCCGCTGGCGTAGACCGTGAGAACGTAGCGGCCGCCGGACGTGAGCGTGCTCACGGAGTCATAGGTCGCGGTCTTCACCGGCTCGGAGTAGCTGTCGCCGCAGGCGGAGCAGGTGTAGACGTAATTGCCGTTTTCCTCCGTGCGGACATAGCTGTGGCCCATTGCCGGGATCGCCTCGGTGTAGCTTTCGCCGCAGGCGCAGGCATAAGTGCGGACGCCGGGCGTCGTGCACGTCGCTGCCGTGGTGACGGTGGCCGTGTAGGCATGGGCGTGGACCGTGACGGCATAGCGCACGCCGCCGATGACGGTGCGGGTCGCGCCCTCGGCCACGCCGGTGATCGTCACGTCATAACCCGCAGGGACCGCGCGATAGAGCTGCCACCGCTCGTTCGCGTTCGCATTGCCGGGATAAGCGCCCGCAAACGTTGTGCTGTAGCGGTCGAGATAGGTATCGCTGAAGCGGATGGAGAAGGCGCTGCCGAGATCCGTGATCGTGAGGACCTGCGGCGCAGTGGTCAGCGTCACGCTTGCAGAGCGGGTGCTCTCCGTGAGATTCAGGTAACGGCCGTCTGCGCTCTGCACGGTGTAGCCGCCGGAGACCGCCGTGACGGTCCACAGGGCGTTCGACAGGTCGCCCGTCGTGCTGTAGGCCGCGCAGGTCAGGCCGCTCACAGTGCCCGCGCCATCCCAGGAGCTGTAGTACGTTGAGGCCGTCGCCGTCAGCATCCGGTCACCGCTCACGAGGAGGAACGTCCCCTCGGCAAGCTCCGTCACCTGCTGATAGCCGCCGGAGAGCGCCTCGATCGTCGTCGCAGCGACGGCGGGATCGGCGGACTCCGTCACAGCGGCGTCCTCGGTGTGGAAGGTATAGGTCTCGCCCGGCTGGAGTTTGACCTCGACCGTCGGCAGGATGGCCTCGGTGTAGGTATCGCCGCAGCGCGTGCAGGTGTAGATGCGGTCATTGCCGTCCTCGGTGCACTCGTAGGAGTGGCCCAGCGCGCTGACGACATGGCCCGTGCGGCGGTCGCCGCAGTTCCTGCAGGTATAGGTCGTGTAGCCGTCTTCGG
>ERZ507065.408-NODE-408-length-30911-cov-5.896487_pt1 | contig 30911 bp, 27 predicted proteins | sample MGYA00513785_ERZ507065 | MGnify/ENA metagenome assembly ERZ507065
CGTGGAATTGAAATAAATATGGTTATGCAGATGGCCCTTGTCAATGTGGGTGCAGACAAAAAACTGATATTTGCCCTTTGTCCAGCGCATAGCCGTTTCATAGCCGATTTTGTTTGCCTCCTCCGCCGTGACCTCGCCGGGTGGGAAAGCCTGCCGGATCTGAAAGAACAAAGCGCCATTTCCCACGGCCCGGCCTGTCTCCGCTTGATACTGGCTTTTTACCAACAGAAACTCAGCGGGGGCCGTGGCCGGATCGCAAAGGTAGGAGGACAGGGCTCCCAGCTTTTTGGGGTTGAGCCCATAGTCAAACCGTTCCTCCATTGTCTGAACGGCGCTTTTCCCAGCCGCTATCTTGTAGGGCCGGATGTAGGTTGTAGCCGTGAGCGCACCTCCTTCCGAAAGAAATACGGCGGCTGTGCTCCAGCCGCCGCGTAGGACTTTGGGACAAATTGTCCCAAAGCGTTATCCTGCAATAAAGCTCTTTAATGAGTAGTTGAGATCGTCCAGCTTGCCGACCAGCCACTCGGCTGCGGCGGGCAGCCCATAGGGGGAAAGCAGAAAGGCAAGCACAAGCCCGGTAATCCCCCAGGATGCGTTGTGCTGGATAAATAACTCAAACAGGCCGCACACCGCGAAGATCAAGGACAGGATGCCAAATACCCAGGACGCAAGCGAAACACTAAAGTTTAATACCGCTACCAGGAGCGTAAGGGCCAGCACAAAGGGGGCCGCGAGGATTTTCAGAATGATCCGCATAACTTGATACCTCCTTGTTTTGATTGACAGGTTATCCCTATATGATAATTATACCTCTGTCCCAGCGGGACAACAAGGATGGCTCCGGCTTTCAGCACTTCGGGACAATTTGTCCCGAAGTAGTGAAAGCCGGGGAACGGCAAAACCGCTCCCCGGCAGGACTAACGCTCCACAATAGCAGACAGCTTTTTCAAAAGATCGGACAATGGCCCCCACAGCTTTTCATAGTCCCGTTGCAAAGCCTTGATCTCCTCGGGATAAATCCCGCCGTAGGTGTTGGCCTGGATCGCCACTTGGTTGAGGTTGTTTGAGCACCGCCGCTGGAGGGACACCAACTCCCGGACGGGGGACAGGTCAACATGGAGCACATAGCCGTTGAGCGCCATTTTCCGCATATAAGCCCCCATGTTGCGGATGCCCGCCTCGGCCATGCGCTCCCGGATCAGCGCCTGTTCCTCCTCCGACACCATCACATGAAGATGGACAGGGCGGCGGCGTTTCTTTGTCATCGTTCCTCCCGTTCCAGACTGCGGCTGGCCCGGGGCGGCTCTTTTACCTTGTCTAACGGCTTTTCCCGCTCCCGGGGGCTTGCGGGGATCGGAGCATGAAATTCCCGGTAAAGTCGCATGGCCTCCTGGTCGGCAAGCTCCTGTTCTCGCTTTTTCTCCATAACACAGACCTCCTATCTATCGTCCCGGCTGGGACTTTTCTTTTCCGGCGCATCCGGGGCCCGGTGTTCCCTGGCCTTGCGTCCGGCCTCTTCCATCTGCCTGGCAATCGGCGGTTTCTTTGCTGCACCCCGCTCCGGCACAGGCTCACGGTCCACGGGATTGTCATGGGCGGGCCTTAACTCATAATCGGCCATCTGTTTTTCCGTCAGCGGGTGGAGATACCATAGCTCGCCCCATGCCCGGAATGACTCGCCCTCCACCGGCTGGCAGGCGTTGTAGTTGAGATGGGCCACAGGCAGGTTGTCCTTCGGGCGGGGATAGGTGGCTATATCCACGGGCCGCTGGGTAGAGTAATACTTGAAAAAATCCGGGCCGGAGGTTTCCAGCCGGGAAACGCCATACTGCTTTTCATGGCTGAACACACGGCGGTTGTAGTCCCCGATGGCCTCACATTCCTCGTTGAAGTAATGGTCCCAGTAGTAGTCCCGTTTCCCGACCTTCTGGGTCAACTGCCAGGTCACAAAGGGATTAGGGGCCTTGAAGTTTTCCCCCATCGCAAAGCCCCGGCCATTGTCAAACAGTACAGACTGCCGGATCACATAGCCTTAATTTTCTTCCAAAACAGCACCTCCATAAAAAGCGGACACTTCGGGACAAATTGTCCCAAAGTCCCACAGCGTAAATGTTGACAGCATTCGGGCCAAAACGGGGCAGGCTATAGTCTGATACGGCCCACCCCAAAACGGGCCCCGGAGAGCCTTGCTACAAGCGGGTTTTAAGGAGCCTAATTGTCAACAGACCAACCCCGCTTTTTCCACCTCAGCCCGGGCCGCCCGGCGCTTATCCGCCATGAGCACGTCAATCTGATCCGCAGAGATAACCACATCGCCGGGCTCGGCAGGCCCGGCCTGCTCCGGCTGGTGTTCGGGAGCCGGGGCCTCACTGCGGGCCGGATCAGCCGCAACGGGCGCGGGAGCCTCCTCGGTTTTCTGTGCCTCGGGCCCCGTGTTCAGTTTTTCATCTGCCATTCACTAACCTCCTTTTCGTGAAAGTTGCACAATTTTCGGACTTAAATTTCTGTAATTATTTTTTGGCCTCCTTCCGGTCTATCCAATCGAGTAGGGGCTAATTTCTAGCCCCTCTCACACCACCGAGCGTGCCGTTCGGCACTCGGCGGTTCAATTCATATAATAATCTAAACAACTAAGGAGTCCTCGTTTTGCGAGGATTTCTTTTGATATTAGATGAAGTCCTGTCGTTTTTGCTACCGCTTGATAGTGGTCGCTAAAACCTACTGACTGTTTCGCCATCCATTCTGGTGCTCCGAGTTTCCTCAATCCCCAAAATCGTTTTGCACTCGTTTTCCACTGTTTCCATATGACAATTCGCATTCTTGTACGCAAGTGTTCATCTATCCTTGTCATATGTTTCTTCATTCTTCCATTTCTAAAGTAATTTACCCATCCTCGGATAACTTCATTTAGCTTCTTAATTCTGTAATCCATACTGACTGACCATGAGCGTTTGGTGAGTTTCTTTAGCTTTCTCTCAAAGTTCTTTATGGAATCCTTGTGAGGTCTGGCTTTCCATTTACTGTTCATCTTTACGAAACTGAAGCCTAAATACTTTAGATTCATTGGCTTTGTGACTTTCGTCTTCGTCATGTTAACCTTTAAGCCCAGTTTCTTTTCTATCCATTTCGTGATTGTGTGCATTACGCGATTCGCAGCTGCACTGCTTTCTACTGCAATAATGCAGTCATCCGCATATCTCACAAAATGCAGTCCTCTTGCTTCCAGTTCCTTATCCAATTCATTGAGCATAATATTACTCAATATCGGAGACAGGTTTCCGCCCTGTGGTGTTCCCAGTGGTGTATCTTCATACTCTCCCCTTACCATCACTCCCGCCTTTAGATATTTGGCTATGAGTGATTCCGTATCAGGATCATTGATGATTTTATGCACCAGAGTCATCAGTTTGTCCTGGTTGACATTATCAAAGAACTTTTCCAGGTCGATATCAACTATGTAGGTATATCCGTCATTGAGGTACTCAAGCAGTTTGATGATTGCCTGTTGTGCTCTTCTACCCGGTCTGAATCCATAGCTGTATTCACTGAAATACGGTTCTACTATCGGCGTAATAACTTGCACGATAGCCTGTTCAATGATTCTGTCCATTACAGTTGGAATACCGAGTTTTCGTACACCGCCGTTCGGTTTTGGTATTTCTACTCTTAAAACCGGTTGTGGTCTGTACTTCCGTTTTTCGATTTTTTCTTTAATACTAGGCCAGTTTTTCTTTATGTAGTCATAGATTTCCTCTATCTCCACATTATCTATGCCGCTTGCCCCTTTATTGGCTTTCACCTTCCTGTAGGCACGGTTCATGTTATCTCTGGATAGTATCTGCTCCATTAGTTTAGACATCGTCTCTTTTCCTTTCTTTGCTTCCATACATATTAGCCCTATCGCCTTTGAAACATTTTACTCCGTTACGTCTTTGCTACTTTGCTTCTCGTCAGACCTATGTATTTACAGTTGATCGTCAAATTAACTCTATGAATTGTTCAGCCCTTCGCTCCATCTCCATTACAGAGACTTCAACACTACTATGGCTTCTGCTGACTTCTCACTATTCGTTGTTACTACGGTTTTCTCCGCTAGTGAGACCTCACGGGATAAGTCATCAGTCTTTCCTCGTCTACCTGCTCAATTTACCCACATGAGTTACGATTGCCTTTTGGACTTCACGACTTGTGGCCCGCTTGTCCGTCATATGAGCCTTGGTATTGAGTTTCTGTTCGTCAGGCTACGGTTTCGCTATTGCTTCTTCTCGCCCTCACCTCACGATGTGAGCCTTGCAAGTCGCTATGAGGTTCGTCGGCAACTACGCCCTGTGTGGACTTTCACCACAGACTGACGGCATGCCTGTCATACCACGAAAAAGCCGCCCAAGATAGCACCTGGACGGCCTTTCGCGTAATGTGATAGATCAATTTTTATTTTTTTCGGATTGTAGGCTCCGAAAAGCCTTGTATTTACAGCGTTCCTAATATGAAACAATCATATGTATTAATCATAATATATAATATTAAACTTCACTATCTTTTTATAATTTATTCTTTACAGTTCATTTTCGCTTCTGAAATTAATATGCCATTTTCTCCATTCTTTCTCATTTCAGCAATTAAATTTTCAGAGAACATAACAATACTTCTATCTATATAAGCTGTGTAATAACTACTATACTTTTCATGTAATAATTTTGATAACGCATTGCTAATACCGCAATTTAGCAAAGCAATTTTTTCTTGATTATCAGTTCCATATTTTATTTTTAAATATATTTTTTCTTCAATAAGAGCTAAAGAATTCAAAATCTCAATATATTTAATGATTTCGTTATCAATAAAATCATACTCTTCTTTTAAACGCACAATGGCTAAATTAACTTTTTCAACTTCGTCTTTTTCTGTAATATCAGTCCAGAGTTTCTTATGTCCTCCCCGAATTTTATCACCCCACTTTCCAACAAAAACAAATTTTGCTTGTTCTTCTCTTAATGTATTCCAATATCCAACTATTTCATCTATCATTTCCTTCATTGTAAACCCAATAATACGCCAATTTATTAGCATTTTATAAAAACTTTGTGTCTCTGGTTCTTTTAAACGTTTTAGATTATTAAAGTTATAGCCTTCATCATCTATTTTAGAAAAAAATAGAAAATCTAGGATTGAAAAAACTGTATCTAGACTTTGAGCTTTTATAACTGAACCTAATTCGCTATTAAGTTGATTTTCCACTTTTAAGATATCAAATATATTTACATTATTTTCAAAACATAATTGTCCAATTCTAGTTTTCGGTTTTTTTTCGTAATCTACTGTTATTACATCAACAGATGATAAATTTTCAAGTATCTCCTCAGCGGTTTCTTTTTCTGATTTCTCTGCTTTTGTATTCACTAATAATGGATTTTGTACCTCATCCTCAATGTTATCAAAATCTTTAACAAGTATTTTCCGCCCTTTTATGAAATTATTTGCATTAAAATCTTTTCTACAATAATTCCCCTTAATAATATGTATTTCAGGTAGAAGATATTTTAAATTCCCAGTTTTCTCATTGAAGATTTCCCCAAACCTACAAATCCTTCCGATTAAGTTATGAAAAGAAGATGGTGATAAATAACTTCTTCCTCTGCTAGGATCGAGTATGAACATTTTAGTAGCAGGTATATTTACACCTTCTAGTAAAGTAGAATTTGCAATAAGCATTTTTATTTCAGGGATTTCTATATATAGCTCCTCTATAAAATATCTTACAGGTTCAGGGATTGATCCATGATGATAAATTATACCTTTATTAAGATGATTTGCTAATATATAGTCATCATGAACATATTCCTTTAAATCATTACTAGCTTTAATTAATCGGTCTATATTTAAATCAACAAATTTTAATGATAATTCTTTTGCAAATTGTTCAAGTTTTCTGGGATTGTTTAAATACACTATATTTTTTTCATCACAATTATTTACAACAATATCCGCATCACTTTTCAATATTCCAGTATTCATACTAATTAATTTTTGTTTTGACCCAGCATATTGATCTAATACTTCTTTCTTGTTACTTTTTAAATCATAAAAATAAAACATTTCAGATTTTATCATTTCATTAACACTATACCACTCAAGATTTTGTTGTATAGATATAAGATCCAGACTTTCTTTAGACTTTAAAAATGGTGTAAAATATTTGCAAACTAATTTATCATTTCGCTTATTACAAATAACAATAACCGAGCCAAGAATAACACTACGCGTATCTTCTTTTGAAAAACCATCAAGTAAATTGTGTGCTTCATCAATAATTAATAAATCAAATTTTAAATTAGGATTTTTTTGTAATAGTCTTAGCAATCTTTCTTGTGTCAAAACAGCAATTATTTTATCATCTTTGTCACTGTACATTTCAGGGTATGATATTATTTTTTTATATCCATAACAATTTATAATTCTTTTTTTCGTTTGAGCTAGAAGAGATTTTGTCGGTGTAACAATACATGTTTTTTTTATAGTTTTCATTATTTAGAAACGATAATATTAATTCTGTTTTTCCATACGATGTTGAAGCAACAATAACTTGAGAATTTTGTTTTAAATCTTCTGTAATTTTACTTAATTTGTATTGTCCTATTGTCTTATATGAGCGCCCCCATTTGAATTCTGTATTACTAATACTATTTATTCCCGTTTGAATATTACCATATACTTCTGAATAATTTAATTTTTCATCAATAAACTGTGCAATAGGAATAAGTCCCTTATTTAAACTCAATTCATATAAAGGTTTATAATCTTCTGTTTTATTACTATACATTAAAAATAATCTATAACCGAATTTTTGAAATATTTCATTATTCAATCCCACAAGATATATTCCTATTGCTAATATTGTTTCTAGTTCATTTTTAGATAATTCCTCATCTCGTAATAATTTCCAATATATATTCGGGAAATTTGTATTATAAAGTTTTTTTAAAGTTAATTTATCCATACCATTACTCCTGAATCAATTCACACAAATATTCGAATATTGCTTGATAAGTTTGTTTTTGTATTGCTATCATCTTTAACTCTAAAAATATATTAGTGTTCATAATAGAATCGTATAATTCAGAAAACTTTGTACTATCTATTTTTGAATCAAATGTACAAAATACCGTTCCACCTAAAATTACATTTTTATCATTGCTTATCGTACTATTGCTAGTCTTTTCTAAAATTTTTACTATTGTCGCTTTTTCACTTCTGTCATCTAAAGAACTTCTCACAGATTTTATTGCATTTAACCATAATTGCGAGTTTTTCTCATTTAATCTTTTATTTAAATCATTTTTTGCTTTTCTTATCCTTTCACACACTTTATCTGTAACATTTCTCTCTTGTCCCAACTCACCAGCCTTTGATTCTATAATCCATATTTTATTTAAATCGTCTATTGCTATGATATCAAATCCCTTTTTCACATTTCTTTCTTCTAGATTAAAGAAAGGTGAAATAATTTTTAAATCCGTAAATGTTCTGATTATTACATTTAGCAACAATTCACCAATAGCACCTATTTTTTTAATTTTTCTCTTCGGAATTCTATAGTTTATTAATTCGGACAATGTTGACTCAAACGAATAATAATTACTTTCTGATATTAACGCATATTCTCCATGACATATGATAGTTAGTTCTTCTTTTATTTTCTGTTTTAATTCTTCTGATAAAAAACTTATTTCAATTATAGTATTTTTCCCATACTTTCTTTCAATTACTCCATCCATATAAATACCTCAATCAATAAAACTTAATAATTTGTTATCAATACTTCTCTAGTTACTGATGATTTATCTTTTATATGATAATTAGAATTACTATAAGAACAATTTATATAGTTTCTTTTAAATAATTATAGTATCGAATTTGTAAATTAGTATTTCCTTCCCATATTTCATCTCTATTTACAGGAAACTTGAAAAAGTCGTCCAATAATTCTAATTGTTTTTCAATCATATAATTAAATTTTTTCATACGAAAACTCGTTGTTCCTAAAGACCAACAATATGATGTAAAATGTATTCTACTAATATCTAAATCCATAATTTCATCTCCATTTCAAATTGATAATGCAATACAATAACATTATCTCACGTATGCAAAATGGCTACAATATATATTTAAAAAGTAGAATACTTTTTTTGTATATTTTTAACAAAAAAGGCTATGACACTAGTGTATTTTCATTTGTCATAGTCTCTTTAAAAATTTATTCGATATAAATATAATTTAATTTAATGAATTCCATTATTGAATGCTCAATATTATTCATCTCTTGAACCCATTGCATTTGATCTTTTTCTTTTAGTTCTTCGGGAATATTCCATTTCACTTTGTATTGTTCTATTAGTCGGTCATAAAGTTCATTCATCTCATTATCAAACTTTTCAAGGTAATCAAATAACTCTCCACTAACTAATAAATTAGTATAAATTATAGGAGGAAAAAAACGTCAGTAGTAATTGTACTGGCGATTTTCTGGTTGCAAATTTTTGAATAATATAGTTATTTTTCAGTTTCAATTTTCTTTTTTAGTAAATCAAAAGCCTCTTTTCTTTTTTTATTATCTAATATCATAAAAGCAAGTAAACACATTTGAAAAATTTCATCATACCACTCTTCTAATTGAACTTTGTCCATTTCAGCAACAAATTTCTTATATTTTGTTCCTGTAGAATCAATATTATTATGACGTATATTTAAGTTATTAAATGCATAAAATATATCAGATTCTATTTCTTTATTAATATCTTTAAGTTCTTTTCTCTTTGGTTCGAGAAGATTAGATAATACAACTAATGTATGATGCTTACGTTCTAAATCATTTTTCATGGAATGATGATTATATTCAATGATTTTATATGAAATATCATTTGGGATTATTTCCAATTCCGAAACTGATATAGCCACATTGTCTTTTGGTACAAAGATGACAAATCCTTCTTCATTAAACATATTATAACCAATAGCTTCTATTACTCGATTAATATGGTCTAGATAATCTTGCCGATTAAAAGTATGGAGAAAATATCCATCATTAAAATAAAGTACAAAGTTATAAATATATTCACAAAAATTCACTAAATAGTCTAAATCAAAGTTCTGTGGTTGTTCTTCAAAATGTATATCATGCATTTCATCAAATTCTTCAAGAGATAAACAAGTTCCACTAAAAGGAAAATTAGTAAAATTGAAAGATATAATTTCCGCTAATGATTTATTATCTCTCGTATCTCTTTCATAAAACATTGAATATAATTTGGAATACTCATTCTTGATATCAATTCTTCCTTCACGAAGAACTTGTATAAAATTACGTCTTGGCATAACACTTCTCCTTTCAAAATACTATAATTTATATTTAATTAAATCTACAAATTTGAACTCAATTTGTACTAAAAATATCCCTAAATGCTTAAAAAGCGCCTTAAATAAAGCACTTTTCAATCATTTTCTTATTCCCCCTCAATAAAGCGCAACAGTTCTTCTGCGGCTTTCTTTAAGCCGTCCGTATTGTCATCGCGAAAACCCAGATGCGTAAAGATTTCCCCGATATAAACATGATTTTGCTTTAATACCGCAAATACTTCATCGATCAATGGATCACAGATTTCCTGCTTCTGCATCGGCCCAAACGGATTGGCAAAGTAAGTCTTAGAGATACCGACCTCCTGTGTCGTTCCTAACGCCATGCGCTTGCCTTCCTTGTAAATCGCCTTCGCTTCTTCCAGATCTTCGATTTCCCGCATGCCGATCTGATCGTCATAATTATTGGCATAGCAGAATAAGTCGATGCGATGATTTTGGGCAACGACATCATATGGTGCGGCCGGCGTAATGACACGGGCATTGGCAGAATCCGGATTCATGAAGATCGAACGATCCATATCGCGGTATGGGGTTCCTTTATCCAGATCATCCAGTCGGATAAAGGCACCGATCTCGGTTCCCTGTCCATAAGGGATCCCATCTTCCACATGAATGCTTCCCATGTCATCAAATACGACTTCGATCTTTCTGATCTTCTCTTTCCCTAACGCGCGCAATGCTTCAATGGACTCTGATTTCCCCGCTCCGGAATCCCCCATCAGCATGATGCCTTTCTTTAAGCCGCTGCGCAAAGTGATATTGACAAATGCACCGTGAATCGGCAGCCAGCCCTTTTGCATCATCGCCAGATTATGCAATGTCAAAGACATCTTCTTGATATAGCCGAAATAATCGATCAGCGGTCCATAGGAAACACAGCCTACCCAGATATCGTGCTGCACATCATGATAAAACGTCGTTTGATCTTTTCCGTCCTCATTGCCAAACAAGCAGATCAAGTCCGGCTTTTTGCCGCATTCCTCAACCGTTGCTAATTCAAATAAGTTCGCCAAGGAAATACCGCTGGCAATATAATCGCGATGCAGATAAATAAAAGCAAGCAGACTGCCGATCTTGCATGGATAACACATCCATTCCTCTTGATTGCCGCTGAATTCATGGATCGGGTTGGTATCACGCTCCGTAAACATGCCGGTACGTTTATTGGATTTTGGATAGATCAATAACGGTGTACGCAGCGTAACCGTATCAATAAAAGGAATTTCATAAAGCGCCGCATACAGTTCCGGCAGCTTCGGTGCAATTTTTTTCAAGCTGACACAGGCATTGGTGCCCGCCTGCAGCTGCCGATATACGCGGGTGCTTCTGCCCTGGATCTTTTCCTCCAGCAAACGATACAAAGCACGAATCTGATTGCTGAAAGTGGTATCGGCCGCCATGACCATAGCGGATGTCGCATTTTCCATGACCGCAAATCGCTGATGATGCTTCCAGAAATTATACAGTTCTTCAATAAACTGCGCCAGCTTGCCTTTATCATTCAAATAGTCGCTTTCAATTTCTTCACATTTCAAAACGATCAGCATTCTTAATAACTTACAGATCTCAAAGCACGCTTCCCGCGGTGAACGATGATTTAACGCATAGCGATACAGCGTTTCATCAAAATCACGCAAGTAGTCGATATAAACATGAATAAAATTATGAAAAACCGATGAGTTCATCAGTTCTGCGTTGCTTTTCGGAATATCGCCTGTATAGTTGATGATCGCCAAATCATTTTTCAAGTACAACTTCTCTTTCATAAAAACTCCTTTCCCATGTTGCCATGTATGCTCATTCTATCCTATTATACTAACAAAGACTGAAAAATACCATAAAAGATTAGCAGGCAGTATGCGATCAGCACGGCTTTCTATCAGGAAAAGCAGAGAAAAAACATCACATGTCTTTTTTCATCACTTGTTTATCAACAGCTTTCCGATAAAAAAGGACGCTTGTTAACGTCCTCTTTCTCTTTCTATCGTTTTTTGATCAATGTTCATTGCCTCATGCATACCTGCCGTCTACAGCTGTTTCAAATAAGAAAGCAAGTCTGCGATCGCTACTTCGACGTTTTCCTTTCCCGTACGTTCTCTGACTTCGACAATGCCTTCATTGATACGTTTGCCGACGGTAATGCGAAGCGGTAAGCCGATCAGTTCCATATCTTTGAATTTTACTCCGGCACGTTCCTTGCGATCATCTAACAATACATCATAGCCATGTTCTTGCAACAGATCATATAAGCGTGATCCCGCTTCCATCTGCGCTTCGTCCTTAGCATTGGCAATCACGATCCCTAAATCAAAAGGTGCGATGGCTTTTGGCCAGATGATGCCGTTTTCATCATTGTACTGCTCTACGACTGCCGCCATGCAACGCTCTAAACCGATGCCATAGCTTCCCATCACCACCGGCTGCAGCTGATTATTGGCGTCAAGATATTGCAAGCCCAGGCTTTGCGCATACTTGGTGCCCAGCTTAAACGTATTGCCTACTTCAATGCCCTTATCGAAGGTAAGCGGCTGACCGCAGATCGGACATACATCCCCTTGTGCCACTGCCGCAATATCGGCAACGGTTTCTACCGTAAAATCTTTCAGATTCACATTTTTATAGTGATGATCGGTTTTGTTGGCACCGGTAATAAAATTGCGCATACCCGCCACTTCACGATCCATAATGATCGGGACTTCCAAATGGATCGGTCCCGCAAAGCCGACCTTGGCGTTCGTCGCCTGTTCCACATCTTCAAAAGAAGCCAGTTCCATTTCATTGGCATGCAACAGCTTCAATACCTTTGTTTCATTCAATTCTCGCTTGCCCTTCAATAAAAAGGCGTACAGTTTTCCATCTACGCGATAAAGTAGCGTCTTGACAAAGCGATCTGCCGGCTCATGCATGAACGCCGCCACTTCATCGATCGTTTTTGCCTGCGGCGTATGGACCAGTTCCATTTCCCGATACGCTTCTTCACTTGGTGCGGCAGTAGAAACGACTTCCGTAATTTCCAGATTAGAGGAAAAATCACAGTTGCTGCAGCCGACCACCACATCTTCGCCGATCGCGGAGATTGCCTGAAATTCCTCCGACAACATGCCGCCCATCGCACCGGTATCCGCTCTTACGATCTTATAGTGCAGTCCTAAGCGATCAAAGATATTCTGATAAGCGCGGAACATCTTGCCATAGGAAACATCCAGCCCCGCTTCATCAATATCAAAAGAATACGCATCTTTCATGATAAATTCCCGTACGCGGATCAATCCGAAACGCGGTCTTGTTTCATCCCGGTATTTCGTATTGATCTGATAAAGATTATAAGGAAAATCTTTATAAGAGCGTCCGTTCATCATCGCCGCCATCGTAAACAGTTCTTCATGGGTCGGTCCTAAAACATAGTTTTTCCGATAACGATCTTTTAAGGAAAACATATTAGAGCCAAAGGCATCACGTCTTCCGCTTTTTTCATAAACCTCTTCCGGGATCAAACAAGGCATCATGAGTTCCTGTGCGCCTGCCGCGTCCATTTCCTCTCTTACGATCTGTTCGATCTTTGCTAATACTCTTTTCCCCATCGGCATGATCATATAAATGCCATTGCTTGACTTTTTGATCATTCCTGCCCGCACCAGCAGATTGCCGCTTGTGCTTTCTTCATCTTTTACATTTTCTCTTAACGTATAAAAGAAACGATTGCTTAATTTCATATGCTTCTTCTCCTTCTGATCATATCATGACGTTTTACCGAAAACGGTATTTTCATATAAAGCCGCTGCATCGGTGTTTTCGCTACGCTGAGCGCTTCTTTGTTTTCATCGAACAAGTCGCTTATCACAAAGGGACGATTCAAACAGTTTGGTCCAAACACTTCCGCACCTGCACCGACCGCGAAATGATTGCGCACCTCGATATAGGCCATCTGTGTTTTTTCATCATAATCCAGTATATAGGCAATAAATTCCTGAATCAATGGATTTCTGCTTTCCTCATATAAATGCCCTGCCGCACGCGGCATACCTGCATAAAAACCTACCCCGGAGGGTCGATTTTCCGCCTTGGCAAACTCTTTTTCATAATAAGCCATACGCTCCTCACTGATCACACCTTTTTCATAATACTCGTCGATCAGCATGCGATAGGTCTTTACTAAGGTTGCGATATAATAAACCGATTTCATCCTGCCTTCGATCTTAAAAGAGGCAACGCCCGCTTCAATGAGCTGAGGGATATAGCGGCAAGCCATCATATCTTTGGAGCTCATCGAAAAAGGATCTGCTTCATCATGGATCGCTTCCCCGTTTTCATACAGGCGATATTTCCAGCGACAGCTCTGCGCACAGCCTCCACGGTTGGCATCACGATCGGTCATATGGTTGGAAAGCACGCAGCGTCCCGAATAAGAAATGCACATCGCGCCATGGATAAACGCTTCGATCGGAATATTGCTTGCCTTTGTCGTGGCGATGATCTCATCAAGGCTGCACTCTCTTGCCAGCACCACCCGATCCATGCCCTTCTTTTCCCAATAGGCGATCGCCGATGAATTGGTGGTAGAGTGCTGGGTGGAAACATGCACTTCCAAACGCGGCGCCACTTCTTTGGCAATCTGCATGATGGCTGCGGAAGCGACGATCACCGCAGTTACGCCGATCCTTTCCAGTTCCCGCAAATACGTTTTCAAACCTTCCAGATCCGCTTCATGAGGAAGCATATTGACCGTTACATGGATCCGTGCACCGTACTGCTTGGCAAAGCGCACCCCTTCCGCGATCTCCGTTAAACCGAAATTGCTTGCCCGTGAACGCAGCGAAAACTGTTTTCCGCCGATATAGACCGCATCGGCACCATACATAACGGCAATTTTCAATCGTTCCAGATCTCCTGCCGGAGATAACAATTCAACTCTTTCTCTCTTCATAGTCTTATCCTTTATGCAATCCTGTTTTCTTATAATAAAAGCCGCTGCCGACATGCGCTTCACGATGTGTCTGCGCATACGATCTAAAAACCTCTCTGCCCTTGCTTTCTTTTGCTTCTATGCTTCGATACAAACGCAGTGCTTCGCATACCCAATCAATATCATAAAAGATCCCATCGATCCTAAAATGCGTATAACCGGCTTCCAACAGCTCGTCTAGCTCTTCAAAAGAAGCCAACGTATAGCCGGAAAACACATGGGTGCCCAGATCATCCTCTAAAATCGGCATCGCTTCTTCCCGCTTTGTTTCAATGATCGCAAGATCTTTACGCGCATGCAGATCACATGGTTTTCCCAGATGTTCCATATAGGCGCTTAACAGCCATCTTTTCGAGTGCATCACATTGACTCGTCCATGCACAAGCAGCTCAATGCGGGAAGGAATGCTGTGATGGGCGATCTGTTTGATTTCTTCCAAAGTGATTTCTTTGGCAAGCACGACCCGCTGGATTCCTTCCTGTAAATAATAATTTACGTCATAGGAGTTTGTCAGCAGCGTATCGGGATGATAAATCAGTTTATCCTGCATGCCTAAACGCATGCTTTCCCAAAGCACCCCTTCATCTCCATAATAGATCCCATCTACATCTAATTCCTTCAACAAATGCAAATGTGCACGCATCGCATCCAGCTCGGTTTCCGCAAACATGCGGTTCATCAGCACATACAGCTTCAAAGACAGGCGCTGTGCTTCCTGTTTAGCTTTAGGATAATCGCTCAGCGCTATGCACGCCATCGCTCTTGCAGAATAAAAATCAGTACCAATCAGTACCGCATCTGCTCCTGCTTCTTTTAAGCGCGCAAAGTTTTCGATTCGATCTGCGCTGACGATCCATTCACTCATTTTCGACACCCCTGTTTTATCTATCGTGCATAAGCTTTGATGAAATCTTGCTTTACTGCACAATTATAGTATATTTTTATATAATTTCCAAGTCATTTTATAAGGAAGCGGCTTGTCTTTCAGAAAGCGATATGTTCCTATCAAAAACAGATTTCATTTTTTATTTGCAAGGCGCATTCTGTTTTCGCTATAATGGTACAAGATCGATCAAAGCGATCGCAGGAGGTTTTATGAGCATCATTGAAGCAATCGCAGAAGAACTGCATATCCAAACAAAACAGGCAGAAGCCGTATTGTCATTACTATCAGAAGGCGCAACCGTGCCTTTTATCGCACGCTATCGTAAAGAAATGACCGGTGCATTAGATGAGGAAGCAATCCGTATCATTGCCGAAAAGCATCAGTATCAGTTACATTTAGCCAAGCGCAAGGAAGATGTACTGCGTTTGATCGAAACGCAAGGCAAACTAAACGAAGCGTTAAAAGAGGAAGTGATGGCCTGTACGAAATTATCACAGGTAGAAGATATTTATCGTCCCTTTAAGCAGAAAAAGAAGACCCGGGCAGGGATTGCGATCGCGGCAGGCTTACAGCCGGTGGCAGAGCATTTGCTCGCTTGTCCCTTAAAAATAGATCACGCTTTGCTCAAAGCGCATATATGCGAAGCATTTGCAAGTGAAGAAGCCGTTTTACAGGGAGCGATGGACATCATTGCGGAAAAGATCGCGGAAGATCAAAAAGTGCGAAATAAGATCTATGATTCCATGATGCGCTATGGCAAGCTTGTAAGCATAAAAAAGAAACAGGCAGAGGATGAAGCTAAGATCTATCGCATGTATTATGCCTATGAGGAACGCATTTCCACTTTGGCGCCGCATCGGATCATGGCGATCGACCGTGGCGAAAAAGAAAAGGTACTGCAGGTTTCGCTTTCCTTTGATGAAGATTATCTGCTGGATTGGACAAAACGCAGGATATTTCGCAAACCAATGGGAGAAGCAAGCGAACCGGTCGAAAAAGCGATGCAGGATGGATTGAAACGGTTGGCTTTTCCTTCCATCGAGCGCATGGTGCGAAGTGAATTAAGTGCCAAAGCACAGGAGGCAAGCATCGATGTCTTTTCGATGAATTTAGAAAAACTGCTGTTACAGCCGCCGATGAAGGAAAAGACCATCTTAGGACTTGACCCCGCTTTTCGTACCGGCTGTAAATTAGCGGTCATTGATAAAAGCGGCAAGGTGTTGGCAATCGATGTGATCTACCCACACCAGCCAAACGCCAAGCTTGCCCAAGCCAAGCAGAAGATCATCCAGCTCTGTCAAGATCATCACGTTGATCTGATCGCGATCGGCAACGGTACTGCCAGCAGAGAAAGTGAAGCTTTTATCGCATCACTGATCCAGGAAGCGCACCTAGATGTTGCCTATACGATCGTAAGTGAAGCAGGCGCCAGTGTCTACAGTGCGTCAAAACAGGCAATCAGTGAATTTCCCGACCTGCATGTTGAACAAAGAAGCGCAATTTCCATTGCCCGCCGTCTATTAGATCCTTTAAGTGAACTCATCAAGATCGACCCGCGTTCGATCGGTGTCGGGCAGTACCAGCATGACTTGCCGGACGCGCGTTTGAAAGAACGTCTGGACTTCGTCGTTGATAAATGCGTCAATCTGGTCGGTGTCAATGTCAATACTACCGGGGAAACGCTGTTAAAGCATGTAGCGGGATTAAGCGGCGCCATGGCCAAGCAGATCGTCGCTTATCGGGAGCAGCATGGTAAGATCAAAGAACGCGCCGAACTCGCCAAGGTAAAAGGCATCGGGCCAAAGGCATTTGAACAGGCAGCCGGTTTTTTGCGCATCGAAAACGGCAAGCATCCATTTGATCGCACAGCGATCCACCCGGAAAGCTATGCGCTTGCCAGCGCTTTGCTGCGTAAGCTGCACTTAGAAGCAGGCGACATCGGCACTGAACATGCCAAAGCCATACTGGAAACAGCCGATCCTGCGAAGCTTTGTGACGAACTGCACTGTGATCGCTATACCTTGCAGGATATCTTAGACGCTTGTAAAGCACCGCTGCGAGATTACCGCGATCAAAACGACGGGCCGCTTTTACGCACCGATATCCTCACGATGGAGGACCTGCAGATCGGCGATGCCTTAGAGGGCGTCGTACGCAATGTCGTGGACTTCGGCGCATTTGTCGATATCGGGCTGAAAGAAGACGGTTTGATCCATATTTCACAGCTCTCAGACAAGCGGATCCAGCATCCAAGCGAAGTCGTATCCGTCGGTGATCTGTTAAAAGTATGGGTGTATCGCATTGATGAAGAAAAGCACAAGGTACAGCTGACCCTGCGCCAGCGACCGAATTAAAAATGCCGTATTCGCTACGGCATTTTTTTACGATCCTGATGCACTGAGCAGCACTTCACCGCCATTTTCTAATCGAAGCAGCAGCCACTTTGCATGTCCATCGACTTGATAAAGCGCACCGTCTATTCCAAGCGATGTCTGTGCGTCTTTTTCGTATGATCCCGGCATTTCACTTGCCTGTCCGATGTAATCGCCGATGACAAGCTGTGAGACATCTGCACCCGCCACCTGCACATATTCCTTTCCTTCATAGCGGATCCAACCCAACTGATCAGCGCCGCCTTTTTCATACACCGGTGCTTCTTCTGCCGGTGGCGTTTGTTTTTCCTTGACCGCACTGAATGTTTCCTGCTTTTGTCCCTGTCCCTGCTGCCAGATGCCAAAACCGCCCAGCACCACTAAAAATGACAGTGCGGCGCCGATACAAAACTGTTTTTTTCTACGCTGCTCATGAGCATGGATCCGCCGCAGCGCACTGTTCGCCATTTCATCATATGTCTTCATCTGAAAATCCCTCCTTTTCTAAAACTGCTCTTAGAGAAAGCCTTGCGCGATAAGCGATCGTTTCCACATTGTGCACACTTTTTTTCAAGATCTTCGCAATTTCCTTGTGTGAAAATTCTTCAAAATACAAAAGCCACAATACCTGCTGATAAATCGGTTTCAACTGATCCATCGCCTGATAAAGCAAGCGTTTGCGTGTTTCTTGCAGGTAGAGCCCTTCCGCTTCGTTTCGTTCATCGCCGATTTCCCTGTATCCCTCTAATGATTGTTCCCGGTGCTTTGCGTGCTTGCGAAGATAATCGATCGCAAGATTTCTCGCAATCGCATAAAGCCATGTTTTGAACGCCGCCTGCCCTTTGTATTTGGGCTTTTTGATGCCCAATTTCACAAATGTATCTTCCGTGAGCTCTTCCGCCGCATAAATATCGTGCACATAGCTGTTTATATAAAGCAGCAGTCCGTCTTTATACGCTTTTACGATTGCTACGAACCCATCTTCATCACCGCTTAGAAAACGGGCATAGTTTTCTGCTCCATGGTCCATGCGCTCACTCCTTTCCCTTTCACCTATCATACGTAATCAAAAGGATAAACCTCACAGTAAAATCAAAAAAAAGCAGAAAAGATCCGCTCTCTTCTGCCATTTGCGCTCCTGATCCTTTCTTTTGCGTGGATGATGCACTTGCATTGATCACGAAGTATTTTGCTCATCCTCTTTTTCTGAGCGTCCCGCATCATGATCCTGCTTTCTCAATGCCGCCAATGGCTGTGCAAAATGATAGGTATTTTGTTGCTGGTGGGCCTTTAATAAGAAGGCGCCGGTTTCTTCCACCTCTTTCAAGAACTCTCTTGCGGAAATTCGCTGTGCGCCCTGGCTCATGCTGATCAACTGCACCGCACCATCGGAGGTTGCCACCCGTACCTGATAGTTGCTTGCCAGTTCATGGGTTGCCTGTTCGATATACTGATCGGCGCTTTGTGCATATTTCGTATATGCCACATAAATATCGCCGTCTTTGTGCATCATCGGTTGTGATCGCTCCACCTGATAAGCGTCAAACACCAATATCAACAAGCCGCCGTGATAGCCTTGATAATTCCCCATCATATCGATCAGCCGTTTTCTTGCCCCTTCCATATTGTCCTTTGCCATCTGCTGCAGCTGCGGCCATGAAAAGATCAAATTATAGCCATCTACTAGCAAACATCGCTCACTTGGCTGTTTGGCAGTCGTTTCCTTGTTCATTTTTTCGGTTTTGTGGAAAGCCTTTTTATTCTCTTTCGCCTTGGTGCGATAAGTTCTTTGAAAGATCGCTTCCAGTTCTTCTTCTCCATACGTCCGCTTGCTTGTTTCATGGGTGATCGGCGATAACACCGCTTCCTTTTTTTGATATTGATAAGGCAAGTGCATATAATGCTCCACTTCATCCCATGGCACATAAAAACCGGCGCCGTGCTTGCAGAAAATAGAACCGCAGGGAAATGCGCTGTCTTTTTGTGGATCATAACCGATCTGCGTGATCAAGGCTTCTGCGTTTTCACAAGGCGCAAAACAGGCAAACGAACAGAACAGTTTTCCTTTTCCTTTGCTGTAAGCATGCAGTTTCCCCTGATAGCCATGCAGCTTGGCAACCGGCGCACGACCGCTTAAAACAGCACTTTCTCCATTATCGCTTACAAGGGCAAATGTTCCCTGCATCGCTTCCACATCATAGATCGCTTTGGCGGCAAGCGCGCTTGGCACTTCCATTTCATAGGCATAATACGGTTCCAAAAGCACACTTTCCACCTTCATGAGCGCCTGCCGAAGCGCCCGATTGCACGCCTCTTTGAAATCATTGCTCTCCGTATGCTTCAAATGCGCTTTTCCACTTAACAGCGTGATGCGTACATCGGTCAGCGGCATCCCACAAAGCACGCCCGGGAACTGCGTTGTTTCCAAATGATCGAGAATGAGCCTCTGCCAGTTTTTCGCCAATTCATCATAAGGACAGTCGGAGCGTACTTCTACACCGCTTCCCTGTGGCAACGGTTCTAGCAGCAGATGCACTTCCGCATAGTGCCGCAGCGGTTCAAAATGGCCGACGCCTTCTGCCGCCGTCCGGATCGTTTCCATGTATGCCACCTTATCCGCTCTTAATGCCACCGACACACCATATCGCGCTTCGATCAGCTGCCTTATTACTTCAATTTGAATTTCTCCCATCAGACGGATGAACAAAGTACCGTCTTTCAAAGTTACGTGAAGCTGTGGATCTTCTTTTGCCAACTCTTTCAATTGACGATGCAGCTGAAACAAATCCACCTGCTGCAGCGGCTCCACCACATAATTAAGATAAGCGGCAAGCATCGGTTTTTCTGTTTTTTCATACCCTAACGCCGCCCCGGCATAAAGATGTCGTACCCCTTTCAAGGTAATGATCTCTCCCGCTTTTGCCTCCTGCACGATCTGAAAATCATTTCCCTGATAACGCCGCAGCTGATCGATCTTTTCTTTGTTTTCCAATACTTGCTTTGCCCGCAGAACCCCACCGGTTATTTTTACATGTGCCAAGATACTGCCCTGTTCATCATGAGTGATTTGATATACTTTTGCCCCGAATGTATCCGGATAGGTTTTCTGTATCGTAAAACGATCCAGTGCATCTAAAAAGGCAACGACACCTTGCTGCTTCAAGGCTGCCCCGAAAAAACAAGGAAACAGCTTTCTTTCCATGATCGCCTTTTGTAAAGATGCATCGCTGATATGCAGCGTTTGCGCATATTCTTCCAGCAGCGCTTCTTCACAAAGCGCCGCCTGTTCATAAAAAGCATCATCCATATCCGTAAAATCTACACAGGCATCACCCAGCTTCGTTTTGATTTCCTGAAGCAGCTGTGCTTTGGAAGCATAAGTGATATCCATTTTATTGATAAACAGGAAAGTCGGCACCTGATAATGCTTCAATAGCTTCCAGATCGTTTCCGTATGCGCCTGTACGCCGTCTAAAGCACTGATGATCACGACCGCATAATCCAATACGCCTAATGTCCGTTCCATCTCCGCTGAAAAATCCACATGACCCGGTGTATCCAATAACTGGATGAGCGTATCTTTCCACTTTAACCGCGCCTGTTTGGCAAAAATGGTGATGCCGCGCTTTCGTTCCTGCTGATCATAATCAAAAAAGGTGCTGCCATGATCGACCCTGCCCCATTTTCTGATCGTTTTGCTTTGGTAAAGCAGACTTTCCGATAAAGTGGTTTTTCCTGCATCTACATGCGCAAGCATGCCGACTACCGTATATTTCATCAAGCGCACCTTCTTTCTATTTCTTAATAGTAAAAAATATCATGACAAAAATCAAGCACTTCTTGCTTGCACGCTTTGATCACTATCTTTTTCTATACAAATCATGATATCCACCTAACATTGCTTATAACAAGGGTATTTCCTTTAACGCCGTAAAAAGCTTCTGCATAAAAAACCTCTAAAGCAAAGAGCATTTCCGCCTAACTCTGCTTTAGAGGTATTATTTTTATGAAAGCAGCCATATATTGCTTTTTAGCGAAGCATGGCGTCCTTCCTTTTTATCTGCAAGGAAAGAACGTGAATAACGCTGCTCACGTTTCTAAAAATGTTCGTGCATCGTACGCTTGATCACCTCATCCTGCTGCTCTTTGGTTAATTTATTGAAGTTTACCGCATAGCCGGAAACCCGGATCGTCAGCTGCGGATATTTTTCCGGATGTGCCTGTGCATCAAGCAGCAGCGCACGATCAAACACATTAACATTCAAATGATGTCCGTTCGCTTTGACATAACCATCTAATAATGTGATCAGGTTAGCCTCACGGCTCGCATCGTCTTTTCCCAGCGCCGCCGGTACGATCGAGAAAGTATTGGAAATTCCATCGCGCGCATAGTCATACGGCAATTTCGCAACTGATTCCAGTGATGCCAGCGCCCCGTTGCAGTCTCGTCCATGCATTGGATTGGCCCCCGGCGCAAAAGCTTCTCCGGCCGCTCTGCCATCCGGCGTCGCACCGGTCTTTTTGCCATATACCACATTGCTGGTGATCGTCAAAATACTCATAGAATGCACCCCTTCACGATAAGTATGGTGCTTTTTGATCTTCATCATAAAACGCTTGACGATATCCTTGGCAATCGCATCTACCCGATCATCGTTATTGCCGTATTTTGGGAAGTCGCCTTCACGGATAAAATCGACCGCGATGCCATCTTCATCACGCACGACCTTTACCTTGGCATATTTAATTGCAGATAAAGAGTCCGCAACGACGGATAATCCCGCTACACCGGTCGCAAAGAAACGGCGAACATCCTGATCATGAAGCGCCATCTCCGCTGCTTCATAGCTGTATTTATCATGCATATAGTGAATGACATTCAATGTATTGACATATAAGCCGGCAAGCCATTCCAACATCTGATCATATTTTTCCATGACTTCCTCATAATCGAGATAATCAGATGTGATCGGTTCAAAACGCGGTGATACCTGTTCTTTTTTCTTTTCATCCATACCGCCGTTGATCGCATACAACAGTGCTTTCGCCAAATTGGCGCGCGCGCCGAAAAACTGCATGTCTTTTCCGATCCGCATGCAGGATACACAGCATGCGATACCATAATCATCACCCATATCGATACGCATCAGATCATCATTTTCATACTGAATGGCGCTGGTTTTGATCGACATTTTCGCACAGTAGCGCTTGAAGCCTTCCGGCAGATCTTTCGACCAAAGCACGGTCAGATTCGGTTCCGGTGCGGGTCCTAAATTGGTAAGCGTATGTAAAATACGGAATGAGTTTTTGGTTACCAGTGTTCTGCCATCTGTTCCCATACCGCCGATCGATTCCGTTACCCAGTTTGGATCGCCTGAAAACAGTTCATTGTATTCCGGCGTACGCATAAAACGGATCAAACGCAGCTTCATGACAAACTGATCCATCAGTTCCTGCGCGCCCTTTTCATCCAGCACGCCCTGTTCCAGATCACGCTGAATATAAATATCCAAGAAAGTGGATACACGGCCCAAGGACATCGCCGCCCCGTTTTGATCTTTCACCGCTGCCAGATAGCCGAAATAAACTGCCTGGATCGCCTCCTGCGCCGTCTGTGCCGGTTTGGCAATATCACAGCCGTAGATCTCCGCCATCTTCTTCATATCTTTCAAAGCTTTCAGCTGTTCGGCAATCTCTTCCCGACTGCGGATCTTCGCATCGGTCATCGTACCATCTAAAGCAGCCAGCACTTCCTGCTTGTCTATGATCAGCCGATCGATCCCATATAATGCAACGCGGCGATAATCGCCAATGATGCGACCGCGCCCATACGCATCCGGCAGACCGGTAATGATCGCACAGTGTCTAGCCTTGCGCATTTCCGGTGTATAAGCGTCAAAGACACCTTGGTTATGTGTTTTACGATATTTTGTAAAGATCTCTTTGATCTCTTTGTCGATCTCATAGCCATATGCCTTTAAGGCGCTTTCGCTCATCTTAATGCCGCCAAATGGCTGCAAGGCGCGTTTCAAAGGCGCATCGGTTTGAAAACCGACGATCTTTTCCAGCTTTTGATCCAAATAGCCGGCCTGATGCGATGTCAAAGTAGATACGACAGCGGTATCCGCATCCAGCACACCGCCTTTTTCCTGTTCTTTCTGACAAAGCGCCAGCGCCTCTTTCCAAAGTCGGTCGGTCGCTTCGCTTACTTCTGCCAAAAAACTGTCGTCGCCTTCATACGGTGTATAGTTGCACTGAATAAAATCGCGTACATCAATTTCTTCACACCATTTTCCTGTTTGAAAACCGTTCCATTCTTTCACCATATACCTGTCCTCTCTTTCTGTCTATAAAGAAAGACCGCACTGCCGGACTTCCTTCACGCCCAGACGGTCGGCCTTTGATTCTGTCATACTCCCATGTGGTTATTCCACTGTTCCGTCAGTCATATGACCTCATGCTTCAAGTATACACATTCTCATCTGATCCGTCAAATGATATGATAAAGAAATATGTCTTTTTTTGTCCTTATAAAACGGTTGCAACACACAAATGCCGGATCCTCCCTTGTTAGAATGTGTCATTTGATACAGATGATACGAAAAATATCGTTTAGATTTCCTATTTATGATTGTTCTGCTGCTTTTCATGCCTTGGCAGTGCCCAGATCAAATCATCTGCTCGATCGCGATCATTTGATCCTATTTTGCGAACATGCCATTACAGATTGATGCCGCGTAAACGCTGATACAGTGTTTTTGCATAATGATCTGTCATACCGCCGATAAAATCAGCAGCCATCAACAGACGATGATACACTTTTTCCTCATCAGGCAAATCTTTCGTAACGATAAAATAATGATCCATATAATTATGCGAAAGCAGTGAAACATATTTTTCTTCCATTTCACTCATCGTTTCTGTTTCGCTGTCAAAAGGAAGCAGTGCATTTACAAAACAGTCCATCAGATAAGAGATGATCTCATTGCCCATGAGCTCTAATTGAATGATCGAGCTGGTATTGTAGATCTTTTGAAAGGCGAATGTCTTTAAGTTCAAGATCAGTTTTGCCTGTGCACATACCGCGATGAGCTCTTTTTCAAAACGCCCCTCCATGATTGCATCATAATGTGTCACAAAGGCATCGGTAATAGCAGAGATGCAATACAGCTGCTTTAATGTCAGCCAACTGAATACGGCCTGCTTATTGCCATCATGTGGATAATAGGAAGCCACATGAGAGGAAGTCGTCTGCTTCAGCTTTTCTTCCAGCTTTGCCAAGCCTTTTTCATCATCACTTGCTAGGAGGACAGCTTTCAGATCATCGGTCGTAAATAAGCCTTTATTATAGCCATCTTCTAAATCAGAAAAGGTATAGGCGAGATCATCAGCGGCTTCCAATATATAGGTCAAAGGGTTGCGGGCGTGCAAGGTGCCGGTATTGTTTTTTATTTCCTGAAAGACAGTTGCTTCGCTTGCGTAATAGCCGATCTTTTTCTTCAGCAAGCTGCGCTGCGCTTTCGGTTTTTCCTGTTCTTTCTTTGCTTCTAAAGAATTGCATGGGTATTTTATGATGGTGTCCAACACGCCTGAAGTAAGATGCATGCCGTTTTTCCCATGTAAATGATGCAGACCGTTTACAATACGCAGGGACTGGGCATTGCCTTCATAATTCATCAGATCGCAGCGTTCCTGCTCCTTTAACAGCGCATGCAGCGTTTTGCCGTGATAGGTCAATTCATCAAGATGCTGCTTAAACCAGTTGCGGATCGCCGTTTCTCCAAAATGGCCGAACGGCGGATTGCCCAGATCATGGATCAGTGATGCGCTTGCCAATGTTTCAATGATCTCATGGCTATATGGCTGCATCGCTTTTATCTTGGCACACACTTGTCTGCCGATCAGTTTGGCGATAGCGGAAACCTCCATGGAGTGGGTCAAACGAGTCCTGACAAAATCACTTTGATCAAGTGGAAATACTTGGGTCTTATCTTGTAAACGCCGAAAAGAAGCGCTGTTGATGATGCGGTAATAATCGCTTTCCACTTCACTGCGCAGAAGGGAAAGATCGTTTTTGGGCTGATTAGGGGGAATGCGTTTGCTTGATACAAGCTGTTCCCATTGAAATTGTTTCATATGATACACCTCATTTCTATGACTGACGATCAAAGGCATGAAGCCAGTCTACTTTTTGATAATAAATGAAGAAAGCAAGTGAACTGAGCGTCCATGTCAGTGGATAAACCCAATACACCATATTGATGGAATTGGTGAGCGGCACCATGATCATCAAAAACGCCACTCGCACGACGCACCAGAATACCAGCATGACGACCATCGGCACCATTGATTTGCCCGCTCCCCGCAAAATAGCGGAAATGCAATGAGAATAAGCAAGCAGGCAAAAGAAGAATGCGGCGGTACGTGCCCGATCGCTTCCATATAAGACAACCTGCGGATCATTGTTAAAAGCAGCTATGAGCAGCGGGGCAAATAAGAAGATCGCAAGACCGATCAGCTCTGCCAAGATCATCGAGCACAGGACACCGAACTTTGCCCCTTTTAAGGTACGGCCATATTGCTTGGCACCCAGATTTTGACCGACAAAGGTCGTCAGCGCCATGGTAAAGCTGGTAATCGGCAAAAAAGCAAAGCCTTCGATCTTTGAAAAAGCGCCGCAGCCGGCCATCGCCATCTCACCGAACGCATTGATATTGGACTGCACGACGACATTGGCAATCGCGATTATGGAATTTTGAAGGCCGGAAGGCAGCCCATAGCGAATCACCATTTTTAAGATCGGCAGATCAAATTTCACTTTCTTGATTTCTACGCGATAAGTTTCTTTTGTGCGAAGCAACTGGATCAAACATAAGATCGCACTGATAAACTGCGCTAAGATGGTCGCATAGGCCGCACCGTCTACCCCCATATGAAAGACGGTGATGAATACGATATCCAGCACGATGTTGACGATCGAAGAAACGATCAAATAATAAAGCGGATGCTTGGAATCACCGACTGCCTGCAATATGCCGACAAATACATTATACATGACAAGTCCCAGTGAACCGAGAAAATAGATTCTGAAATAGGCGACTGAATCGGGCATGACATTTTCCGGCGTTCCCATCCAGATCAGGATCTGCGGCGCCAACAGCATGCCGAGGATCGTTAAAGCGATACCCGCAAAAAGGCCAAAGGCAACGGTCGTATGAATTGCCTTGCTCATGTGTTCATAATCCTTCGCGCCAAAATAGCGAGCGATCACGACCCCTGCGCCCATCGCAATACCGTTAAACAGACCGACCATCAAAAAGATGAGATTACCTGAAGAACTGACTGCAGCTAAGGCGTTGCTGCCGAGGAAATTCCCGACGATCAAAGAATCTGCCGTATTGTATAACTGCTGAAAAAGGTTCCCCAGAAACAGCGGCAGGGCAAAGAAGGTAATCTTTTTCCAAATGATTCCTTCCGTCATTAAATTTTTTTCTGCATATTCCGCCATGTCTTTCATCCCCTATCTTATACCTGTGAAATCAGCATCTGATCACAGGCGTTTTGTTTGCTCTTATATCGCAACTGCGTTTGTATCTTTCTATAATTTATTATGATACCACAATTTATGCGAAGCGGCAGTAATTTCTTCGTCTTTTCTTTTCTATCCGGTATGGGGCATGAAAAAAGCAGACCTTGTTTCCTTTTTTGACGTCTGCTTGTTACAAAAGTGCCACATGGAGAAAGCGGCTGATCCAAAAACAAAACAGGGTGTTTACAGGAGATGTCAAAAGACTGACAGACAATCAGGGGATTCGCTCTTGATCAAGTTTTTCTTATCCATCCCTCTGAAAAGAGGCGATCACCTGCCCTATTATCTTTTCGATGACAAAGCATGTGCATCACTTTGTTTTGTTTGTGTGTTTTTGATTTCCGTTTTTTCTATGCTTTTCCATTTATTTCTTTTATTGGCTTTTTATTAGCTTTCTTCTTGCATTTGATCTATTTCTTTTATTTGGATAATTTCTGTTGGGTTCGTTCGAGGAAAGAAGCTGCTTTTACCACACAGCGCTGATGGGTACCTTTCCCAATCATGCCGCAGGCATCTTGTGCTGAAACATCGAACGTGATGATCCGGCGATCGATTGCAACGATCTTTGCGGTTGCTTCGACCTGCATACCGATTGGCGTGGCGGCATCATGCGTGATCGACATTGCAATGCCGACAGAAGTTTCTCCCTCATCTAAAAACGGGGCAAGCGCTTCTTTGGCGGCCTGTTCCATCAAAGCGACCATCATCGGCGTCGCATATACTTCTACATCGCCGCTGCCGATCGTCTTAGCGCTCATTTCCGGGCATACCGTTGTAACGACTGTTTTTTGTGTTTGTAATGTGATTTCTTTCATGTTCCTCCTCTATGCAATTTTTTATTGCACGTTTTTATAACGATGGCATTATACCATGAGTTGCGCCAAATTGCGATGGCAATCGGAAAAGTGAAACATTATTTGGATCGGCGCCTGCCGAAACGATCTGATCATAGAATAAGGATAGTGCCGAAATACCATAATTGTGTGTATTTATCCAATCTCCCTATAAGTGAAACTGCTTTTACAGACAATATGAATAAGTGCGCACTTGCCATGGCCATATGAAACAATGCTTATGAAAAAATAGTTGCAGGAATACTATTTTTATGCTAAAATGTCCTAGCAATCATAGGGGTGTAGTACAAAGGCAGTATAACGGTCTCCAAAACCGCTGATACGGGTTCGATTCCTGTCACCCCTGCCATTATGCAAGCAAACGAATTTTGTCGTTTTCTCAAAAGCGTTCAAAATTCGTTTTTTTATATCTTTCTTGCGTTTCCCCCCCTCTTTTATTGTCTATTGTTCCCACAATACGGAGTTTTTTCATCTGCGTTCTTGATCTTGATTTGCAGCTGCGTGATGTACTCCTTTGGATCAATCGTTTCATGCACATCAATGATCAATAGTTCCAGTGCATCGCCATCGGCTTCATATCCCATTTTTCGCATATAGGCCATCATCTCATACAAATGTTCAAAGTTTTGATCCTTCTTGCCGCGGTAAGAAAGCGTCAGATACGTGCCCTGCGGCAGTTCAAATTCATAAGAAAGCAGTGTGTCTCCCATGATCAGCACATCTTTATAATGACAAGGATGAGCATGAATGTCAATGATACAGCCGGTATTGAAATTAGCGATCGCAAACAGGTTTTCTTCATATTCTTTGCTAAGCTTAGCTAATAGAAAATCATTGTCATTGGCATCATTGGTCGTCGTTTTCAAAGTAACGCATTTGCGTTTCGGCAGTTTTTTTACCTGTATTTTATCAAATGTCATTTTTTGTGTTTTCAACAGTTCTTCTTTTCGCCGCTCCATATCAAAACGCATATTTTGCAGCTCCGCCATTTTTTGATCAATGACCTTGATTTCTTCTTCAAATAAATGCAGTGAATTTTCAATGCTGCGATTTTCTAAATATGTTTTGATCTTAGCCATAGAAAACCCCAGATTGCGCATGTCTTTGATAATATTCAGCCGATATATATCATGCGTGGAATACTGACGGTAGCGATTTTCTCCCCGCTTTGGCTGTAAGATCCCCAATTCTTCATAATAGCGCAGTGAATCAACACCGATATTATATAGTTTCGCAATTTCATTGATCTTATAATACTGTTTCATAAAATCACCTCTTGACCTTAGTATTATACTAGAGTTTACAATAAGATACAAGGAAGGAAAAAGAGAGAAACTTACGTTTTTATCCTACCGGAGGTGTTAGCTTGAACTCGAAAAAACAGTTTTTGAAATTTGTGATCCCATCTGTCCTATCAATGCTGATCTTTAATCTCTATACGATGGTAGATGGCATCTATGTTGCGCAGATCGTCGGTGAAACTGCTCTTTCTGCCGTCAATATTTCTATTCCTTATACCAATTTCATCTTTGCTTTTGCCCTGCTATTCGCAGTTGGCACTTCAACGGTGGTTGCGATCTACCGCGGACAGGGAGATCTGCGGGAAGCAAATGAAACATTTACGAAAAATACGGTGTTTTTATCTGTCTGCGGATTGCTGGTTACCGTTTTCGCTGTCTTGAATCTGGAAACGCTGGCACGATTCTTAGGGGCAAGTGAAACGACGATGCCTTATGTGAAAGATTACCTGGGGATCATCGTCTGGTTCTCTTATTTCTATATCGTCAGTTATTCACTGGAGGTTTTGGTGAAAACCGATGGCTTCCCGATGATTTCAACACTTGGAGTTTTCATCGGTGCGCTGACCAATATTATATTAGATGCAGTATTTATGATCCTGTTTGATATGGGAATTGCCGGCGCCGCGCTTGCGACCGGATTATCACAGGTGCTGACGTTCTCGATCTTTTTCATACATTTCTTAAGACACAAAGGCAGTATTCGCTGGTGCCGCTTCCAATTTGATTTTCGCATTTATAAGCGTATCATTCCGATCGGTCTGGCTGATTTCATCACGGAGCTTTCTGCCGGTATCATCGTTTTTATGTTTAATCATGCGATCCTCACTTATATCGGCGATGCGGGATTAGTTACCTATACGATCATTACATATGTCTATAATTTGGTCATGATGACCTTTTCAGGCATATCACAGGGCATGCAGCCGCTTGTCAGCTATCACTATGGAAAGCAGGATGTTCATGCATATCATACCTTTTTCAAATATGCCCTGTTTTCCACCCTGATCGCTTCGCTTTTCGCACTTGTCATCTGCTTATTTGGTACGAAATGGATCGTGATGATCTTCTTATCGCCTGATTCGCAGCCGCTGTTTTCAAATACGCTCTATGCGTTTCGCTGCTTCTCGCTTTGTTATCTGGTCATCGGCTACAATATTGTGATTGCCGGTTATTTTGCAGCGGTCGAAAAAAGCCGTAATTCTTTCCTGATCTCCGTTTTGCGTGGATTTGTATTGATTGCTTTTGCGCTGTTTTTTACCTCTTACTGTTTTGGCGGAGATGGAATCTGGTTCTCAACACTGATCTGTGAAGGACTTTGCCTAATCGTAAGTCTATTCTTGATCTTGAGGCAGAAAAAGCAGGAAAGAGCAACAGGCAAAGCAGCGTGATCCGATCATGATCGCTTATGTAATTGTCCATTTCACTTGCATGCGGACTTGCCCTTATAAATAAAATATCGCTGCCAAGTAAAGAAAAGTAATCTAAACTTTCGAGTGGTTTTGAGAAAATGAACTCTAAACTTTCGAGTG
>ERZ507065.442-NODE-442-length-29253-cov-4.528940_pt1 | contig 29253 bp, 32 predicted proteins | sample MGYA00513785_ERZ507065 | MGnify/ENA metagenome assembly ERZ507065
TTGATGGCCTGCTGGAAATGCAGGTTGAAGAGTTCATCCTTGAGCTCTGCCAACTTCTTTGCGCGCTGATCGGCGCTCAAAGCACGGATTTCTGCTGCTTTCATTCCTGCTCGCCTCCCTCTTTCTTAACGAACTTGCATTTTACGGGGAGCTTGTTGGCAGCAAGACGCATAGCCTCGCGCGCCACAGACTCCTCAACGCCGCCCAGCTCAAACATAACGCGACCGGGCTTTACCACGGCTACCCAGTAATCCACGTTACCTTTACCTTTACCCATTCGGGTATCGGCAGGACGAGCGGTAATGGGCTTGTCGGGGAAAATCTTGATCCATACCTGACCGCCACGCTTGGTGTAACGGGTCATAGCGACACGGGCCGCCTCGATCTGGTTGCTGGTGATCCACGCGGGCTCAGTGGCCTGGAGGCCGTACTCACCATAAGTAATGGTGTTGCCGCGGGTCGCCTTGCCGGTCATACGACCGCGCTGAACGCGACGGTATTTCACTCTCTTCGGCAGAAGCATTACTGAGCGCCTCCTTCCTTATTCTCAGCCGGCTTGCGATAGCCGCCCTGCGGACGATCGCCCTGGGGACGGTTGCCGTTGCGGTTGAAGCCGCCCTCACGGCGCTGATAGCCGCCCTGGCCATCACGGCGGGGACGACGGTCACCGTCGCGGCGAGGACGACGCTCGCGGCGCTCCTCATACGGCTTGGTGGTATCGAGCGTACGCGGGGTGGTACGCAGGGTCTGGGTCAGGACCTCGCCCTTGTAGATCCAAACCTTCACACCGATGCGGCCAAACGTGGTCGCAGCCTCGGCGAAGCCGTACTCGATGTCGGCGCGGATGGTCTGCAGGGGGATGGTGCCCTCGTGATAGTGCTCAACGCCAGCGATCTCGCGGCCGCCGAGACGACCGGAGCAGCAGCATTTGATGCCCTTGGCACCGGCGCGCATGGCACGGCCCATGGCGTTCTTCATCGCGCGGCGGTGAGAGATACGCTTTTCGAGCTGCTGGGCGATGTTCTCAGCGACGAGCTGAGCGTTCATGTCGGGATTGCGGACCTCGACGATGTTGAGCTTGACCTTCTTGCCGATCAGAGCCTCGACCGCGAGACGCAGCTTCTCGACCTCCGCGCCGTCCTTGCCGATGACCATGCCGGGGCGGGCGCAATGAACGAACAGCGTCACAACATCATTGCTGCGCTCGATCTCGATCTTGGGCACGCCTGCACCGTACAGGCTCTTCTTGACGAACTTGCGGATCTTGTTATCTTCAACGATCAGGTCGCCGACCTTCTCGTCTCTGGCATACCAGCGGGAGTCCCAGTCTTTGATGACGCCGACGCGCATGCCGTGGGGATTAACTTTCTGTCCCATGAAACTGTCTCCTCCCTTTAGTCTCTCTCAGCGACGGCGAGCGTCACGTGAGAGGTTCTCTTGTTGATGCGGTAGCCGCGGCCCTTGCTGGCGGGGATCATGCGCTTGAGGATTGGGCCGGAAGTCGCGTAGACCTCGGACACGTACAGCTTGGAGGTATCCATGCTGAAGTTGTTCTCGGCGTTGGCGACAGCGCTCTTTAAGAGCTTGACCAGGGGCTCGGACGCAGCCTTGGGGGTCTGCATCAGGAGCGCCATGGCGGTGTTGATGTCCTTACCGCGGATCAGGTCGCAGACGATCTGGACCTTGCGGGGAGAGATGCGGACATATCTCAGATATGCTTTAGCTTCCATGTTCTGCATTCTCCTTCCTTATTTCGTCTTGGTATGGCCGCGGAACGTACGGGTGGGAGCGAACTCGCCCAGCTTGTGGCCGACCATATCTTCCTGAATATAAACGGGAACGTGCTTGCGACCGTCGTGGACGGCGATCGTGTGACCGACGAAGGAGGGGAAGATGGTGGAGCTGCGGCTCCAGGTCTTCAGGACCTTCTTCTCACCGGTCTTGTTCATCTCTTCGACTCGCTTGATCAGCTCAGGGGCAACAAACGGGCCTTTTTTAATGCTTCTGCTCATTTTTACATTGCCTCCTTTTACTTATCGTTACGACGCTTGACGATGAACTTGTTCGTCGGGTTCTTCTTCGAACGGGTCTTGTAACCCATAGCCGGCTTGCCCCACGGGGTCATGGGACCGGGGTGACCGACAGGGCTCTTACCTTCACCACCGCCGTGGGGGTGGTCGTTCGGGTTCATGACGGAACCGCGGACGGTCGGACGGACGCCCATGTGGCGCTTGCGGCCGGCCTTACCGATGTGAACGTTCTCGTGATCGATGTTGCCGACCTGGCCGATGACGGCCATGCAGTTCGTGCGGACAATGCGCACTTCGCCGGAGGGCATACGGATCTGAGCGTCGCCGTTCTCCTTCGCCATCAGCTGAGCAGCAGTACCGGCGGAGCGGACGAGCTGAGCGCCCTTGCCGGGGTGCATCTCAATGTTGTGGATGACGGTACCGACAGGGATGTTGGCGATGGGCAGGCAGTTGCCGGACTTGATATCAGCGGAGGCGGAAGAGATGATCTTGTCGCCAGCCTTCAGGCCGACAGGAGCAATGATGTAGCGCTTCTCGCCGTCCTCGTACTGGACGAGAGCGATGAACGCGCTGCGGTTGGGGTCATACTCCAGGCGCAGGACGGTCGCGGGGACGTCCATCTTGTCGCGCTTGAAGTCGATGATGCGGTACTTCTGCTTGTTGCCGCCGCCGTGATGACGGACGGTGATGCGGCCGTAGCTGTTGCGGCCGGCATGCTTCTTCTGAGACTCGACCAAGCTGCGTTCGGGCTTGGCCTTCTTGTCGATCCCCTCGAAGGCGGACACAGTCATGTGACGGCGGGAGGGGGTAGTGGGCTTAAACGTCTTAATAGCCATTTCTCATATCCTCCTTACACCATGCCCTCGAACAGCTCGATGGTCTTGGAATCTTCAGCGAGCTGCACATAGGCCTTCTTCCAGCTGCGGGTCTTGCCCAGGCGGCCGGCACCGAGGCGCTTGGCCTTGCCGCTGACGTTGAGCGTGTTGACCTTGGCGACCTTAACGCCGAAAGCGGTCTCAACAGCGTTCTTGATCTCCACCTTGCCGGCGTCCTTGGCAACTTCGAACACATACTTCTTGTTCGCAACGTCGACCATGGAACGTTCGGTGATGATGGGACGAATAATGATGTCGTAAACGTTTGCCATTACGCGAACACCTCCTCGATGACTGCGAGGGCTTCCTTGTCGATCACGAGGGTCTTGGCGTTGAGCAGATCGTAGACGTTGATGAGCTTCGCGGGCGCGGTGGTGACACCGGGCAGGTTGCGGGCGCTCTTGACAACGACCTCGTTGACCTCGGGAGTGATGACAGCGGCCTTGCCGTCAGCCTTGACGGCGGAGAGGAAGCTGCGGAAGTCCTTGGTCTTGATAGCGTCGAGCGCGATCTTGTCGACAACGACGATCTCGCCCTGGGCTGCCTTGGCGGACAGCACGCTCTTGAGAGCCAGACGCTTGACCTTCTTATTCAGCACATAGCTGTAGCTGCGGGGCTTGGGGGCAAACACGATACCGCCGTGCGTCCACTGAGGCGCGCGGGTGCTGCCCTGACGGGCACGGCCGGTGCCCTTCTGGCGCCACGGCTTTCTGCCGCCGCCGGAAACCTCAGCGCGGGTCAGAGCGCTCTGCGTGCCCTGACGGCAGTTGGCAAGATGATTTTTGACGACCTCGTGGACAACGCTCATGTTCGGCTCGATACCGAAGATCGCGTCGTTCAGCTCGACGGAACCGACTTCAGCGCCGGTCATGCTGACAACTTTAATCGTAGACATTTATCAAGCACTCCTTTCCTTACATATTTCTGGCGGAAGCCTTCTGCGGGTTGCGGCCGGAAGCCTTCTGCGGGTTCTTGCTGATGTCGGCACCAGCCTGCTTGATCTTGTGGACCTTGACGGTGGTCTTCACGGTGACGAGGCTGCCCTTGGGACCGGGAACCGCGCCGCGGACGACGAGCATGTTGAGCTCGGGGTCGACCTTGACGACCTCAAGGTTCTGGATGGTGACAGTCTCCACACCGTACTGGCCGGGGCCGATCTTGCCCTTGAAGATACGGCTGGGGTCGGTGGTGGAGCCCATGGAACCGGCGTGACGGTGGACAGGGCCGCCGCCGTGGGTCATACGACCGCGGCTGGCGTTCCAGCGCTTGATAACGCCGGTGTAGCCGTGACCCTTGCTCGTACCGGTGACGTCAACGAAGTCGCCGGACTTGAAGGTGTCAGCCTTGATGATGGCGCCGAGCTCGAGCTCGGAAGCGTTGTCAAGGTCAAACTCACGCAGGTACTTCTTGGGGGAAACGCCAGCCTTGTTCAGGTGGCCGAGTTCAGGCTTGGAGAGCTTCGCTTCGCGAATGTCCTCGTAGCCAAGCTGGACAGCCTCATAACCGTCTTTTTCGCTGGTCTTCTTCTGAGTGACCACGCAGGGACCGGCCTCGATAACGGTGACCGGGATCACATGGCCCTTTTCGTCGAAGATCTGAGACATGCCAACTTTTCTGCCGATGATTGCTTTCATGTATGATCCTCCTGTAAAGGTTATTGGTCGGCTTAGTTAGCGGCAACTCCCGCCATTGCTCTGCCGACTTGACCCCGCCCATCTCACGCAAGTCGATGGGCTTTTGGGTAGAGCAACAAAATTTGCTTCAAAAACGACGGCGTCGTTTTTTGAGAGGGTTTGCAGCTTGCTGCATGCACTCACTTCGTTCGTACACTTGCAAGCTGAGCGGTGTTTTTCTGACGCACATGTCGTCAGAAAAACGATTTCATTGGTTTCGCGTCTGCGGACGCAAAATGCAATGAAGCGAGGGATTAGAGCTTGATCTCGATCTCAACGCCGGCGGGAAGCTCGAGACCCATCAGAGCCTCGACCGTCTTGGGGCTGGAGTTGGTGATGTCGATCAGGCGCTTGTGGGTACGGCGCTCAAACTGCTCACGGCTGTCCTTGTACTTATGCACAGCGCGCAGGATGGTGACGACTTCCTTCTTGGTGGGCAGAGGGATGGGGCCGGAGACGGTAGCGCCGGTGCGCTTGGCGGTCTCGACGATCTTCTCTGCGCTCTGGTCGATGACCTGGTGGTCATAGGCCTTGAGACGAATGCGGATCATTTCTTTTGCCATTTTCGGTTTCTCCTTCATTTTGTACGGTTTTCTTGCTTTGTCGAAGCCGTACGGTGAGAGGTTTTCTTGTACGCTTATCCGTGCGTATCATTCCGGCTCATAGAAAAACCGGCACGAATAAACGGCCGGTCCACACATGGCGCAGCGATCTACGCAACGTACAGATATTCTCTCAGCCGCCCGATGTTCGGACATACTCCCCGAAAGTTACCTCAGAAACCTGAGCAATCTCCCGGTTCATCGCAATATCGCGCAAATAGGGCAGGATGCGCCCAATCGCGGACTTGCATATAGTACCAAATTCCGTTGCACATGTCAAGACAAATTTCACTTTTTTCTTGAGAAATTTTTTAGCAGTCTCTTTTCGCGGCAACTGTGGTGGATTTGGCGCAAAAACGCGGCATATCGCCCCCTCCCTGCCGATATATTTAGGGGCAAAGGAGTTGATGGACATGGCAATGGCCTGGCTTTGGACGGGAATGGTGGCAGTCTCGCTCATTTTCGGCGCGCTGACGGGAAACTTGAATGCGCTCAGCGCTGCCGCGCTCGAGGGCGCGCAGAGCGCGGTCGAGCTGTGTTTGGCGATGTGCGGCGTGATGTGCCTCTGGACGGGCGTGATGGAAGTGATGAACCAGTGTCATCTCACCGACCGCCTCGCTTCCCTCTTCCGCCCGCTGCTCAAGAGGCTCCTGCCGAACGCGAGCCGCGACAGTGAGACGCTGGCCGCGATCTCCGCCAACCTCTCTGCCGATCTTTTGGGCCTTGGCAACGCGGCCACGCCGCTCGGCATCCGCGCCGCCTGCCGCATGAGCCGCGGCTGCAAGGGTACCGCATCGGATGAGCTGTGCCTGCTCGTCGTTTTGAATACGGCGTCCATTCAACTGCTGCCCACCACGCTCGCAGGCGTGCGCGCTTCGCTCGGCGCCGCCGACCCGTTCGACATTTTACCCGCCGTGTGGCTGACGTCGCTTCTCTCTGTCCTCGCGGGGCTTTTCGCCGCCAAGCTCTTCGCCCGTCTCTGGAGGAATTAAGTCATGGCGCTCTCTACGCTCATCGTGCCCGTACTGCTCACCTTCACGGCCTGCTTTGCCCTCGGCAAGCGTGTCGACGTCTACTCCGCCCTCACCAAAGGCGCGGAGGAGGGACTCACGGTGCTGCTGCACATTCTGCCGTCACTCATCGCACTGCTCTCCGCCGTCTACATGTTCCGTGCGTCCGGCGCGATGGAGGCGCTCGGCGCGCTTTTAGCCCCCGCACTCGACAAGATCGGCATTCCTGCCGAGACTGCGCCGCTTCTCTTCATCCGCCCCATCTCCGGCAGCGGCGCGCTGGCTGTCGGATCGGAGATCATGGACTCCTACGGCGTCGATTCCTATGTCGGCCGCGTTGCGGCGGTCATGCTCGGCTCGAGCGAAACGACGTTCTACACCGTCGCCGTCTATTACGGTGCAGCGGGCATTACGAAAACGCGCTATACTATCCCCGCCGCGCTCTGCGCCGACGTGGTGATGTTCCTCGCATCCGCGTTTTTTGTGCGGCTACTCATGGTCGCGTAAAAAGGAGCCGCCGTAGGCAGCTCCTTTTCCTTTATTCTTCTGTTCTCACGCGGATGCGCAGGGCGCATTTTCCTCTCTGCCCGCCGATAGTAATTGCATAGCGCAGGGCCAGCATCCCGCCGTCCTCGTCGAGCTTCCACTTGACCGACTCCGCCTTCACTGCGACTGGCAAGGTTCCGTAGGGCACGGCATAGAATGAGGTGTGCTCCTTCCCCTCCGCAAAGGCCATCTCGCTCGTCACCTCGCCCGTGCGCGTCAGAATGATGCAGTCCGGCGCGAGGGCAAGGCGCGTCGCGGTGGTCACCTTGCCGTCCCCGTCCGTTTCCTCATAGCGCAGGAGATAGCCGTCGCGCGTTTCCTCCATCGTGCCGCGCACGCGGAGATCTGAGCTGTCGGCGCTCATGCCTTCGTATTGCTGCTCGCCGTGCACGGTGAGCCAAACGTTTCTTTTCATACAGTCCTCTTTCTCATTTGTTTCTGTCATCATACTACGGCGGAGATCGGGACACAAGGCGCATTTGCATTTTTTGTGCGTTTCCCTGTTTTTGCTATGGTAAAATGCAAAAGCGCGTGCTATAATCTCCGGTAAGCAAATTCTCTGTTCCGTCAAAGGAGGCGTCACTATGAAAATTGATCTGACGGAAAAGCAATTCCGCCGTCTTCTTGATCTGGTCTACGTCGGCAACTGGGTGATGAACTCCACCCGCGGCGACGACCGTATCCGCGAATACGACGATGTAGAGAGCACCGTATTCGCCAACTGTCTCTCCCACGGCATGGTGCCGCTGGTCGAGGCCTATCAGGGCGAACTGATCCCCTCGCGCGCGTTTGCCGAGGGCGGCATCCACGAGGCCATCATGGCCTACGAGGACACGATGTTTTTCGAAATTCTCGCTCAGGAGCTTGCCCTGCGCGATATGGACAGCGACGCGCCCACGCCCGAAAATGTCGACGAGCTGCGCGAGCGTATGGACACGTACTTAGGCGAATTCGAGCAGCACGGCACCGACAACATCACCGTTGAAATGTAAAAGTGTAACAGAAGGCAAAGAGGTCTCCGCTTAAAAAGCGGAGACCTCTTTATCTTCGCGGCCGCAGCCGCGAAATGATCTCAAATCATTTTTCCGACGACCGGCGCATCGGAAAAATACTTTACGCGGAGCGCGTGTCGAGCCGCCCTACGGGCGGCGAGGCACGAAGCGGAGCGCATCCCCTATTTTTTAAGGATGCCAACGGCGTCCTTAAAAAATAATCACGTCTTGATCCCCATCGTCTCCCACTTGCCGCTGCGGTAGCGCAGGAGGAAGATGGCGCCGCGCACCGTCCAGTCCACGATCGCGTGTGCGAACCACACACCGATGACGCCGTAGCCCATGTATTTGCCCAGCACGTACGCAAGCAGCACGCGCACGACCCACATCGTCAGCATACTGGCGAGCATCGTGAACTTCGCGTCGCCCGCCGCACGCAGGAAGCCCGGCACCATAAACGCCGGTACCCAGATGAAGATGGATGAGATGCCGTGGATCAGTGTGACCGTGACGGCGAGCTTTTCCGCCTCTGGTGAGACGTTGTAGACACGCATGATGAGCGGCAACAGCGCGATGATCGTCAGGTTGACGGCCGCCATGATGCCGTACGTCCACTTGGCGATCTTTTTGAGGTATGCGCGCGCCTGATCGAATTCGCCCGCGCCGACGCACTGGCTCACGACCGCGGCAAGGCCCAAGTTGATGGCCTGACCGGCAAAGCAGTTGAAGTTTGAGATGGTGTTGCCGATGGCGTTCGCCACCATCGATGCCGTACCGAACGTCGAAATCAGGCTGAAAAGCACGAGACGCCCCAGCTGGAACATGCCGTTTTCGACGCCGCTCGGCACGCCGATGTAGAAGATGTTCTTCATTAGGCGCATATCGACACGAAAGCCGCGGATATCAGAAAGGTGCAGCATCAGATCGCGGTTGAAGAGCAGCGAGAGGATGACGACTGCCGCGACCGTGCGGGACACGAGCGTCGGGATCGCGACGCCCGCGACGTCCATACCGAAGCCAAAGATCAAAACGGCGTTGCCGATCACGTTGATGCTGTTCATCAGGAGCGAAACTTTGAGCGACACGTCGCTGTGGCCCATCGTGCGGAACAGCGCCGCGCCGCCGTTGTAGAGCGCGATGCCCGGAATGGATGCCATCACATATAAATAATAAGTGTTCGTCGCCGCCATGACGTCGGGCTCGATATGGCCGAACATTACGGTCAAAATCTGCGTGCGGAAGAGGTACAGCAGCGCCACGAAGAAGATCGACACCGCGCCGAGCAGCGCGATGAGCTGCTGGCCCGCGTTGCAGGCGTCCTCCTTCTGTCTTTGTCCGATGTACTGGCCCGCAACGGCTGCGCCGCCGGTCGCCATCGCCGAGAAAATGTAGATCATCAGATTGCTGATCGAGTCGACGAGCGACACCGCGCTGATCGCCGCGTCGCCGACGGTCGCAACCATCAGTGAGTCGGCAAGACCCACTGTAATGGCCAGAAGCTGCTCGAGCAGCAGCGGCCACATCAGCGCGACGAGCTGGCGATTCGTAAACATCATTTCCTTGTCAGCGCGCACCGGCGCTGCCAGTTTGCCCATGGTTTCACACTCCTTGTATCGATTGAGCCTGTATCATAAACTATTTGCCTTTCTTTGTCAACGCCGCGTCAAAAAAGATACGGTTTCAGCGCTGCGCCCCACGCTTCGATAAGCTTTTCCTTCGTCCAACGCGCGTTGGCCGGCGACGTGGAGGGAAGCTGGACGGCCTCGCGCCCGAGCTTCGCGCGGCAGTATTTTTTATAGCAGGCGTAGGACGTGCCGCCGTTGCAGAAGATGGCCTGAATGTCCGCCGCATCCAAAACGACGGACAGATCGTTCGGCACAACGTTCGTGATGCTCGCATCCGACGATCCCACGATCTCGCATGAGCCGATGGTGTCCCACATGGCGACGCCGCGGCGCAGGACCATCGCTTTCTTCTCTTTGACCGTCTTCGGCGTTTCCTCGCCCAGAACAGCGGCGAGCGTCGGCCAGAAGCGGTTCTGCGGGTGCGCGTAGAAAAACGCCGCCTCCCTTGACTTGACCGACGGGAACGAGCCCAGGATCAGCACGCGCGACTTTTCGTCATACAGCGGCAGAATATTGTGCAGCTGCGCTTGCCGTTCCATCCTCTCGCCCACCTTTCTGTCTTTTTCGCCATTTTAACACAGGAACATCAAATCGCCAAGTCCCGTTTCCTCTGTCTGCGTGCGCTTCACGCTTCGCTGCGGAAATGGGTTGGCTTTTCGGCAAAGTCATGTTATGATAAATATGATAAAGTAGATATATATTAAATGTAGGTGCCTTGCCCCGCGTGGGCACGGTCATCTTTGAGAAAGGACATCTATGAAAGACGACGACAATCACATTCTTCTTTTAGAAAAGGGCAAGCGAGGCCTCGTGCAGATCATCTTCGGCCGCACGGGCATCATCATCGTTTCGCTGATCGTGCAGATCTTGTTTCTCTTTGCCGCCTTTTACAAGCTCGAGGGCTTTCTGCCCTACTTCTGGGGCGGCAACACGCTGCTGTCGGCGGCAGTCGTGCTGTTTCTGTTCGGCAACGACGACAACCCGACCATCAAGCTCACGTGGTTTTTCATCCTCGCGGTGCTGCCGGTGTTCGGCTTGATTCTGTATGTTTACATCAAGACCGACCTCGGCCACCGGCTGATGATCCGCCGCTACAACGACATCCTGTCGCAGACGGAGCACTTCGCCCCCTCGGAAGGCGCGTGTTCCAAGGAGGAATTACCGGAGGAGCTCCAAAGCCTTGCCTCCTACCTGAATTCCTGCGGCTTCCCCTGCTATCAAAACACACAGGCGCAATACTTCCCCCTCGGCGACGATGCGTTCGAGGTCATGTGCGACGAGCTCCAAAAGGCCGAGCACTTCATCTTCCTCGAGTATTTCATCGTCAGGGAGGGCTACATGTGGGGCCGCATCCTTGAAATTCTCAAGGAAAAGGTCAACGCGGGCGTCGAGGTGCGCGTGCTGTACGACGGCACCTGCGCGGTCGCGCTGCTGCCCTATTCCTACCCCGAAAAGCTCGAAAAGCTCGGCATTGCCTGCAAGATGTTCGCGCCGCTGCGCCCGTTCGTCTCCACGCACTACAACTACCGCGACCACCGCAAGATCATGGTCATCGACGGCAAGATCGGCTTCACAGGCGGCATCAACCTCTCCGACGAGTACATCAACCGCACCTCGCGCCTCGGCCACTGGAAGGACACAGCCATTGCCCTGCGCGGCGACGCCGTGCGCAGCCTGACGCTGATGTTTTTGCAGATGTGGGACGTCAGCTCCGTGCACTTTACGCCCGAAGTCTACAGCAAGTATCTCGACGTGCCGCAGCCGGCGCACGAAAAGGAAGCGGGCTATGTCATCCCCTATGGCGACAGCCCGCTCGACCGCGACCTCGTCGGCGAGATGGTCTATATGGATATCATCAACCGTGCCAACCGTTACGTACACATCATGACGCCGTATCTCATCATTGACAACGAGATGATCACGGCGCTGACCTACGCCGCGCGCCGCGGCGTGGAGGTCCAGCTCATCCTGCCGCATGTGCCTGACAAGGAGATCGCCTTCTCGCTTGCGCACACGTATTACCGCAGGCTGCTTGAAAACGGTGTACAAATTTATGAGTACGAGCCGGGCTTCGTTCACGCGAAGGTCTTCGTCAGCGATGACTGCAAGGCGACCGTCGGCACGATCAATCTGGACTACCGCAGCCTGTACCACCACTTTGAATGCGGCACATACCTCTATGCGTCCCCCGAAGTCCCAAAAATTGAGCAGGATTTCCAGCAGACGCTCGCCAAATGCGTCCGCGCGGACGCAGAGCTTCTCAAAAACGACCCGTTTATGCGAAAGCTCATCGGCCCCGGCATGCGCATCATCGCCCCGCTGCTGTAAGAAGTAAAAAAGTCGAAACCGAAAGGTTTCGACTTTTTTATTCTCAATTACTTTTCGAGCTGCTCGAGCGCGCTGCACACGGCAGTGTGCTCCTTCTGCACCGCCACATAGAGTGGCTGTACGCTTTCAGGCATCGAATCCTGACCGCGCAGCGCTTCCGTCATCTGAGAGCTGGCGTGGGCGAGCGAGCCGAGGCCAAGGTTCAGCGCCACGCCCTTGAGCGTGTGCACCGCGCGGAACGCCGTAGTCGTGTCGCCCGTGTTCATCGCATTCGTCAGGTTTTGCATTCTGTCGTCGCCCGGGAACATATTAAGGAAGCGCACGATGCGCTCGTCGTTCTGAAAACGCGCCTTGGCTTCGCCGTAACCGCCGCCGACGCAGCGGAAAAATTCGTCAAGTTTCATGTTCTTTCTCCTCTCGATAAATTGCTACGCAATCCTTTTTCAGTTTGGCCTGATACATCGCAAGGTCCGCCCTGCGGATCGTTCTTGAGATGCGTCCCGCCGCGAACGCGCCGCCGATGCTCGCGCTGATGTGCAGTTCAGGATACTCCTCGATGACGATCTCGTCAAGCGCGGCGCGGATGGACTGCAATTTCTTCTCTAAGATCTGCTGCGGCAGGTCGCGGAACAGCAGGAAGAATTCATCGCCCCCGCAGCGCACGAGCTCGTCGTCGCTGCGGATCTGCGATTTGATGGCCTGCGCCGCGCGATAGAGCGCCGCGTCGCCCGCCTGATGGCCGAAGCGGTCGTTGATGTGCTTGAAGTTGTCCATGTCGATCATGGCAAACGAGAACCGGCCCTCCAGATTCTTGAGCCGCTCGTCGTAATAGCGGCGGTTGTAGACCTTGGTGACCGAGTCCATATACACCTGCCGGTTGCGCACGAGCAGCTGGTTGAGCACATTTTCGCGCTCGAACATGTCGTCGCTCTTGATGCGCTTGACCAGCTCGAGCGAATACGGCCTGCCGTCCACCTCGATGAACGACACGAGCACATAATAGATATCGCTCTCGCGCGTTTCGATCTTCGTCTGTGGCTTGTGCGTGCGCAGCACCTCCTGCGAAATGCAGTTTTCGCAGCGGCGCTTCTTTTTCCACACCGCGTAGCAGTGCTCGCTCTTTTTAAGCGTGTAGCCCTCATCCGTTTTCGTCAGCTCCACACAGATCGTCGGGGCGACCAGCCGCGCAATGTCAAAGATACGGCGATATGCTCGGCAATGTTCATGCCGCCCATGATCTTGAGGCGCGAGATGACGGTGCTCTGCAATTCGGAGGGGACCGTAAGCACGCGGCGCAAAAGACCGTCGATACGCATACGCACGACCATTTCGCCGTCCTGCGGCTCCAAGTGGATATCGCTCGCGCGCTCGGAAAACGCGCGTTCAATGAGGCTGTTGAGCGGATCGTCGGCGTGCTGTCGCCGGAGTCCATCGCCTCCTGTGAAACCTGCACGGGGACGATGTCCGGCGTCGAAGAGCCCGCCTCGCGCTTCATCTCCTCGATGACGCCGGCCGTGCCCTCGCTGCCGTAGAGCAGGCTGATGGCGTGCTCGGTCGTGCGGCGAGTCGCGATCATCGGGATCACACGCTTGCGCGAGGCAGCTTTGACCTCCTCCTGCGCGACGAAGTCGAGCAGGTCGCTCATAGCGAGGTACAGCGTATCCTTGACGAGCTTGACCGGCACGACGCAGAACTTCTTGGCGATATTCTTCGGCACATAGCTTGCAAGCTCCACGGGGATGGACACCGCCGTCAGGTCGATGAACTCGACGCCAAGCTGCATCTCCAGCGCCTCGATGAGCTGCTGCTCCGTGATAAAACTGGCGTTGTATATCAGGAAAAATGCGCTATTGCTATAAACTTTTTTCTAAAAATTGTCAATAATCTTCAGTATTTCTCCCCATTTCGCACATATTTTACAATCCATATTTCCTTTTTCCTCAAATTTATCGTGCATTTTTTACCGTCCGCTGACGGCTCTCCCGTTTTTTTGCGGAAACGCTTCGCCCTTTCCGCTCTTTTTTCAATCATTTCTGGCAAAACAGCAGGAAAAACCGGGAAAATTTCCCTTGAATGTTCCGTGGTTCTGTGCTAAGTTTACATTAAGTATCAAATGTTTCTAAAAAACACGCATAAACAGTTTTTGTTTGGCACTGGCTTTTCCGGTGCCTATTTTCTTGTCCGCCCGCCCCGCGGCGTCATTTCTGCAAAAGAGCGCGCCCTAAAATGCGTATGAGGTCTACACTATGGTCAAAGCCAAAATCCTGATCGCGGACGATTCGAAAATGAACCAGCAGATCCTTTCCGAAATTCTCGGCGGCCGCTGCGAATACCTCTATGCCGACGGCGGCATGCAGGCGCTCGAGCTGCTGCACTCCGAGTTCGACATCGACCTGCTGCTGCTCGACATCAACACGCCCCGCCTCGACGGCTTCGGCGTGCTCGAGGTGATGAAGCAGCGCAACTGGCTGCAGGAGATCCCTGTCATCATCACCTCGTCCGAGGATGACGAGTCGTTCATCCAGAAGGCCTACGAGCCCGGCGTAACGGATTACATCCGCCGCCCGTTCAACCTGACGGTCACGCAGCGGCGCGTGAGCAACGCACTCACGCTCTACGCGTGCCAGAAGCACCTTGTCCACCTGGCCGAAGAGCAGGTTTACGAGCACGAGAAGACGAACAGCGCCATCATCAACATTCTGCGCCACGTCGTCGAGTCGCGCAACTTCGAATCCGGCACGCACATTCTGCATGTGCGCGCCATCACGGATATTCTGCTGCGCCAGCTCGTCTGCACATCTCGGAACGGCGCGCAAAATAGAAAGGAAGCATCATGGCTCACAACAAATTTCTCCCTCGCGTGCTCGCCGCAGCGGCGGCGATGATCCTGCTCGCAGGCTGCGGCAGCAAGGCAGACCCCGGATTTTCCCCGGCAAACCCTGTCAATATCACGATCTGGACGTACTACAACGGTGAACAGCTCGAAGCGTTCAACGCGCTCGTCGACGAGTTCAACTCGACCGTCGGCAAGGAACAGGGCATCACAGTTGAGAGCTCCAGCCACGGCAGCGTGACCGATCTTGAGAACAACGTGCTCGCTTCTGCCGAGGGCAAGGTCGGTGCCGAGGCGATGCCCAACATCTTCTCCGCCTACGCCGACACTGCCTACGCGCTCGATGAGATGGGTCAAATTGCCGATCTGAGCGATTATCTAAGCGAAGAGGACCGCGCCGCCTTTATTGAGGACTATCTGAGCGAAGGCGACTTCTCCGGCTCGGGCAGTATCAAGATCTTCCCCGTCGCCAAGTCGGCGGAGCTGCTGTTTCTCAATGAAACGGACTGGGAGCCGTTCGCCGCCGCCACAGGCGCAACCTATGACGACTTGTCCACGATCGAAGGCCTCGTCTCCGTCGCCGAACGCTACTACGAGTGGACCGACGCGCAGACGCCCGACATTCCGAACGATGGACGCGCGTTCTTCGGCCGCGACGCGATGGCGAACTACATGCTCATCGGCGCCAAGCAGCTTGGCTGCACGATCTTCGACGCACAGGGCGGCAGCATGACGCTGAACTTTGACCACGATGCCGTGCGCACCCTCTGGGATAACTACTATGTACCCTTCATCAAGGGCTACTTTTCCGCAAGCGGCCGCTTCCGCAGCGATGATGTGAAGACCGGCAATATCATCGCCTACGTCGGCTCGTCTTCGAGCGCGACGTTCTTTCCCACGCAGGTCATCGCCGACGACATGGACAGCCACGACATCACGCGCAAGGCGCTTGAAAGCCCGAAGTTTGCGAACGGCGAGGACTACGCCGTGCAGCAGGGCGCGGGCATGGTCGTGACGAAGGCGAGCGACGCCGAGATTCAGGCAAGCCTCGTGTTCCTCAAATGGTTCACCTCACCCGAGCACAACATCACGTTCTCTGTCGACTCAGGCTACCTCCCCGTCACGCACGAGGGCAACTCCATCGACATGATCCGCGCAAGCGGTCTTGCCCTCAGCGATGAGATGGACGAAGTCCTCTCCGCCGCAGTCGACACGGTCAACGAAAACCATCTCTACACGCCCCACGCCTTCTCCGGCGGCACGAACGCCCGCGCCATTCTTGAATATTCCATGAGCGATAAGGCAAGCGCTGACCGCGCCGCGGTCAAAGAGGCAATGGCGCAGGGACAGAGCTTTGAAGAGGCCTCGGCGCAGTTCCTTTCCGGCGAATGCTTTGAAGCCTGGTATCAGGATACGCTTGCATCGCTTGAGGCCTTTCAGGGCTGAGTGACTGTTCAATGACAAAAAAGGGGCCGTTTTATGTTCTTTCGCAAACCATCGGATCATGTGCCGCATGTCACCATCTTCCATACGATCCTGCGCTCCATGCTCTGGATCCTGTTCATCGAGATCGCGCTGCTTGTCGGCATTCTCTATCTCTGCCGCATCAACACGAGCCTTGAGCAGAATGCTGTCGACATCTTGCAGATACAGACGGGAAACCGCCAAAACTATCTGCAAGGCCAGATGCTCGACGCGCAGGACCTCTCGTCGCTTGCGGGCGAGATCAACGCCGTGACGCAGGCCATGCTCGACGACGGCGAGATCAGCCTCGACACGCTCGACAGCGGCAGCGACGCCGCATCCCCCCTGCTGCTCTCGATCGGCGACAGCCTGATCTCCTCGATGCGCCATCGCCCCGTCACCGGCATTTTTGTCGTGCTCAACACGCACGATCTCGACACACGCAAAAAGGGCGAGCCGCTGCCCTGCCTTTATCTGCGCGACCTTGACCCGAATTCCTCCCCCTCGCAGCGCAATTCTGATCTTATGCTCGTGCGCGCACCCGCACAGGTCGTACAGTCACTCTACATTGCGACCGACACGAGCTGGACACCCTCGATCAACTATGGGGCCAACGACAGCAGTGGCTTTCTCTATCCCGTCTTTCAGGCAGCCTACCACGGAAACGGCGAACTGGACGCCGCGGACTACGGCCACTGGACGTCCTCGCCCTACACGCTCTCCGGCGACGATCACTCCGCCATCGCCTACACCATCCCACTTATTTTAGATGACGGCACGGTCTACGGCGTGCTCGGCGTCGAAATTCTTGAAAGCTACCTGCAAGCCCTGCTGCCGGGCACCGAGCTGCAGAACGACAGCTCGGGCACCTATCTTCTCGGCGTCGCATCGAATTCCGCCATCGGAAAAGACGACCTTACCGTCAGCGTCATCTCCGCCTCCCCCGCTGCAAATGCGCCGCAGCAATCCTATGACCAGACGCTGCTGCTCAAGCCGTCAAAGCGCGGTGGCTACCAGAGTAACTCCCCCCTCGGCCTTTGTCACGCCGCCGTGGCGCCGCTGACGCTCTACAACCGCAACGCGCCGTTTTCCAATGAGCAGATGCTGCTTATCGGCTCGGTGCCGGTATCGGCGCTTTACGCCTTTTCAGGCTATGTGCTGCGGTTTTTGATCATCGCGGTCCTCGTCGTGCTCACTGCAGGACTTTTCAGCAGCCTTGTGCTGGCGCGCAAGCTCTCACGCCCGATTTCGCGCCTTTCCGACGAGGTCGCGCACGCGCGTGAAAGCCGCAGCTCCATCCCCATGCTCTCCGCCACCGGCATCATCGAGCTCGACCGGTTCTCCTCCGCGTTCACGCAGCTCGGACGCGAGGTACTCGATACTTCGACCAAATTTCTGCGCATCATGGACATGGCAAGCGTGGAGCTCGGCGGCTATGAGCTGCGCTCCGCTCCCGACAGCATCTATGTCACCGATAATTTCTTCGACCTTCTCGGCATGCCCGGCGTTGACGCAGACGACTTAACAGCGCAGAGTTTCCGCGAGCTTTTGCAGCGCTTTGAGCGCTCGTGCCCCCACTCCCCCGCGCCCGACGGCGCGATGCTCTACCACATCCGTCTGCCAAGCGGCAAAGAGCGCTACCTTCGCATCGAGACGACGCACGAGGACGGCACGCAGGTCGGCCTTGCCGAGGATGCGACCGCCAACACGCTTGAAAAGCTGCGCATTGAGCGCGAGCGCGACTATGACACGCTCACAGACCTCTACAACCGCCGTGCCTTCCACCGCATCTGCGCCGAGTTCTTCTGCTCACCCGAAAAGCTCGGCCACGCGGCGCTTTTGATGTTCGACCTCGACAACCTCAAGCAAATAAACGACACATTCGGCCACGACTGGGGCGACGAGTACATCCGCCGCACAGGCGAATGCTTTGCCAAGAACGCTCCCGCGCGTACCGTCTGCGCGCGCATCAGCAGCGATGAGTTCAATGCACTCTTCTACGGCTACAACGATCAGGATACGCTGCGCGCCGACATCCGCGCGCTGAAAGCCGCCCTTGAGCATTCTGTCGTCCAGCTTCCCAGCGGACGTGAGCTGCGCGTGAGCGTCTCCGGCGGTGTCGCGTGGTATCCCGAGAGCAGCACGAATCTCATCACACTGCGCAAATACGCGGACTTTGCCATGTATCAGGTCAAGCTCTCGCGCAAGGACGAGCTGCTGGAATTCGACCCTGAAGTCTACCGCACCAGCCTGCAGGAAAGACGCTGCCATGAGGAGTTCCGCCGTCTCATCAACGAGGAGCTTGTCACCTACCGCTTCCAGCCCATTATCGACGCAAAAGACGGCAGCGTCTTCGCCTATGAAGCGCTCATGCGCGTGGATCTTCCCACGCTGCGCTCCCCGATGGACGTGCTGCGCCTCGCGCGCGAGGAAAACTGCCTGCACGAGGTCGAGCGCATCACGTTCTTCTGTGCGTCAAGTGCATATCAAGCGCTTGAAAACGCCGGTAAGGTCGTGCCCAGCGCGCTGCTGTTCGTCAATTCGATTGCAAGCCAGTATCTAACGCCCGATGAGCTTTCGGAATACTCCGCGCGCTACGCCTCGATCCTGCCGCGCATCGTCATTGAGATCACGGAGGAAGAGTGCCTCGACCCCAAGGCGCTGCGCATCAAGCAGACGATCCGTGGCAGCTCTGGTGCGTTCGCGCTCGACGACTACGGCAGCGGCTACAGCAACGAGCGCAGCCTTCTCGAGCTCTCGCCCAACTACATCAAGATCGACCTTTCCATCATCCGCAGCATCGACACCGACGCCAACAAGCGCCAGATCGTGTCGAACACCGTGTCCTACGCGCACCAGCGCGGCATGAAGGTCGTGGCTGAGGGCCTTGAGACCGCGGACGAGGTACGCACCGTGCTGTCGCTCGGCGTCGACCTTCTGCAGGGCTTCTTCCTCGCGATGCCGCAGGTCGAACCCGGCGGCGCGAGCGAAGAAAGTCTTGCCGTCATCGCCGAGATGCACAGCCAGAGCGATGAGAGTCAAATTTCGATATTTGGCGGCGACAAGCAGTAAATATCGCAAAAAGGCTCACGAAAGCATTGCTTTCGTGAGCCTTTTTCTTTTATCCGTTCTCTTTCGCCGTGCGGGCGCATTCGATGATCGTGCGCACCGCGCGGTCGATGTTGATGGGCTTGGAGAGGTGGGCGTTCATGCCCGCGGCGAGGCATTTTTGAATGTCCTCATGGTAGGCGTTGGCTGTGAGGGCGATGATGGGGATGTGCTTCGCCGTCTCGCTGTCGAGCTTTCGGATGGCGGCAGTCGCCTCCAGGCCGTTCATCACCGGCATCTGCATGTCCATCAGGATCGCATCGAACTCGTCTGGCGCGGCCTGCTCGATCCGCTGTAAGCAGTCCTGCCCGTTCACAGCGCGCACACAGTGCACCCTGTAGCCGCGCAGCTGCTCGGCGGTGATCTCGTAGTTTAGGTCGTTGTCCTCGGCCACGAGCACGGTGAGCGGCTTTTCCGGCAGCGTGATGGCCGTCTCGGTGTGCTCTTCGGTCTCGGCGTCGTCCGCCGCGGCGGGCAGGTCGAGCGTCACGCGGAATGTCGTGCCCTTGCCGACCTTGCTCTCAGCCTCGATCGCACCGCCCATCAGGTCGACGATCTTTTTCACAATGGCAAGGCCGAGGCCGCTGCCGCGCACCTTGTTGACGCGCGTGTCGACCGCGCGGGAAAAGGCCGAATACATCTGCTCCATGAACTCCGGCGTCATGCCGATGCCCGTGTCGCTCACGACCGAGACAAGGCGTACCTTGCCGCTCTCGGCAAGCTTTTCCTCATAGACCTCGAACTTCACATCGCCGTTTTCCGGCGTATACTTGACGGCGTTTGAGAGCAGGTTCATATAGATCTGCCCGAGGCGGATCTGGTCGGAGAGCAGCACATTGTGGGAAATGTTGTGCAGCTTGCCCGAAAAGCGGATGTTTTTCGCCTCCGCCATGCCCGCGATGGCCTGGCAGTAGAAGTCAAACAGCTCCGGCAGCTTCACCGGCTGCGAGACGATTTTGAACTCCCCGCTCTCGATGCGCGAGATGTCCAGTACATCGTCGATGAGTTCCTGCAAGTTGCCGCCGCTGATCTGGATCTTTTCCAGGCACTCTTTCATCTTATCCGAATCGTCTGCGTGCCGTAGGGCGATGTTCGTAAAGCCCATGATGACATTCATCGGCGTGCGGATATCGTGCGACATGCGCGAGAGGAACTCGGACTTTGCCTCGTTCATGCGGCGTGCCGCAGTCTCTCCGCGAGCGTCGAAAGGTCAAAAAACGGTTCAACATAGGGCAGATACTCCGGCAACGATGCTCTGCTTGCTCATTTCACTCATGTGGACGCTCGCTCTGCCGCTGTGTCCGGTCAGACGGTGCATCTGCCGCTCGCTTGCAACCTCTTCATAATGGCCCGTATTGTCCGTCATCACCCGCTGCGGATTGTCAAGGCCGAAAAAACCGCTCAGATTGCCGCGATAGAAGACCGGCACCGCGATCTCGGAGTGGATGCTCTGCGTCTTCAGGATCTCGTACTCGCTCGGCATCTGCGTTTTCACATCTTCAATATGGGAATGACGATCGTCTCGCCGCGGCCGAAAACCTCCAGCCAGTACGGCATATCCGCGGGAACGATCTCCGTCAGGTTATCGATCTGCGGCGCGACGCCGTTCGCGCACCACTCAAAGGTGTTGCAATAGGCTTCCGCCGTCCCCTCCAGCCGCTCGAAGAGAAACACGCGGTCAGACTGCATGGCCTCGCCGATCAAACTCAGCAGGCGGTAGACCAATTCGTCCATCTCCTCTTTGCTGCACGTGCGGTCGATACGCGCGAGCTGATCGATGAGTGCAAGGCTGTATTCTGCCGCAATGCTCGCCCCTGCGGTCACGGGCGGATGTTCTGCTTGCTTCATGCGCTTGTCTCCTTTGCGGCAACTTTCGATACCTGTCATAAATATGCAAAATTGGTCAAAGTTTGTCTATTATAGCATGGGGTAGTTCGAAAGTAACCGCGAAGTTGCCCCTCCCGTCGATCGTTCGGCATCGCCTCACAAAAAAGCGCCGGCTCGTTGAGCCGACGCACTTTTATTTGTTTTCACATTCTGACGCTTTACTTCTTCTTGCCGCCGAGGAATTCCGGCAGGGGCTTGCCCTGCTTGAGCCACTGGTGATACTCGGCCGTCGCGGCGAACTCGACGTCGCCCGCAGAGTTGAGCGCGGTCTCGACAGAGTCCTGAATGACGCCGATGATGAAGCCGACGCCGACGACCTGCATCGCGATGTCGTTCGAGATGCCGAACAGCGAGCACGCCATCGGGATGAGCAGCAGCGAGCCGCCCGCCACGCCGGAAGCGCCGCACGCGCCGAGGGCCGACATGATCGAGAGCAAAATCGCCGCGGGCAGCGAGACCTGCATACCCAGCGTATTGGCCGCGGCCAGCGTCATGATGGTGATGGTGATGGCCGCGCCGTCCATGTTGATCGTCGCGCCGAGGGGGATAGAGACGGAGTAGAAGTCCTTGTCCAAGCCGAGCTTTTCGCACATGTCCATGTTCACGGGGATATTCGCCGCGGAAGAGCGGGTGAAGAACGCCGTCAGGCCGCTTTCACGCAGGCAGCGGAACACCAGCGGATAGGGATTGCAGCGCAGATAGATGAAGATGATGATGGGGTTGATGACAAACGCCATGAAGAGCATCGTGCCGACCAAAAGCAGCAGGAGCTTGCCGTACTGGGTAAAGATCGCAAGGCCGTTGCTCACAACGTTCGTGAACACAAGGCCCATGATGCCGAACGGTGCCAAATTGATGATCCAGCGCACGATGGTGGACACCGCGTCCGCCGTGTTGCTGAGGAAGACCTTCGTCGAGTCCGCACCGAGCTTCTTCATCGCCACGCCGAAGAGACAGCCCCACATCAGAATGCCGATGTAGTTGCCGTTCATAATGGCGGAGATGGGGTTCGAGACGATGTTGGACAGCAGCGTGTGCATGACCTCGCCAAGGCCCTGCGGGATGACCTCGGCCTCAGCGGCCTCGGCCAGCAGGAGCATCTGCGGGAAGAGCATGCTGGTCACAACGCTCAGCGCCGCGGCGACGAACGTCGTAAGCATGTAGAGCCACACGACCGTGCCGAAGCGGCGGTCGAGCTTGGACGAGCCCTGCGCCAGCGCGCTCGCCACGATGACGAACACCAGCACGGGGGCAATGCCCTTGAGCGCGCCGACAAACAGGTTGCCAAGCTCCTTTAACCACGTCGCGCCGGGACAGACCAGCGCCAGAATCACGCCGACGACAAGGCCGATCGCGATGCGCAAAATCAGGCTGACGCCGTTATACGCGGCGGCAATTTTTTTAAGGGTCTTCATAAAGGGATTCATAGGGGCATCTTCTTTCTTTTCAAAATCTAACGCTCTTACGATCCTCTTCTCTCTGCTCAGGCCGCAAAGGCGCTTTCACTAACGGCCTTTATTATATCTTTATGTGCAGGAAATTGCAAGGAGCGGACAGATGTATTTCTACGAAAAACACTCCAATGACAGAAATTCGTCATTATCGCCATGAGATCTGCTGTCTGTCGCCGTCTCGCAGCACGAAAAAGTCTTTTCTGTCCGCACGCCATAAAATTCTTGCGCAGGCGAACGGATTCTATTGACATCTTTGGGCATTTTTGCAAGGATCCGATTCGTCTGTCAAAAAACACAGCACAAATAATAACACCCATCGGATCATACCGACGGGTGTTATTTACATAACCGCATTTTACATCGGCTCAGCGTGTTCGCCGCAAAGTGCAACAATGGTCAGCGCAAACAGCTCCGCGCTTCGCACGATCTCATCTACCACAAGGTACTCATTTGCACCGTGCATGTGATCATCTACACCTAATCGGGAAGCGCCAAACGCCACGCCATTTTTCAGAAAGTGCGCATATGCCCCACCGCCAATAGCAAGGCAATTGCCCGGTTCGCCCATGACCTGCTCATAGCAGCCTAAAAGCGTCTGGATAAACGGACTATTTTCCGGAGCGTAATGGGGGGACCATTTTGCAGCTCTCCGGAAGATACAAGCCATAAGCCGCCAGTTTTTCACGCAGCACCTCAAGCACAGTCTCTTCGCTGGCACACATCGGCGCGCGGCAGTCTATGCGGCCGGACATACCGCCTTCCGCATAATGAAGCACATTGGAGCTCAGCACCAACCGGCCGGACAATTCATCCGCCTGCGCCACGCCAGCCGCCTCACCGTAAAATGCGCCGTGCGGAAACAGCTCTGTCAATCCGCGCAGGCGGCGCTGTCCCTCACAGTCGGCAAAGGGAAACTGCATCATCAGCGCCAGCAAGCCAGTAAGTGCACTGTTTCCTTCCCAAGGCGTGGAGGCATGAGCACTCTTGCCTTCCGCACGGATCACAACGCACCCATTTCTTTCTTCCCATCTGAAAGCGATTCCAATCTGCTCTTCTATAGCGGAGGCAGCCCTTGCGATCTCATCTGTTGAAATCCCTTCTACAACGGCTTCCGCCTTACCGGGGACCGCATTGCCAACCGTACCGCCGTCAATTCTGCGGATGCAGGGAAGCACAGTGTTCTCTTCCCATGTGCCTGAATAGCTCGTATATAGGCCGCCCTTTTCCAGGTTGATGACGGGATACTCTCCGTCCGGCGAATAAGAACAGGGTGTTTCTTCCTTCCGCGTGTTGAAAGATCCGGGATGGGAATGATGATTCCCGCCGATGAAGGGCATTTCACCGTAAATGTGCCTGTTGAGTTAAGTCCGCCGTTTTATGCGTGGGTTGCCACATTTGGAAGATCAATAAAGATACTAAGTCCTGAACCAGCGGTTAAAGGAATGAAGGATTTTCTTCAAAAGTCTTTCGAGATGTATCAAGATGATTAAAGATGAAGGGAAGGTGTTCCATCACCTTCCCTTTTGTTTGTAGATGGAAAAAGATGTTCTATGACGCTCGCATCTGAATATGTTCCTGTTTCAGACTCCGGATGATATTTACTTCGTCCATTTCCTTCTTCAAATCGCTTGTCAAAAGATTCAAATATCCTTCTGTAATCGCAAGACTGCTATGCCCGAGTATCTTTTGAAGGGTCACGACAGAGCCTCCCATAATCGCCCATTTTTTCGCAAACGTGTGTCTGAAACGATGAACACCCGTCTGTTCCACGCCTCTTTCGTGACAGTAGTCCCACAATGCGTGATAATTACTGCTTCTGGTGAGTTGCTTACCATATACAGAGCAAAAGAGCCAATCGTCAGCCTTTCCCCCTTTATACTGTAAATACTCTTTCAGTATCTTCAAAATATCTTCGTTCTCGGTATATGTCTGAATCGGGGTTTTACTGGCTTTTGGAAGCGGAATTTCAAAACGGGGCAGATACTTACGCTTCATAAAGAATCGCATCAGCGTTTTCAAATCTCTCGCATATGTTCCCATAAAAACCTCATTCAAATTAGGGTCATCCCTCAGTGAAATATAGAAGTTTGCCATGGTTTGCTGACACATCGAAGAGATCAGCGTATCCGGTGTGATTCGCTTGTAAATCTGCTTGATGGATTCCTGATAATGGTTGATTGTTCCATCCCGCAGATTGCGGGCCTTACAGTCCAAAATATACTCTTCAAACCCTTCCCTGAACGTCTTCTCATTCGGGAAGCACATCCTGATTTTCTTCACGGTTTTTCCCTCCAAAAACGCAAAAACAGGAAGCACATCTTCCGCATTTTCGTGCGGAAGATGTGCTTCCTGCCTATGTTTGATGAAAAATCAGGTTTTGGAACCTTGGAAGGACAAACCCTGCGGTTTTCCCTCTTACTTGAGGCTCTCCGCAACGGCGACGGCCACGGCGACGGTGGCGCCGACCATCGGGTTGTTGCCCATGCCGAGGAAGCCCATCATCTCCACGTGCGCGGGCACGGAGGAGGAGCCGGCAAACTGGGCGTCGGAATGCATGCGGCCCATGGTATCGGTCATGCCGTAGGAGGCAGGGCCGGCAGCCATGTTGTCCGGGTGCAGGGTACGGCCCGTGCCGCCGCCGGAGGCGACGGAGAAATACTTCTTGCCCTGCTCAATGCACTCTTTCTTGTAGGTGCCGGCGACGGGGTGCTGGAAGCGGGTCGGGTTGGTGGAGTTACCGGTGATGGAGACGTCCACGCCCTCGGAATGCATGATGGCAACGCCCTCGCGGACGTCGTCAGCGCCGTAGCAGCGGACGTCGGCGCGCTCGGTCTCGCTATAGCGGATCTCGCGCACGATGTTCAGCTTGCCGGTGAAGTAGTCGAACTGGGTCTGAACATAGGTGAAGCCGTTGATGCGGGAGATGATCTGAGCGGCGTCCTTGCCGAGACCGTTCAGGATGACGCGCAGGGGCTCCTTGCGGGCCTTGTTGGCGTTGCGGACGATGCCGATCGCGCCCTCAGCGGCGGCAAAGGACTCGTGACCGGCGAGGAAGGCAAAGCACTTCGACTCGTCGGACAGCAGCATCGCACCGAGGTTGCCGTGGCCCAGACCGACCTTGCGGTCCTCGGCGACGGAGCCGTCGATGCAGAAGGACTGAAGACCCACGCCGATCATCTTGGCGGCTTCGGCCGCGGACTTCACGCCGGACTTGATGGCGATGGCCGCGCCGACGGTGTACGCCCAGCAGGCGTTTTCAAAGCAGATGGGCTGGATGCCCTTGACGATCTCATACGGGTCAAAGCCCTTGGCCTTGCAGATCTCGCGGCACTCTTCGACGGAAGAGATACCGTACTGAGCGAGGACGCCGTTGATCTTGTCGATTCTTCTCTCGTAGTTTTCAAATAAAGCCATTGTTTCGTCCTCCCTTCCTTATTCCTGACGCGGGTCGATGTACTTGGCAGCGTTGTCCCACTGACCATAGTGACCCTTGGCCTTTTCGAGCGCTTCGTTCGCATCGATACCCTTTTTGATGAAGTCCATCATCTTGCCGAGGTTGATAAACTCGTAGCCGACGATCTCGTTTTCCTTGTTGAGCGCGACGCGGGAGCAGTAGCCCTCGGCCATCTCGAGGTAACGGGGGCCCTTTTCGGCGGTGGCGAACATCGTGCCGACCTGGGAGCGAAGGCCCTTGCCGAGGTCCTCGAGGGACGCGCCGACAGCAAGGCCGTCCTCAGAGAAGGCGGACTGGGTGCGGCCGTAGACGATCTGCAGGAACAGCTCGCGCATGGCGGTGTTGATGGCGTCGCAAACAAGGTCGGTGTTCAGCGCTTCGAGAATGGTCTTGCCGATCAGGATCTCGGAAGCCATGGCAGCAGAATGGGTCATGCCCGAGCAGCCGATGGTCTCGATCAGAGCCTCCTGAATGACGCCCTCCTTGACGTTGAGCGTCAGCTTGCAGGCGCCCTGCTGGGGCGCGCACCAGCCGATGCCGTGGGTGAAGCCGGAAATATCGGCGATCTGCTTGGCCTGGACCCACTTGCCCTCTTCGGGGATCGGGGCCGGACCGTGATATGCGCCCTTCGCAACGGGGCACATATGCTGCACTTCGGTCGTGTAAATCATAACGATCTTCCTTTCTTATCCTCTGTCTCCACAAAAAGCGGAACGTATCCATACGTATTTTTTATCATAGCAAACCCGAACGTCTTTTGCAAGGCGAAAAAACGGAAATACGGGCAAAATCCGCATTCCTTTCCCTCATTTTCCGCTATGCCGCACTTTTCGTTACAGCAGGTGGCGGATCGGGCGTTGGACAACGCTCAGAATCGTATACAGCGCGCGCTTTGCCCACGGCAGCGTCGCTTCTTCAAACTGCGCGCCGTATTCCGTGCCGCCGTCGTGCAGGGCGAGGCGGCTCTGGTCGATGTACTGTACGCTCTCCTGCCGCAGCGCGGCATTGACCTCCTCGCTCTCGATGACGAGCATCAGTTCCGTGTCGAGATATGCGCTGCGCATGTCGGCGTTGAATGAACCGACGACGCTCAAATCGTTTCCGATTAAAATTGTCTTCGTATGCAGCGACTGGCCGCAGACGACCTCGTACACGTCGACGCCGCGCGATAAAATATTTTGCTTTTCGCGTAAGTAGTCCGAGCAGCCGCTCGGGTTCGCGCCGTTTTCAACGGCATTCGTCAGCACGCGCAGCTGCCGCGTCTCGGCAAGTGCTTCCAAATCGTTATACATTTTGCCGTTGCAGATGATGTACGGCGTTTGCAGCAGGACGTCATCGCCCTGCGCCATCAGGCGGACAAGCGCGTCCCACAGCTCAGGCGCTTTCGCCTCCGCGCGCGGCGAGCCGCTGAGAAGGCTCACATGCGTGACCGCCGCGGTCTCCACCTCCCAGTCGACGGCGGCAAGCTCTTTTCCATGCACCGCGCATAGCGCCGCGTAGCGCTCCTGCAGCGCGTCGGTCTGCGAGGACGTCTTGCCTGTGATGGTCTGATTCTCCGGCTGCGACCAGACGCTTTCAAAATACGTCAAAAGCTGGGAGACCGAGCTGCCCTCTCCCCCATCCGACACGACGAGCACATCGCGGTCGATGTTCTGGTTCTCCTGATATGAGCCGAGGAACAAATCGTTCGAATTTCTTCCGCCGAGGATGTATTTGCTCCCGTCGGCGATCAGATACTTGTCGTGCAGACGGTAGTTGAGCTTCCACGGGCGCAGCAGGTCGATGGGATCATAAAAGCGCACCTCCACATTCTCCTCCGCCGCGAGGGCGCGGAGAACGCCGCTGTTTTGCAGATGCAGAAAACCGTTCAGCCCGTCGACGATGACGCGCACCCGCACGCCGCGCTGCGCCGCGCCATAGAGCGCGGCCATCAAATCCTGTCCGCTGCCGTCCGCGCGCAGGTCAAAGGTCGAGAAGATGACCTCCCTTTCCGCACTCTCGATGAGCTGCAAGCGCCAGAGCAGCGCACTGTCCGTATCCTCGATGCTCCTCACGCGCTCCTGCGATGCGTCCGTACTCAATCGGGCTTCATACTGGCTCCACAGCTCCCCCGCCGCCTCTTTCTGCGGCAGTGGAACAAAAACGGCCGTCAGCACGGCGTATAAAAGGTACGCGCCCAGCGCGATGCCCAGCCATTTCAAGATATGTTTTTGCTTCATTTTTCACCTGCTTATCATAAAACTCATGCCGTCAGTTTACCATAAGGGATGCAAGCTGTCCAGCGGCGCGGCGGCGGTAAGTTTTCCCGACCGAAACGCCGCAACTTTCGCCCAAACGGAAATTTCTCGAAAAGATGCCTTGACAATCCGTCAATTTCCGACCTATACTGTGGGTAAAGCAAAAAATACCCCACGCGGGTATTGTATTTGTCCCGAAGGAGGAATCAAATTGAAAAAGGAAACCTATGACGTGACCGGCATGAGCTGCGCCGCCTGCTCCAGCCGCGTGGAAAAGGCCGTCGCCAAGCAGCCCGGCGCGCAGCAGGTCGCGGTCAACCTGCTGAAAAACAGCATGGTCGTCGAATACGACGAATCCCAGCTTTCGTCCGCGCAGATCATCGCCGCGGTCGAAAAGGCTGGCTACGGTGCGTCTCTGCATGCAAAGCCCGGCAGCGCCCCCGCCGCGCAGACTGCCGAGACCGGCGGCGCCAACGCCGCACAGAAGGCGTACAGCGACATGAAAAAGCGTCTCGCCCTCTCGCTCCTCTTCACCATCCCGCTGTTCTATCTCTCGATGGGCCACATGATGGGCTGGCCGCTGCCCGCGTGCTTCCTTGGCATGGAAAATGCGATGACGTTCGCATTCACGCAGTTTTTGCTGCTGCTGCCCATCGTCTATATCAACCGCCAGTACTATATCGTCGGCTTCAAGACGCTGTGGCAGCGCTCGCCGAACATGGATTCGCTGATCGCACTGGGCTCCAGCGCCGCATTCGTATGGAGCAGCTATGCGCTCTTTGAGATGACCACCCAGCCGACTCCCATGGATCAGATGCATGTCATGCACACGGAGTTCTACTTCGAGGCGGCGGCTATGATCCTTACGCTTATCACCGTCGGCAAGATGCTTGAGGCCCGCAGCAAGGGCAAGACCACCGACGCGCTCAAGAGCCTCATGAAGCTCGCGCCCAAGACCGCCACGATACTCCGCGACGGTCAGGAAGTCACCGTGGGTATAGAGGAAGTGCAGAAGGGCGATATATTCGTCGTCCGTCCCGGTGAAAACATCCCGGTAGACGGTGTGGTCCTCGAAGGCCACAGCGCCGTAAATGAGAGCGCGCTCACCGGAGAGAGCATTCCAGTTGACAAGGCG